>WOYI010049179.1_pt1 | contig 76186 bp, 69 predicted proteins | sample 6423411 | NCBI WGS metagenome assembly WOYI01 (sample SAMN13441803, study PRJNA592873) | oil field metagenome | biome: oil field; feature: oil-well bore; material: oil-contaminated soil; isolation source: oil-contaminated soil from oil-well borehole | place: Germany: Wietze | collected 2016-10-18 ...
CTACGCAATATTTGCGGTAAATATATAAATTATTCTCCGCAAAAACAAAATATTATCCGCATAATATGCGGCGAAAACTCTTATAATCTCCGCAGGGAATCGTTTTATAGGCACCAAAAAGGTTCGCTTATTTCCTTATCCTTTGGCGGCTTTCAGGGACATTTGCAGATCGTCAGCTTCCGGGCAACTTAGTCTGATCTTCCCGCGAAAGAGTAACATCAGACATGGCATCAAAACTCTTTCTCCTCTTCATGAAGTAGTAGAAGAGGTAAGGCACGTGCATCACAAAGTTTATAAGGCCCCAGTAATAGACCGCCTTATCGCTGGCGAAGGCCGATGAATCCATGATGGGTGTAAAGATGTCATATGTGGCACGGATAAGGATATGCACTGCCAGGGTGTAAGCCCGTGCCTGCACGTACAGCTCCGGGCGGCGCTTGATGAGCGGGTATATCTCGGCTGCCAGCAGGATACAAAGGGAGCTCGCGGCATAACCCGGGTTCTCGGCATAGACAAAGGCGATATTCCATGTGGTGTAGAGGAAGTTCCACATCGGATCAGTATATGCCAGCATGTCAAATGGCTTCCCCTTCGAGAAGGCCCAGCCGTCGCGCCTGCCTTTTGACTTGAACAGGGGGATGGTGACAATGAGGATTAAGCCTGAGATGCCGTTAAAGTAATTACCCAACGCAAGGTCTTTAAGGGAAGCCTCCAGGATATTCAGTCCCAGCACCACATAAAGAGCCCACAGGACCCAGTTCTTCCGGAAGAATTCCCAGAACCGGGCCCGCACATCGGCATGGGCCAGTCGCCCTAATCCCAGAATCAATGCGGTAGGAATGAGAACTGAGAATGTCTTCACCCAGCGGAACCAGCCATCAAGCTGTTCAAACCATAATGGGAAGGTGAAGAGAGCCAGGATCCAGAAAATGGCCGAAACCTTGTAGTACTTGCGCATCAGTTCTACCAGGATCAGCAGGATGCCTATGTATAAAGGCATGGAGACGAGGTACTGCCAGAGCGGGATATTCATAACAAATAAGTTTACAGTAAAAATATGGTCATTTATTTGATAAGGAAACAGACTTTAGTCATGTTTTTATATTTAAGTGATCCGGCTGCAAGACATGGTCAAGGGTTGTCTCCCGGAAACGGTTAGTATCGCCGGGGACCTGAACGATACCCACAGAAATACCTGCCGGGATGATGCCGGTCATATATTCCTTATTCTCTGACTATTCGCCTGGCAGATGATCAGCACTCGCAGCCCATCGTGCCTCCGGCGTATGAATCCTAGTTAGCGACGTATTCTTCAATAAGTTTCACAATACTGTCAACAATCTCTACTTCAGCATGCCCGGGTTGAATCTTGTTACCTAATACCTGGAAAGTATTTTTTCTATACGATGCATCATCTACAATATACCCGCTGTTGGATCCTCCGTTTGTCAAGGTGACAAAAACAGTCTTTGACAGTGGTGATGCTGCCTTGATCTTTTGCGCAAAGACGTTGTAAATCTCTGCACTGATATTTGCCAGGGCTATATCACCTATCCCAAGAACACCTATCCCTACATTCACATCAGGCCCGTTTTCAAAAACGCCGGGCTCTCCTTTGAATTCTCCTTCCTTATTCGTATTGACTCGACCCGGCATTGTGATAATTTTCCTGGCTCCGCTGATCTTTACATTGCCCTGGAAATCCCGGATACCGGACATCACCCGTATGGCTTCCTCCCCGAGTATCATGCCCAGGGCATCGATCCACCGGTTCAATACATCAACTGTTTCAGCTGAAGGCGGCCCGGGCTCTGTCATACCTTCCAGCGAGAGTCCCCTTCTCTGAGCTATCTGGTAATCACGCAGCGGTGACTCAATTATTTCCCTTGTCATCTCATACCCGGTTATTTCGGTACTGGTCCTTGAAGCAATGACGTTTGTCCCGGGTCTTAACCAGAGAGGATTCTGATCTCCGGATGCTCCCTGGGTGAACATCATTACCATCGCATCACCGAAGGACTGTTCAATATGACGGCAGGCGGCTCCAGGGAAGTCTGCAGACCGTATCCCGGTTACATAACCGTTGACGGGATGCATGGCATAATTCATATAACCCGCAATAGGGTTTCCCTGCAGATCCGTGAACAGTAAAACGGCAACAGTCTTATCAGAAGGGCCTTCAGGATTGGCAGCCTGTGTCCATTTCCTGGTTTCTTTATCAATGGCATCCCTGTTCACATTCAGCCAGGCTTTACCTGCCCCATAGCCTGCAAGCGCCGGTTTCAATGCTGCCCTGGCCTTCCGTACTGCTTCCATTATTGCGTTCTCGTCAGAAGCAGAAAGACCTGCACTGTGCGAATGTGTCGAAGACAGCAGGATGTTCTCAACCGGGCAGTCCAGTTCCTTAGAAATTAATCCTGAAATTTTCCCATAATCCGACCTGATGTTCCCGTCAATTGAAACAAGTGCTGCACGGGTCGCGCCATTATCCAGCACAATGGCACGGACAAACAGATTCTCATGGGCATATTTCCCCGACGAAGGAACTATTGTTGCCTGTGCCAGGGCTGAAACGTCGACACGGGCAGCACCTACTTTTAAAGGTCCTTCCTGCGAAAACAGTGAAAAAGAACAGGTAAGCAGAATGAATAATAATCCATTCTTTAGCGTGATGGCAGAACTTTTCATGATACTTTCTTAATTATACAAATAGGTAACAATTAACTCCTTATAAACCCTGTTTAAAAACCTTCTGAGCAAAGTCCTGCCAGGAGACACGCCAGTATGCCCATTCATGTCCGTAACCCGGCTCTTCAATATATTCAAACTCCACACCCTGTGCATTGAGCAAATCACGCAGGTCACGGTGAGCTGTTATCAATCCATCCTGGGCACCAACGCTTATATAGAGGAGTTTTATTCTGTCATTGGCTGCTTTTTCAATTTCAGGGAGAAGTTCCAGAAGCTTTTCTTTGTCAATGGTTTTGGAAACATCCGGACCACGATACATCTCTGCATCGGCAGGGGTGTCAATTACTTCAGCCACGCCCGGGAAAAGTGGCAGTCCGCCTGCCAGGGAACCGATCCAGGCAAATTTATCGAGGTTGGTAAAACCTGCATAAAGAGACATCATCCCTCCACGTGAAAGTCCTGTTACAGAGCGATGCTCAGCGTCATTGATTGTACGATAAGTCGTTTCAATATACGGGACAAGATCAGAGACAAGGGCTTTGGGAAAACTCAGATCATCGGGACGGCTTCCGGGAGGAGGGACGCAGGCTATATAATCGCGGCCTGCAACCTGGTCGGAGTATATATTACTCATTACTACAATTGCCGGGACCGCTTTTCCTTTTGCAATAAGGTTATCCATAATCTCCGGTACACGCCCGAGATCAGTCCAGGCATCTTCATCGCCACCGCCTCCGTGCTGCAGATAGATGACCGGATATCGTGATTTACCGGTCTCATATCCCGGAGGAGTATAGATCGTTGTACGTTTCTGTATCCCCAGTGACGGATACGGAACATATACATGCGAGACAATTCCATGAGTCACATCGTGATACAGATAATTATCCGTCTTCTCGCCGGCGATGGGCAGTTCACTGCGGTATCTTACACCGTCGCGGGCAGATAACGGGTTATTCGGGTCAAGGACAAAAACGCCATCAACCTGAAATGCATAGTTGTACAATTCAGGTTCAAGCGGCCCAATCGTTACATTCCAGTTACCGTCGGGATTTTTTATCATTGGGACCTCCGGTCCTTCAGGCCATGCATCTGTGGTCCATCCTCCGGTTGTGTTAACAAGAACAACCGATTTTGCCTCAGGGGCACTGAGTCTGAAAGTAACAGAGAGGTCTTGATGTATTACAGGAAATTCAATCGGCTTGGTGCCCACACTTACTTTTGGGGTCTCCTGTCCGAAGAGATACTTACCGTCTCCGGACATATCGTTGCGTGGTGCTCTGCCGCATCCGAACGTGAGTGTTAAGAAGGCCCCGACAGTCAGTAATGTAATCCTATAGTTATTTTTCATTGATTATGGAATTGATATTTTATGCAATTCAAAACTTCATTCGTGCCTCGAAGACTTACAGATAAATGACAACAAGAAGCAACTTTACAATAAAACACGAGACAGAATATTCTTGAAACATGCATCTTATTCTTATAGGGATACCGGTTGCAATGAATCGGACTTTTCAGAAAGGAAAGGGCACCTGCTGATTTGCGCCTGACATTATTTGCCTTCCGTCGGAAGTTGTAAATGTATGTAAATATGTAAATTATGACTTCTTGCGATCCTATTGACAGTTACCCCCAGGTTTGGCATTCAAACTAATAAGTGTCATGGTTTCTCAATTTCCATTGTTGAATTTATTATCATTACAGAAAATATCGGACTTTTGCAAAGGGGGATAAATCAACATCAAAACTCTTAAGAGACTGGGAAGAAGTTTCATCTCAGAGAAATAAAATGGGGGCAGCTGATCATAGTAAATCCCCGAAAAGAATAAAGCCGGGTGACCTGGATGAATTCCGCAATCTATACAGGGAATATTATTCTGCCCTATGTGTTTACGCAACTACTTTTACCCGTGACAAACAGATAGCAGAAGAGGTGGTTCAGGATGTTTTTGTAAAAATCTGGGAGCTCGGAGACACCCTTTCCATCAATACTTCAATCAGATCATACCTTTACACCTCGGTAAAAAATGCTTCGCTCAATCATTTGAAACACCTGCAGGTTGTCAACAAATTCAATGAGTATTACTCCCAAAAGCTGCAGGACGCACAGGACCTGTACTATTTGAGTCAGGAAACAGGCGACTCACTGATGATAGCCCGGGAACTTGAAGAGCAATTACTGGAAGAGATCGAGTTGTTACCCGATCAATGCAAAAAAATCTTCAAGATGAGCCGGTTTGATAATTTGAAACATCAGGAAATAGCAGATAAACTGGGCGTTACAATCAATACTGTTCACAGGCAGACATCGATAGCCCTGGAAAAACTGAAACGGATAATAATAAAATCACTGGTATTCCTGATACTCTCTCTTAAGTTCTTTATCGGCTGAACTGCAGTTTTCATTAAAAATATGGATTCCCTTTTATTGTTAATATGATTCTTGTTGTCATTAATATGTAGTTGATATGGAGAAGATGACTGAAATAATTGTGCGTGTGCTTAATGGTGAGGCCTCGCTGTCTGATAAACAGACACTTATATCGTGGCTCAATGAAAGCCAGGATAATAAGGAGAATTTTAAGCAGCTGGAAACTGTATGGAACGCCATCAGCCTGATTGACAGATCAAAGGCATTTGATCATGAAAAGGCCTTCCTGAAATTCCGCCAGGAGGTCGACTTAAAACTTAAAGCCTCCAGAAGGGCAAGAGTGGTCAGAATTACGGATAATATCATTCGCGTGGCAGCCGTCGCGATAATAATACTGGGAATCGGGTACCTGATATTATCCAGGTCCGGAGAACCTGTAACCCAGGCGATAGCTAAATGTGAAATAATTTCACCGAGAGGCTCCAAAACACAGGTTATTCTTCCGGATAACTCGGTTGTATGGCTTAACTCGGAAAGTAAGCTTGAATACAATAATGAATACGGCATAGAAGACCGGGAGGTCTTTCTGGAGGGAGAAGGCTACTTTGAAGTTAAAACCAATCAGGACCAGGTATTTGTTGTCAATACATCCGGCCTGAGAATTAAAGCTCTCGGGACCACTTTCAATGTCAAATCATATCCTTCCGAGAATACGATTGAAACCACACTGATAGAGGGTAAGGTGGACCTTGAAAATATCACATCCGGTAAACCAACCACACTTGTTACACTTGAACCAAACCAGAAGGTTACTTATTATAAGGTGACTGAAAAGGCCGGCAAAGAGGAAAGAGTTACCGGGATTACCCGTGAGGATGCAACTCCTGCAAAAGCAAAGGATATAAATCCGCTACTCTCCAACGAGGAAGTGGACGTTTCGCTTGTTACCTCCTGGACCAATAATATGATCTTCTTTGACCATGAAACGTTTCAGGATCTGGCCGTAAGGCTTGAGAGACGTTTCGGAGTGAATATCTATTTCCTTAACGAAGGGATAAAAAATCTTGAGTTCACCGGCAAATTCAGTGATATAATTATCGAACAGGTCCTGGCGGCACTCCAATTCGCCTCACCTTTTTACTATCAGCTCTACGATAAGGATATTTACATTTCAGAAAAACCTATTCTTAAAAAACCTTCCCCGGATACTATTTTAAAATGACCCTATACTAACCTAAAAACCTCTAAGCCTATGGAAAACAAATCAATCTGAAAACGAATCGGGAAATGCTGGAACATTTCCCGACCATTGTTTTTAATCAAACCAGGGAGAGCATTCTGCTAGTTGGACTCTCTGGATCATTTAACCAAAAACATACAAATTTATGAAAAAAGCTCGATTTAGGAAAATTCTGCTAATCATGAAAATATCGACCTTTTTATTGTTCTTCTGCCTGACTGCAATTTCAGCTGAATCGTTCTCACAGAACTTCTCCTTTGAGATCAGGGGCGAAACAATTAAGGACTTATTAGCAAAGATAGAAGGAACCAGCGACTATAAGTTCCTCTACAGATCGGACCTGACGGAGATTAATGATCCGGTTACGGTCAGCGTCAATGATGAAAACATCGAAAGCATTCTCACCAAGGTCTTTGCATCTTCCGGTGTGGTCTTTAAAATTTTTGATGACAACCTGGTTGTCATTTCAAAAGCGAATGAAATACAGCAGCAGAGTGTGACCGGGAGGGTGACAGATGCCAAGACCGGGGAACCTCTTCCGGCTGTTACAGTTACAATCAAGGGTACTACCACCGGAACTCTGACAGATGTTAACGGCAGTTTTGTCCTTCCCAGACCCGAAAGAGGTGTGACTATTTCTTTTTCATTCATCGGTTATACATCCCGGGAGGTTGTCTACAATGATGAAAACACAATTGAAATTGAACTCATTCAGGAGGATTTATCCCTCGATGAGGTAGTAGTGGTTGGCTACGGAACCAAAACAAAGAGCTCTGTAACCGGTGCTATTTCAACAGTTGGAGAAAGGGAACTTGAGAATATCTCAGTTACCAATGTTGCAGGTGCTCTTCAGGGAAGGGTTTCAGGGGCATTTGTGACTACAGAGAGCGGTCAGCCGGGTGCCGGTTCAAATATCTATTTTCGGGGACCTATGTCAATCAGCGGAGGACGCCCTCTCTATGTTGTGGATGGTGTTCCGATAAGTGATCTCAGTTATGATTTCAATATGGTTGATATTGAGTCTATCAGTGTTCTCAAGGACGCCTCTGCCGCCGCTATCTATGGTGCAACTGCCGCCGGAGGTGTTATCCTGGTAACCACAAAACGAGGTGCAAAACAGAAACCGACGGTAAGCTTTGACGGCAGCTACGGAGTCCGGAACGTAATTAAAGTTCCTACCCTCCTCCGGAGAGATGATTACATCAGGGCCAAGGCACTCGCCGGATATGATGTTGTTGATCTGTTCGGACCCGAGAGCGGCTGGAGCAGCCTGCCCGATACGGACTGGTTTGACGAGTGGTATAACCCGGGTGCTGAGCAGAACTACAACCTGTCAATGTCAGGCGGAAGCGATGCTTCAACATATTACCTGTCAGGTAATTATAACAGCATTGAAGGAACACGCCTTAACAACTGGATCAATAGGCTTACATTACGCGTTAATTCTGATCACCAGATTACCAAGAAGTTAAAACTGTCTGAGAACATCTACTTCAAATACGGTAAAGAAGCTCCTCCGATTCCTCCGCACGAAGGATTTCAGACCTACAGGAGTATTCCGGTGATGAGCGTCTATGACCCAACCAATGAATCAGGAGGAGGCTGGGGGATGACTCCCAAAGGTTTCCAGGGACGTAACTATGTGGCTGAGGCCTCAACTCTTTACGCCAGGAACAATGACTATTCAATCAATATGAGCGGAAGCCTCGATTACGAGATAATCAGCGATCTCCACCTGAAGGGACTCGTAGGAGCAATACTGAATGATAAAGATGCATATGCTTACCAGGAACCCTGGTTTGACGGTTCATGGTATGCACTGGAATCTTTCTCAAAGGCTAACGCCAAGCAGAAACAGTACATAGCCACCTTTACCCTGAATTATGACAAGACCTTCGGAGGCCATCAGATTTCAGGATTACTTGGATATGAAGCCAGAAGGGCTTATTCAAGCTATCTTGACTACGCCAACCAGGAATCATTTGTTGCCAGACCACGGTCTTCTGCACTGGCTCTCGGTGTCGAAAGTCAGACCGGGTCATTCTGGGAAACGGATGTTCTCAATCGTATCCTTTCCCAATTTATGCGACTGGAATACAGCTACCAGGATAAGTATCTCATCACTGCCAATGTACGCCGCGACGGTTACGGGTCAAAATTCGGCCCTGAGAATAAGTACGGCATATTCCCCGGGGTCTCTGTGGGATGGGTTTTGACAAAGGAGGAATTTATGAGCCAGTACTCTTTCATTAACCTCCTGAAACTGAGGGCAGGGTATGGCATCCTGGGGAACCCGGTTGGCCAGGACTTTGCCTACACAAGGTACTATACATTAGGCTATACATATGACTGGTCTGAAGACGCTTCCGCTCAGAGAGAAACCGGAATTGCAGTTGTCGATGCCCTGGCAAATGCAGAAATACAGTGGGAATCAGTGGCAACGACAAATATCGGACTTGATGCAAGTTTCTGGAAGGGCCGTCTTGCACTGAACCTTGATTTCTACTCAAGGCAGACAAAGAAGATGTTGTATAATGTTGGCATTCCTCCGTCAGCAGGCGTTGGCTCGAGCGTTCAGGCAAACATAGGTCAGATGAACAACACCGGGCTTGAGGTACAGGTTGAACACCGTAATGACATTGGTGATTTCAACTACTTCGTTGCATTTACCGGTGGCTTTAACAAGAATAAGCTCATATCCCTCAGTCCTGACCTGGAAAGGCTTTATATAAACTCAGGTAATATAGGGGCAGGTGAGTCAGGAGGTGGTTTCTATGGTGGTGCCACTATCTGCCGTTCAGAGCCTGGCCTGCCACTTGGGCAGTTTTATGGTTATGAAACTTCAGGAATTTATGCAACGGATGCCGAAGCCGGAACACGTCTCACATTCAGCGGGTACACTCCACAGGCTGGTGACCTTATCTATGTTGACCAGAATGATGATGGAACGATAAATGCCTCCGATCAGGTTTACATCGGTAACCCCTGGCCGAAGATGACCTACGGCTTTAATCTCGGCGGTGGATGGAAGAGCATTGAAGTGAGGGCTCAGTTCAATGGTACAATAGGGAATGATATCTATAACGGTCACGATTCCTATGAGTATAACTTCTTCTCGGATTACAACACCTCGCCGAAGATCTTTGATGCTTCATTCTTCGGAGACAATGGTCTGACAGGTATCCCGAGGAGCGCCACACTTTCAGAACCCGACAGAAACAGGAACTGGGGTGCAGTTTCTGATTACCATATTTATAACGGCTCCTACCTGCGCCTTAAGAACCTGCAGGTCAGTTATACATTACCCGAATCGGTGGTACACAAGATGCACATGAGTTATATGAAGGTCTTTTTCAGTGCTGACAATCTCCTTACTATAACAAAATACCCCGGACTTGATCCCGAAATAGCTCCTCAGGCTGACTATGGAGGCATTCTGGCACAGGGAATTGATTTCCCCAGTCCCCGCTATCCTCTCTCAAGGATTATCTCTTTCGGAGTAAACATGACATTCTAAATCCTTAAACTGAAGAACTATGAAAAAGAATATAAAATATCATGTACTCCTGGTGTTCATCGCCAGTCTGCTCATGTTCAGCGCCTGCGAAGATGAGTTCCTGAATGTTTCAGACCCACTGGTACTTTCAGAAGGGATCTTCCCCCAGGAAGTCACAGATCTGGAACCTATCATGGTTGATATCTACGGGAGACTGCAGGAAACCTATTATGGAACATACATGAGGCTGTGGCCGCTGATGTCACACAACCGTGACCATGGATATAACGGAGCGCAGTACAATGAGTTTGCCCTTATTGAGTTAAATCCAAACCTGTCAAACGTGAATAATGTATGGACAAGGCACTACCTGGCAATCGGCAAATGCAATGACATGCTGGCTGCAATTGACAGGTTACGGGATAAAGATGGCCTGACCGCCTCACAGATTGATAAACTCGATGATTATGAAGGACAGGCACTCTTCATGCGTGCTTTCAATTACTTCTACCTGATAAACCTGTACGGTGAGTCTCCTATTTTAACAGAAGCCGATAAGAGCAAGATGGGAGTACCGCTATGGGATTATGCCCCGGATATCATCAATGAAACCTATAAGCCAAGGGCAACGCAGGGGGAAGTATGGGATTTGATTATTAGCGACCTGAAGGCGGCAGAATCTCTTCTGGCCGGAGTCGATTTCCCTGAGAAAGCCAGGGCCAGCGAATGGGCTGTCAAGAGCTTCCTCGGCAAAGCCTACATATTTACCCTTCAGTGGGATAAAGCCAGGGACGTGCTGAAAGACGTGATTGATAACAGCGGTAAGCAACTCGTCAGTTATGACATCTTGCGCAATTCGTTCAACGGACAGAATAAATTCAACGCGGAATCTATTTTTGAAGTTAATTCAACCTATGACCCGCTGGGAGGTTCCTCCCAGTTTAATACAGGGGCTGACTGGATGAAAGGGATCAGCATATCTTACGTTGACCAGGACGGCACTGAGGTGTGCAACGGATTCGGCAATATGTTCATTCACGACATGACTATGCCAAGGTATGGATTTAACAGCCCGGCCACAACAACGGCGGAGCAGAAGGATCCTGATTACCTTGCATATTCCCTGCAGGTTCGCGCTGACAAAAGTGTCGATCCGCGTCTCTATGTTACAACTTTCCAGCCTTATGTTGACAGCATTAATTACATAGGCAACTGGAGGAAGATAGCAAAAGGACGGGTTGAATCATATAATGCAGAGGCTTCAAAAGCATGGTGCATACATAAATATACCGTCACTGACCGCTACTGGGGAGACCTTAACGGCTGGCATGGGATAAATATGATTGTCATGCGCCTTGCAGACGTATACCTCCTCTATGCCGAGGCCCAAATGCACCTTAACCAGACCGGCGAAGCCCTGGAGTACATAAACAAGGTACACAGAAGAGCATATGACGTGCCTGTAAACACCGCCTCATCCTATGATTATGGATCTCTTGCTGCCAGGACCAAGACGCTGGATCCGGCTGATCCCCTTGCCAATGATCCTCTCAAATATGAAAGATGGGCTGAATTCGGGGGTGAAGGAGTATGGTGGTTTGATGTACGCCGCTTCGACCTGGGACAGGAAGAGGCTACATATTACCAGAGAGTTAAGGGCGGCGCCCTGGAATGGAGGGACACCAAGTATGCCATGCCGATTTCGACAACCGAAATGAACGCTAATTCGCAGATGATTCAGAATCCAGGTTATTAAACCTTTAAAGGTTAGTTTTCAAATGTTTTGGATTAGTTAGGAACAATGTGGGCACTTCGGATCCAGGTCCGGGAAGGTGCCCACTTGTTTTTTCCCTTCATCAATTTCAATCTCGCCTTCTGCTTTTGAGGTGGATTACCTTATTGATTACCAGTACTTACTATGAAAAATATATTGATGTTACTTCCATTGCTTGGGTTGTTATTGACCGGATGCGGAATGGATTCCTCATTCACCCCGTCGGTGACAGTAGAAGACTGGGGTTGGGAGGATGGGAAAGCAGTCAGGCTCTTCACACTTACAAACCAAAACGGAGTTGTACTGAAGGTTACCAATTACGGAGCAACAATAACCTGGCTCTCAGTGCCTGACCGTAATGGCACCTTTGAGCCGGTGGTACTCGGGTTTGACAGCCTCAGTAATTATGTTGCTGTAAGAGGTGGCTTTGGTAGTGTTATAGGCAGGTATGCCAACCGGATTGGCGGAGCACAGATTGCCCTCAACGGAGAAAAATATCTGCTAACAGCCAACAACCGGGGAAATACAATGCATGGCGGAAACAGAGGATTCAATAAGCAGGTATTCGATATTGATACGGCATATATTGAAGGTGACTCGGCCAAGGTGTCTTTTTCATACCTGAGCCCGGATATGGAAGAGGGATTCCCGGGAAATCTCACATTAAAAATTACCTATTCACTCACGGGAAAAAACGAAGTAGTGCTTGATTACGAGGCAACGACCGATAAACCGACTGTCGTGAACTTCACAAATCATGCTTATTTTAATCTTGGCGGATGTCACGGGCCCGTACTGGATCACTATCTTCTGGTTGCCTCAGACTCCATCTGTGAGGTTGATTCAATTGGTCTTCCGACAGGAAGATTGCTCGCGGTTGAGGGAACTGCCTATGATTTCAATCAGGCCAGGCCGGTGGGCAGCAGGATTGAGGAGGTGAAACCGGGTTATGATAATAATTACAAACTTCGAAGAGAGGGTGACGGGCTGGTACTTGCAGCCGAGGTCTATGACCCTGTCAGCGGCAGGGTGCTTGAAGCATACACTACCGAGCCGGGGATGCAATTGTTTACCGCCAACTCCGACCGTCAGTACACAGGACATGGCGGAGTGCAGTTTGGCAGGCACTACGGTATCTGCCTTGAGATGCAGCATTTCCCCGATTCTCCGAATCATCCGAATTTCCCGGATGTGGTGCTAAACCCGGAGGATTTATACAGGCAGACTACAGTCTACAAATTTTCTGTAAGGTAAAATAAACAGCAATGTGTAGTTTCAGATTTCTCATCGCTGCAATTGTATCCGGGTTCCTGTTTTCATCACCCCTGATTACTAAGGTTAGAATCCTCAAAGTGAATTGCTGAGTTTAAAATATGTAAACCTACAATGTCAAACAGACGTGATTTTATCAAATACCTGGGAGCAGGGTCCGCAGGAATGTCCCTGGCTGCACCCCTGGCATTTTCATCATGCACGAACAAAAAGAGTGCTGAAGACGGACAGGTACTGTTTATCGGAGATGACATTGCCGTGGCTGAGACCACCATTGGAAAAGTACGCGGATACATCCTGAGGGGTATATATTATTTTCTGGGCATACCCTACGGTGCTGATACGTCGGGCAGTAACCGCTTCATGCCACCGCAGAAACCTGAACCGTGGTCAGACGTTTTCCCAGCAATCTGGTGGGGAAATTCAGCCCCGCAGATGACTGAGAACATGTATACAAACAAGATAATGGCATTCAGGGATCACTGGAACTATGATGATGTCAGCGAGGATTGCCTGCGTATAAATGTTTTTACTCCCGGTTATAACGACGGAAAGAAGAGACCGGTTCTGGTCTGGATGCATGGCGGTGGGTTTACATCAGGAAACAGCCTTGAACATGATGGATATAACGGTGAAAACCTGGCCAGAAGCGGTGATATTGTTTTCTGCTCGGTTAACCACCGACTGGGTCCCCTGGGATGTTCCGACTTTTCAGCCGTAGGCGGGGAGCAGTTTGCCTCGTCGGGAAATGTTGGAATGCTTGACCTTATCGCTTCACTTGAGTGGGTGCATGATAATATTGAGAACTTTGGCGGTGACCCGGGAAATGTGACAATAATAGGGCAGAGCGGTGGCACACAGAAGGTAAGCACAACTATCAGCATGCCCGCATCAAAGGGGCTCGTTCATAAAGCTGTATTGCTAAGCACAACTACAATCAAGGTTGGAGAACAGGAACCAGCACAAAAACTGGGAGCATATATCATTAAGGAGGCCGACCTGAAGGATTCTGAGATTGAGAAGCTCCAGATGATGCAATGGAAGGATTATTATTTGCTGGCACAGAGATCTGCTGCAAAACTGAACGAGGAGGCAAGAAACTCCGGAATCAAGGGATTCCGTGCAAATTTCGGCCCTCATATTGACGGTATCAATATACTGCGCCATCCGTACTACCCGGATGCTTCTCCGGATGCAGCGCATATTCCAATGATCATATGCTCTGCACTGAATGAATGCTCTCCAAGCCTGCTTGACGCCTCCGTGGAAGATATCTCATTTGAAGGAGTAATTAAGAACCTGGTAAAAAATGAAGTTCTGCTTGCCCCGGGAGGTCAGGCAATAACAGGCATGCCGGAGGAACAGGCGAAGCGGGTCGTGGAAGCCTACAGGAAGGCATTCCCTGATAAAAAACCGGTTGAAATCTGGTCAATGGTAACCAAACACAGACAGGCTACCAACTACATTGCGGATGCAAGATCGAGCCAGGGTACCGCTGTTTTTGTTGCCTGGTTCGGATGGCAACCGCCATTGTTCAACGGCCGTCTCCGCGATTTCCACTGTGTTGATATCTGCTACTGGTTCAACAACACAGACCTGATGTTATCACATACCGGTGGAGGTGCAAAACCGAGAGAATTATCACAGAAGATGTCAGGTTCGCTGGTTCAGTTCATGAAAAATGGCGATCCTAATGGCGGTGGTCTGCCTAAGTGGCCCGCATACACAGCGGAGAATGGAGAGCTTATGTTCCTTGATGATAATTGCGAAGTACAGCTTGATCCTGACCGGGAAGCCAGAAAGGCCCTGCCCCCGATAATATAGTATATGCTTGGATAACAAGGGCTTTGAACCTGATCAGATGCAGTAATAACAAAAAGAGATTTTAAGATATACCAAATAAAAGCAAGAAAAATGAAAACAAACAGGAGAAACTTCCTTCAGGTCCTCGGTGCAGGCACAGCAGGCTTTGGTGTCGCCAGTGCCGTATGGCTGCCTGACTGGACTTCCGGGAAGAACAACGTCGATGCCTCAGCCAGTACTATGGCTGGCGGGATTCCGGTAAAGAGAAACAACCAGATGTGGCCCATCAAATCTGAACTGAAATCAAGACGTATCAAGTTCGACTCACCACAAAACCAGATCAGCTGGGCGTTCATGAAAGAGTTGCGGGAACATAACAAAACCAGGAAGATTTATGACATCGATCCCTATGTCGAGGTCTACCAGTTCCGTGACAACCTGTACGGATTGTTCCAGGAAAACTGTGACGGTGCCGGAGATTTCTGGATGTATCTTACTATCGGCCCGGAGAAAGCCATGCTTATTGATACCGGCTTCGGCCTCGGGGATACAAAAGCCCTCGTCGACCAGCTGACAGGTAATATGCCGCTCATAGTTGTCAACACACATGACCACTATGACCATGCATACGGGAACTGCCGGTTTGAGAAAGTGTACTGCCACGAATACCTGGTGCCTTACATTGAGAACCAGCATGCCAATATGTGGGATTACCTTTTCGATGACTATGGCAACAATATCTGGCTTGAATTTGACAGGAAAGACCTGCCCGCCTTTAAGAAATATGAGATAGTCGGTGTTCCCGACGGATATACATTTAACCTGGGGGGTGACTATGAAGTAGAACTGGTATTTACAGGCGGACATGCTGCCGGGCATGCAGGATACCTTGACAGGAAGGGCCGCATTTTCTTTTCCGGTGATAATATATGCAGTGATGTCTCAGGATGTGGCTCAGTGAATAGTACAAGGCCTGGTCCTTATGCTGAAAACACTGCACTGAAGGTTTATCGTGACAACGTTAAGAGGCTGGTTGACAGGATGGATGAGTATGATTACATATTCCCGATGCATTTCATGAATAATATCGAAAACAACCTGATGCCTAATATTATTGAGGCCTGCGATGCTATCCTCGCCAATCCGGAGGACTATGATTACAAGGTTGAAAAATATGGCAAAGACCGTTCCGCCGGACCATCGGCCAGGTATTTCAAGTTCATAAAAGGTTTCAGCGTTATCGGGTATGGTTACAGGAAGGCCTGAATCCAATAATTGATTAAGTATTACAAACACATAGCAATAATGGAAAAGACATATGAAATGTGGCCCATAAACGGCGCATCGAAGGCAAAAAGAATTAAATGGGGTTCACCCCAGAACCAGATCAGCTGGGCATACATGAAGATGCTCAGGGAAGGCAACAAAACCATGAAGGTATATGACATAAATCCATATGTGGAAGTATACCAGTTCCGCGAAAATATGTACGGGCTCTTCAATCAAAACTGCGACGGTGCCGGTGATGTCTGGCTATATCTCATTATCGGACCGAAAAAGGCAATGCTGATTGATACAGGCTTCGGCCTGGGAGATCAGAAAGGGCTTGTAGAAAAGCTGACGGGTGGCATGCCGCTGATAGTCGTGAATACCCACCTGGGCCCGGATCATTCCTTCGGTAATGTGCTGTATGACAAAGTTTATTGCAGTGAGTATGAGGTTGACAATATCAAAAACAGACTGAAGCCGGGAGCATGGGATTACCTGTTTGATGAGAACGGCAACAATATCTGGCTGCAGTTCGACAGGAAGGATCTACCTGAATATAAAGATTACGAGCTCGTTGGCGTGCCTGATGGCCACATCTTCAATCTGGGTGACGATTATGATATCGAGCTGGCATGGATGGGAGGACATTCAGCCGGGATGTCAATGTTCCTCGACAGGAAAGGGCGCACCGTTTTTGCAGGTGATGACATCTGCAGCGATGTAATCGGCTGCGGCAGCGGCCCCAAGGAAGGAGGATTCTACAATGAATTCTGCAACCTGACGACATACCGCGATAACCTTACAAAGCTGGTGGCCCGGCTGGATGAGTTTGATTATATCTTCCCCGGTCACTTCATGGTCAATCTTGAGAATTACTTGATGCTGAATATCCTGGAAGCTCTTAATGAGATTATTGCCGATCCCACCTGTTATGACTATAAAGTGGAACATGTCAGGAGCACCGGCGGGACCAGGGTACGAATGCACAAGTTCGTGAAGGGATTCAGCACCATAGCCTATACTGCAAACGGTGTCTACCCACCAGAAGGATAGCATTTAAACTTTCATCTCACAAACAACCGTATTCCATGTCAACAGACAGACGTACCTTCCTGAAGAGTGCCGGAGCAGGGGCTGCCGTAATGGCATTGCCGGCATCAATTGGATTGACATCCTGTGTTCCGGGCAAAGACAAAAACGACGGACAGAAGCTATTTATAGGAGACAACATTGCGCTGACCTGCACCACAAGTGGGATGGTAAGAGGATATATCCTGCGGGATATCCATTATTTTCTTGGTATCCCTTACGGGGCTGACACCTCCGGAAAAAACCGCTTTATGCCGCCTGTAAAACCTGAGCCATGGGATGATGTCTTCCCTGCTATTTGGTGGGGAAACGGAGCTCCGCAGCTGATTGAAGGTATATATTCAGGCAACAGCAGATACCGGGCATTTCTTCACCATGCTAACTTTGATGATCTTAGCGAGAACTGCCTCTCAATCAATGTATTCACTCCCGGCATCAATGACGGAAAGAAGAGGCCGGTACTGTTATGGATGCATGGAGGCGCCTGGCATTATGGCATCAGCCATGAGCATGACGGGGTTATTGGCGAGAACCTGGCCCGTTGCGGTGATATAGTATTCTGCTCAATAAACCACAGGCTCGGCCCGATGGGCTTCTCCGATTTTTCCGGTGTCGGGTTAGAAAAATATGCAGATTCAGGTAACGTCGGTGCCCTTGATCTTGTGGCAGCACTGGAGTGGATTCGTGATAACATATCAAACTTTGGAGGTGATCCGGCCAATGTTACAATAATGGGCCAGTCTGGCGGCGGAGGAAAGGTAGTAACCACTGCAGCAATGACTCCGGCAAAAGGACTATTTGGTAAGGCAGTTTCTCTGAGCGCTGCTGATTTTGAGTTGAGAGATAAGGAAATGACCCGAAAGGTCGGTCATTATATCCTGAAGGAAGCAGGGTTACAGGCATCACAGACAGACAGGCTTCAGGAGCTGCCCTGGAGAGTTTATTATGACACTGCACTGCGCGCGGCTGAAAAGTACATAAAGGAGACCGGAACGAACCTCTCTCCCATGAAGGTTTTTCAGCCTCAGGTTGACGGAAGAAGCATAGAGTATCCGACCTTTTATCCTGAAGCTTCACCTCTCATGGCAGATATACCTATGATAATCAGTTCAACCACGAATGAAAGCTCAAACGCCTGGAAGGATTCGTCATTTGCAACTATGACAATGGATGGAGTGAAGCAGGAATTAAGCAGGAATTACGGAGCAAAGGCCGGGGAGATTGCAGATGCTTATGCAAAGGCATTTCCGGATAAAAAGCCTTATGAACTATTGTCAATGGCCACCAACATGTTCAGACAGCGGGCAGTGGCCCTCGCTGATGCCAAATCAAGGCAGTCACCGGCTGTCTTCGTGGCATGGTTTGGCTGGCAGCCCCCTTTGTTTGACAACAGGTTAATGGCATTCCATACTCTTGATCAGTGTTTCTGGTTCGCCAATACAGATGTTATGCTTACACATACCGGCGGAGGAGCCAGACCCAGGGCACTCTCAGAGAAGATGACAGGTTCATTGATCCGGTTCATGAAAACAGGTGATCCGAACGGCGGAGGGTTGCCATCATGGCCAGGGTATACCAGTGAAAAGGGAGAGCTGATGTTCCTCGATGATATTTGTGAGGTACAGTTTGACCCCGACAGAGAGGCCAGAGAAATGCTTCCGCCTGTTTTATAATTAAAATGAAGGAGATTACTTCTGACTGCCCGACAAACAATACTTGTTAATTGACTTTCAGGATGCCTGAATAAACTGAAGTCTTCTCTGCGGTAAGTCGCAGTTCATGAACTAATTACGTATATGTGAATTAATAAAAATATTACCCTAACCATTTAATTGATGATTTTCACTGGTAGAATTTTTTATAGCATAACTCAAAAAATAGTTGCGGTATCATTCCTGCTTCTTTCCCTGACAGTACTATCTCACAGTCAGTCACAGATAAATGCAGTAAGGGTTGATACTCCCCCTGATATTGACGGGAAAGTAGATGATGCAGTCTGGAGTAATGCTTTTATGATCAATGAGTTCTATCAGCAGGAGCCGAATCACGGAGCACCTGTTTCGGAAAGAACGGAGGTTTATGTCTGCTATGATTCAAAGAGCATCTACTTCGGCTTCAAATGCTGGGATGACCTTGAAAAGATTTCCGCCAAAGAAATGCTTTATGATGCAAAATTAACAAACGATGACAGGATGAGGATCCTCATCGATACATACCTCAACAGGCGAACTGGCTATTATTTTGCCATTAATCCCCTTGGATCAAAGAATGATGCTTCGCTTTCCAATGACGGCTCTTCAAAAAATGAAGACTGGGACGGGATCTGGTATGGAAAGGCACACATAACCGACTGGGGATGGGAAGCAGAAGTTGCGATTCCTTTCATGACGCTGGGATTTGACAAGAGCAATGATAGCTGGGGAATCAAGTTCTCCCGCGAAATTGAGCATAAGGTTGAAACCAGTTACTGGCCCAAAGTAAATATCAACACCCAGGCCAACCAGTTATCCAATGCCGGGCTCTTAACCGGATTGAAAGACATATCCCAGGGTATCGGATTGAGTCTTTCACCTTACCTGGTAACCGGATTTGACCGTAAAAGAAGCGAGGAGCCGGATTATAAACTTACAGCAGGACTTGATGTCAGCTACCAGATAACTCCGGGAATGAAGGCTTCAGTTACATTAAATACTGACTTTGCCGAGACGGAAGTTGATAACCGGCAGATTAACCTGACAAGGTTTAGCCTGCACTATCCTGAAAAAAGGAACTTCTTTCTCGACGGGGCTAACTTCTTTCAGTTCGGAAATGAGACCGGAGGCAATAAAACGATACAGGAGAAAGTGATTACCTTCTTCTCGCGCCGGATGGGGCTCGATACCCTGGGACAACCTGTTCCCATAAATTACGCGGCAAAGTTTACAGGGATGGCCGGCAACTGGAACATTGGAGCACTTTACATCAATGACGACAGGGAAAAAGGGATGAACAACTTTTATGTGACCAGGGTCAGCCACAATTTCTGGAAACAGTCGTCAATCGGATTTATAGGAACTTATGGTAATACTCTTGGCCCGGAGACCAATTTTGTGGCTGGTCTTGATCTGAAACTGGCGACATCTGACTTTCTGGGCGATAAGAATGCCACCTTAATTCTGTTCGGGCAGAAATCATTCACTGAGGAATTGCCCAATTCCAATAACGGTTCATATGGTATTCAGGTCGATTCCCCCAATGACCTTGTCAAAGCCAATTTAGGCTATTACCGGGTGGAAAAAGACTTTGTAGCCGGCATGGGGTTCGTTCCGCGAACAGATATTAATGAAACCTTTGGCGGACTCACCCTTGGTCCGCGATTAAACAGATATGGTATTTTCCAGATCAGTGCCGGAGGTGAGTTCAGTATAATCACCAATGCTTCAACGAATTACCTTGAGACCAGAGAAATTAAACTCCAACCAGTTGGAATTCGCTTTTTATCAGGAGATCAATTGACTTATTCACTGGTCAATCAATATGAATACCTGAAAGAGGACTTCAATATTTTCAATGATGCTGTCATATCTGCAGGCAGTTACTCATGGTGGCAAAATGAAATAAAACTTGAAACAAAAGGAGCAAGGGATATATGGGGCGAGTTCACTTACGGCTTCGGAAATTTTTACGATGGCAAACAAAAAGACATTGAAATAGTGGCTAACTGGAAGATTGGCGCACCATTTCTTTTTGCCTGCAGACTGAAAAGGAATATTATCGATTTGCCGGAACACAGCTTTACAGCAAACGTTTACCAGTTTAACGCAAACATTTTGTTCAGTCCAAACCTGACGCTTTATAATTTTATTCAATATGATAATGAGAGCAGCACTATAGGTTTGCAATCAAGATTCAGGTGGATCTTAAAACCCGGCAACGAGATACTCTTCGTGTGGAATTCAAAATATGTTGAATCTGATGCCAGGTACATTACTGACACCGGTTCGCTGAGATTCAAAATAAAATATAATATAAGATTCTAAATATCAATGCCATACATGACTGCGGCTTCCCGATATCTTTCCGGCTGGTCTGTATTGTTCAATCACGTCCCGGTAAAAATATTGCATCTGTCAATGTAATGGCGTTGAGCCATATCCATAGTTGTCTCTTTAAAATGTATCATATCCCCAGGCCGCATCTGGGCAATTAGGGTGAGGTCAGCAGTGATGACATTCGCAATACGCGCATAGCCCCCGGAGGTCTGGCGGTCGGCCATCAAAATTATTGGTTGGCCATCGCCTGGGACCTGAACGGTGCCCAGGGAGATGCCTGCTGAAATGATGTTGGTCATATCTTCCTTATGTTTGATCGGCTCACCTGACAGCCTGTAACCCATGCGGTCACTCCGGGCCGTGACAGTGTACTCAGCAGACAGGAAACTACGCAGGCCGGCTATCTCGAAATAATGTGCCTCGGGACCGGAAATGACCCTGATTGTCTGTTCATGCTTGTATTCAGGAATGAGACCCTCCGGGAGCTTTATTACCCTTGGTTTTCTTTTAACGGTATCGGTGGACAATTGGTCGAATGGGGATAAGTGGTCAGATCCTCCCAGTGGCAGCTCGTCGCCCGGCATAAGAGCCCGACCCTGAAATCCTCCTATACCCGCCCTGAGGTAAGTCGACCGGCTGCCCATTACAGGTGGTACGGCTATACCTCCGGCAAAGGCAATATATGACCTGCAGCCACTCTTCAAACCCCGGAACCCAAGCCTGTCGCCGGGTCTGGCATCAATGGCAGTGTTCATCGGTATGCCCTGGCCGTTGAGGTGGGGGTCCATGTCGGCGCCGGATATTGCCAGCCAGGTCGCACCTGTAAATTCGAGCTCCGGCCCGGTGATTGTCGCCTCGAGGCATGTTTTTCCGGGATCGTTGCCCACAAGCAGGTTGGCCAGCTCGAGGGAGAAGGTGTCCATGGCACCCGAGACGGGCATGCCATACCTCTGGTAGCCGTACCTCCCTCTGTCCTGAACAGTGGTCAGCAATCCTGCCGTATGTACAATCAACGTTGCCATTGTCACTCCTTTGGGGTTCGTTTTACCTGGTAAGTGCCTCCGGCAACCGCAGCAGCTATCCGCTCATACTCACCTCTGTCCACAGGATAAAACCGGATGTAATCACCGGCAGTGAAGAGGAATTCGGGCTTGGTGTCAGGATTGAAGAGTCGCAGCGGGGTGCGCCCTATCAGCTGCCATCCGCCGGGACTCTCCAGAGGGTAGATGCCTGTCTGTTCGCCGGCGATGCCAACAGAGCCGGCGGGAATCTTCAGCCGCGGCGTCTCGTGGCGCGGGGTGGCGATACGCCTGTCCATCCCGCCGAGGTAGCAGAAGCCGGGGGTGAAGCCAAGCATGTAAACAAGGCAATCGGCGGAGCTGTGTATCCTGATCACATCCTCCTCCGTCAGACCGTTATGTTCCGCTACATGATGCAGGTCAGGGCCCGCCTCGCCGCCGTAGAGTACAGGCACATGAACCACCTCCGCCGCGGGCAGTGTCATGGTGCCGAGATCGTCAGCGCACTTTTTAAAGATCTCAAGTAACTGCCTGTAATCTACCGTCGCCGGGTCATAACAGACCATCAGCTCGTTGTACGAGGGGATGAAATCCGTGATGCCCGGCAAATTCTCCTCCTCAAGCCTCTTCAGAAGTTTTCTGACAACCAGGTTCACCTCCTCCGAGATGACATCACCTGCCTTGATGATGAATGCCGAGTCGCCCGACGGAATATACTTCAGCTCCATCTCAGTCGTTTCCAGGGTGCCTTATAATGATGCCTTCGACCATAACCATAACCCAATCATTCAACTCAAAGGGGCCTTACGGTGATTCCCTCGTCCTTCAGCGCCTCCGCCAGCTTCCTGACAAACTCCACGGCAGTCTCATTGTCGCCGTGGATGCAGACGGTCTCGGCCTCAATAGGGATGAGCTTCCCGGAAAAAGTCTCCACCACCTTCTCCCTGATCATCCTGATGACCCTGTGGATCATCACCTCCGTATCATGCAGCACAGCTCCCTCAACGGATCGCGCGACGAGCGTGCCGTCGTCGTTATATGCCCTGTCGGCAAACACCTCCGAGGCGCAGGCGAGGCCCGCGTGCATGGCAGCCCTGATCAGCTGCGAGCCCGACTGTCCCACCAGCACCAGCGAGCTGTCGAGGCCCTTCACCGCCCTGACGATGTTCATCGACATGTCATAGTCGGTTGCGGCGGTGTTGTAGAGTGCGCCATGGGGCTTGACGTGCCTCATGCGTGCTCCCGCCGCTTCGGCCATCGCCCTGACAGCCCCCGCCTGGTAGAGTATCATCGCCCTCAGCTCTCCTGGGCTCATCGTCATGGGCTTACGCCCGAAATTCTCACGGTCGGGGTACCCCGGGTGCGCCCCGATGCTCACGCCGTGCCTTATGGCTGAGCGCAGAGTCCGCTCTATCGTCAGCGGATCGCCCGCATGAAACCCGCAGGCAATATTGACGGAGGAGATGAAGGGCATGATTGCCTCATCGTTGCCGGGCCCGTCTGTCAGGCTCGTCTCGCCGAGATCACAGTTTATGTCGATATTCATTTTCCTTCGGTTTCAGATTATACCAATTATATGCAGGATGCTCCTGATGCCAAGTCCCGTTGCAATGAGAACCACAATACCCCCGAGGATGTTCGGGAGGAGCCCGTTGACGCTGTCGCCCATTATCTTGCGGCTGTTCATCACCACGAGGAGGTAGACCGCTATCACCGGCAGCAGGATCCCGTTGGCGACCTGTGCAAAGAGGATCGCCTCGACAGGTTTGAATCCCAGCATCGCGAAGAGCACTCCTGCCAGCAGGATAAACATCCAGATCATCCGGAATCGCACAGAGCGAAGGTCACGTTTCCAGCCCATGATGCCGGCGGTGGCGTATGCGGCGGCCATCGGCGCGGTGATGGAGGAGGATATGCCTGCGGCGAAGAGGCCGATGCTGATGATGTACTTAGCCCATCGCCCCGCGAGAGGCTCAAGCTGACGTGCCATGTCGGTGCCCGAGGTGATTTCAGTGCCGGTACCTGCGAAGGCGGCGGAGGCTGTCACTATCACTGCCATGGATATCACCCCGCCGAGGATCATTGATACCGAGATATCCCACCTCGCTGCCGGGAGGTCGGAGGGGCTGTGCCACCGTTCCTGTACCGCCGAGGCATGGAGGAAGAGGTTATAGGGCACCACGGTGGTGCCGATGAGTCCCACGAGGGTCAAGACTGATCCCTGCGGGAGGGTGGGGATGAACATGCCCTTCAGCAGTGACGGCAGCTCTGGGGAGACGATTATTGCCGTGGTGAGGAAGGTGAGGCTCATGATTATCACCAGGGCTATGAGGACTCTCTCGATGAGCTTATAGCTGCCGGCGAGGAGCAGGAGGAAGGCTGTGGCGGCGACCATGGCCACCCAGAAGCGTAATGACGGCGTTTGGGATTGGGAGGTGAAGAGAGTTGCAGAGCCGGCGGGTGCCGGTGAACCGGCTGCTGCCCCTGCGGGTGCCACAGAACCGGCTGCTGCCCCGGCAGCAGAAAGTGTTCCGGCGCTGGCCTGGGTTTCCGTGCTGAAGAGTGCCTCGAGGCCTATTGAGGCGCCCAGCAGGTTGCCGGTCTGGAAGGCGGCGTTGCCAATTGTTATGGCGGATATGACGAGAATTGCTGTAATGAGGCGCGCGGCGGGTTTGCTGAAGTGTGCGCGCAGTGCCTCGCCCAGCCCGTTTCGCGAGATGATCCCCAGCCGTGCAGCCATCTCCTGGAGGATGATTGTCGCCAGTACCGAGAAGACCATCCCCCAGAGCAGGGCATAGCCGAACCGCGCTCCTGCCAGTGAGCAGGTGGTGATTGTTCCCGGGCCGATGAACGCTGCAGTAACGAGGGCCCCGGGGCCGATACGGAATGAGGGTTGCTTCTTTCCTGGACGCATTATGGCTGATCAATTGAAGAGTATAAATGTATTAAAAAAGGCAATAGGCAGCAGGCAATAGTGGCGGTTTGAGCCTTTGACGCAGGAGGAGAACCTCATGCCAGAGCAATGATAATAATTCTATAATCGAAAGTCCTTATCTTTATGCCTGTCATTATTTGAAACTGAAGATTAACCTGATCTGACAAACCGGCTACTATGAATATTAGAATATCAAGACCATTTGCGTTATTGCTGCTGGCCCTGCTTTGTATATCGCCTGCATCATTTTCGCAGTCGAGGGGTCTGAGGACCATCTCGGAGAAGGAGTTGAAATACAATCTTGACTTCCTCGGTTCGAGGCAGTTCAGGGGCAGGGAGACGCCCTCTCCCGAGCTGGATATCGCCACGCTGTTTCTTGGTAACCGGGCAGCCTGCGCCGGACTGAAGCCGATAATGGGAGACGGCTCATTCTACCAGTCTGTACCCGTCACCGTGACCTCGGTCTTTCAGCCGGGCACACACATAACCGTATCAGGAGGCGGCTCTGACAGGGTCTGGTATTTCGGGAAGGAGATGAGCGGCACCTTCTACCGCAGCGGCACATACCGGGGCGATATCGTCTTTGCCGGACTGGGTATAAGTGATCCGCAGGGCGGATGGGATGACCTCAGTGACCTTGACCTCAGGGGAAAGATCGTGGTCATACTTGATGCCCAGCGTCCCGGAACAGTGTTTCCGCTCGGCTTCACCATGACAGGCAGGCTGTTGTCACGGATAGCTGACATACGTGACAGGGGCGCCGCTGCCGTTCTCTCGATCGTTGATATGGATAGGGAGAAGCTGAAAGCGGAGGGACAGAACATTTTTGATTACATACCGACAGGCAGTCTGGAGACAATGTACGATTCGCAGAGGACGAACTTCGGCTCCCGGGCTGCGACGCAGGAAGCCGATGGGCCTTCAAGGCCGCCACTGCCCTTTGAAAGGGCGGAGATAAGCCATGACCTTGCTGCCGATATGCTTGGCATCACTAAAGATGACATAGCTGAGATGTTCACGAAAACGGAACAGGGGGTACAGGTGCCATCGTTTGAAGTACCCGGCATAAGCGTGAAGCTGGATGTTGAGGTAGAAACATACAAATCCGCGTCGCAGAACGTGGTGGCACAGGTTGAAGGATCTGACCCGGTGCTGAAGAATGAATACATCGTCATCAGCGGTCATCATGATGCACGCGGCATTGATGACGGAGGCATCATCGCAGGTGCAGATGACAACGGCAGTGCATGCGTTGCGCTGCTGGAGATAGGCAAAGCGCTGCTGGCGGAGAGGCCGAAGAGGTCGGTGATACTTGTATGGTTTACAGGTGAGGAGCAGGGAATGAACGGGTCACAGTATTTCGTGAATAACTGCCCCGTACCTGTTGAAAAGATCAGCGTATGCCTTAATATGGACATGATTGGGCGCAATGACCCTGACAGCCTTTACCTGGTGGGCTCCGACCTGCTCAGCTCGGAGCTGGATGCTTCAATCAACAGGGTGAACAAAAAGTCGGGGCTGAACTTCACGTTTGACTACCTCTATTCAAACCTGACCCATCCCCAGCATGTCTATTTCAGGAGCGACCAGTACCCGTTTGTCAGGTTCGGTATCCCCTCTGTCTGGTTCTTCTCGGGCTTCACTTATGACTATCATACGGTGAGGGATGTACCGGAACGTGTTGACTACAACAAGCTGTACAGGACAACAAAGCTTGTTTACCTGACGGCTTTTGACATCGGCAACATGAAGAGCCTTGTCAGGCTTGACGTCAATCCGGCCGTCACCTCACGCGGCAGCCATAACCTGAAAGAGAGAAGCCTGTTCAGCGGGCAGTAGCAGACGGCAGGGCGCCAGGCGAGGTTTGAATTCAGACTTCCGAATCGTTCGGCACACGCTTTAACCTGCAGGTGAGGACTATGAACGAGGTCACTGCCATTGCCAGGGTCTTTGACATCACCGTGGCATCCACCGGTGTCTCAGGCAGGCACTTGTCGGAGGTGGAGGAACAAGGAGAAGATCCACCTGATGTATTAAAGGGGATATACTCATGTCTCTTTCTTTTTTTGCCGTGAGTTGCGAGGTAGATGATGATGACGATGAATGGATAAAGTTGGCTCTTTTCAGTTGCATTTCAGATCAGATTTTGCTAAATTTGTATTCTGATTTCCAGTGGCTTGCCACCGAAGGCGGACATAGGTGATCTCAGCAGGGAGGAATGATGGAGACGGTGAAGAAAAAGGGTGGAAAACCTGAATGGATGGAGATCATATCAAGGTACAACAAGCCTGATAATCTAAGGAGCTGGTGGCAGATAATCAACTCTGTCGGAGCATATCTTCTTATGTGGGCCCTGATGATATGGTCACTGAATATCTCTTACTGGATCACCCTGGCACTGGCTATCCCGGCGGCAGGGTTCCTGGTAAGGACTTTCATAATCTTCCACGACTGCGGTCACGGATCATTCTTCCGGTCGAAACGGATGAACACAATCGTTGGTGTCATTACCGGGCTGCTTGTTTTCACTCCCTACCATCGCTGGCACCGCGACCATCACATCCATCATCAGACAGTGGGAAACCTCGAGAAGAGGGGTACGGGAGATGTGATGACCCTTACGGTGGAAGAGTACCGGAAGATGAGCAGGTGGCAGCGCTTTGGATACCGCCTCTACCGTCATCCGGTGTTTCTCCTTGGCATCGCACCGATGCTGCTGTTTGTAGTCCTGCATCGTCTCCCCAAAAAGTATATGTCGGTGAGGGAACATGTTTATGTTCAGCTTACCAACCTGGCACTTGTTATGATAGTGGCCCTCATGGTAATGACCATAGGGTGGAAGGCCTACCTGATGATACAGCTGCCGGTATTGTACATTGCGACGGTGCATGGCGTGTGGCTTTTTTATATACAGCATCAGTACAGGCATGTCAAATGGAGCGACGCGTCATCATGGGATTACAAGACGATGGCCTTGGACGGCAGCTCGTTCTTCAAGCTCCCGGCATTACTCAACTGGTTTACCGGGAACATAGGATATCATCATATTCATCACCTCAGCCCTCTCATCCCCAACTATAACCTGAAGAGGTGCAATGATGAGAATCCACTCTTCAATCAGGTCAAGCCGGTGACCTTCTGGTCGGCATTCGAGTCGCTGATGCTGAGGCTGTGGGATGAAAAGAGAGGAATGCTCATCAGTTTCAGGGAGATGCGTATGGCATGGACCAGGAAGGGTACTGCCGTTGCCCTGTAAGGGTTGCGGGTGTTTTTTTGAAGGTTGCTGATCATAGTTTCTGTTCCCTTGCCCATACAGCAAATGCGGTCTGACGCCGCAGTAAGAAGGTCTGCAGAAACTGTATGAAGAGTATGAGGACAAAGGGCTGGTCATCCCGGGATTTCCCAGTAACCAGTTTGCCAACCAGGAGCCTGGCGACGAGAAATCGATAACAGAAGGATGCCTGGTCAATTACGGCGTCACCTTTCCGATGTTCTCGAAGGTTGACGTAAACGGAGAGATGACTCACCCGGTCTTTGATTACCTGACAGGCGAACTGAGGAGCACTTTTGGCAGGAAGGTGAAATGGAATTTTACCAAATTCCTGGTTGACAGGAACGGTAAACCGGTGAAGAGGTTTTCACCGACGACAAAGCCTGAACAGCTTGCCGGCCGGCTGGCAGAAGGAGACCTGAAGGTTGATGACCTGATCAGGCTGAAGGAGACACTCGAGTCTATGATCAGATCCCTGTCTAAGTAGGATGTCTTCGGGTCAGCCAGATTATAGCTTTGATTCTCAACCATAAACGGTATTTGTGTAAGAAAATAGACCTGGCTAATTCATTCTATTGTATGTAATACCTATAGGCCATCATTATTGTGGTATTGAGCGCTAATTATCAATCTATTACGCCATTGCCTATCTGGTTAGTTTGTAGTCCCGTATTAAGAGTTCAGGTGATAGATTCAATCTTTTTGTGAGGTTACGAATCATTTCAACAGTCAACTTACGTTTCCGATTGAGAACTTCGGAAACCCTATTCCTCCCACCAATGACATCAGCAAGATCAACCTGTTTGAGCTGCATTTCCTCCATTCTTATCTTTATTGCTTCAATAGGATCTGGAGCCTCAATCTGGTAGTGTTTCCTTTCATATTCGTCAATTAATAATCCAAGAATATCTGCTTCGTCACTTTCGAGTGACCCGATCTGTGCATCAAAGATTTCCTCCAGTCTCTTAAGAGCTTTTTGGTAATCTATATCTGTTTTAATCAGTTTTATTTTCATAATTGTTCTTTTTAAATCGTGTTCGCATCAATCATCTCGTAATCAGCATGAGATCCAATAAATCTAATGAAGATCCATTGTTTCTCAAAGTTGAATTTTGCTACCAGCCTGTAGGAATTGCCTTTGATGTTAAAAACAATTCTGTTATCCTTTAAAATACTCGCATTTGCATAAGTCTTCTTAACATCATTGGGAGTTCTCCAGTCTGAATTCATGGCTGTGTCATACCATGTCTTTAAGTATTGTTCAGTATCAGAGTGTTTTTCCCAAAACTGTCTTGGAGTACTTTTAGCAAAAATTCTCTCCATACATAATAGTTACGTGGGCAAAGATATACAATAGTTCCCAAAACGGGAACAAAAAATGAATTTATTATGATAATGGATTTTAAGTAGTTGTTTTCATTATTTTCAGTTTAGGAGGTATGTTCAATATGCAATAGGTCAGGGCCAAAATGTCATCACCCATTTATGAATATTATGTGCACAATCTGTATTGCCAAAGCAATCCGAATACAAGTTAAAACATTGAAAGTAAGAAGTCAGGCAAAATCTCTGATTTAAGCCATACGAACAGGTAAATGGCTCAGGGAAGGGTATTTCATATTTATTTAAGATCCCGAATTTCTACTCCGCGGTCACTGCACTGTTATTCCCGAATTCGCTGCAGTCCTGTTCGCGGAATTAATGCACCATTATTCGGGAAAAAGACAGAAGCAGCCGGAGATGAAAGTCCGTTTTTTCTCCTACATGCTCTACCGTTCTGAAAAGAGAAACTCCAGTGGAATATTCAGCCTTTTGTTCCACGCTTTCCCGCTGTGGTATTCGCCGGGAAAATAGCGCGTCATCCAGTTCGTCTCATCATAATCCCGGGAGCGCATCAGGCTGTCGACTCTCCGCTGTATTGTCGGGTACATTGCATCAAGCGTCTGGTCGCCGCAGTCGAAGTAGATTTTGTGCCCCTCTTCAGGCTCCGGCAGGCACCGGCTGAGTTAGTCCAGGTACGCTGTCCGGCAACTTTGGTAATACCCGATATCAGAATTCCGGGAACCGGAGCCGGCGGCAGAGCTAAAAAAAGATTGTCACGCTGGTTGAAGGCTTAGTGCAAGCCTCCCGGCAAGGTTGGCTATATCATCCTTCCTGGCGATGTGTGTGATCCACTTTGCCGGGATGCCGTCATAGCCGTAGAGCAATCCTGCCAGCCCACCTGTGACGGCAGCGGTGGTGTCGGTGTCCCTGCCCAGGTTGACGGCACGCAGAACGGCCTCGCGATAGCTGCCGGTGGTGAGCAGGCACCAGACGGCTGCCTCGAGGGTATGAATTACATAACCGCTGCTGTGGATCTCCTCCTCCGGCAAGCGGGAGATGTCATGCTTCAGCAGACGGTCGAACACCACTATCTCGGGTGGATCGATGAGCAGCGCTGACAGGTGGCCGAAGACGACTTTCTGCAGATCCCTGTAGATTTCAGACTTATCCCGGCCCTCAAGGATCTGCCTTGCAAACTCGAGGTAATAGAAGCAGGATATGACTGAGCGGATATGCCTGTGAGTGACGGAAGAGACCTGCCTTGTCATCTCGAACCGTTCGGTTACCGGTCTGTCGGACAAGTAGAAGAGCAGTGGCAGGATTCTCATGAGCGAGCCGTTGCCGTTTGAAGCCTCGTCGTCGCTCCCCGCCCTGTCAGCCTGCATGCCCCTGGCAAGCCGTTCAATGGCTGTCCTGGTGGTGTTTCCGACATCGAATACCTCACCATGGGCTGTCCAGAGACCCTCGTGATACCACCTCACGAAACTACGTCCGATGGCATTGACATCAAATCCCTGTGTCAAAGCCTCGGCGAGGCAGAAGGTGAGGGAGCTGTCGTCCGACCAGGTGCCGGGAGGGAGATCATATGTGCCGAAGCCAGTCATTCCGGTCACTGGCTGGCGACTGATATCATCCCTGCTCTCAAACTCGACAGGGACGCCCAGCGCATCTCCGACGGCCACTCCGAAAAGTGCAGATTTTACTGCATATGCATAGTCATTTCCATGGCCGGCATATTCCGGTCTTAGTGTTCCTCCGTTCATCCAATCCTTATGTTCGTTCCCCCCTATAAAGGGTTCCTCGTGAGTTAAATTAACGGTTCAGGAAGGGGATTAGTATAAAAGGAGATCTGCGAAAGAAAGGATTAATCCGGGCAGAAGTGGAATCACCGAACCGGATTATCTCTATTCACGGGCCGAAAACCTATTCAATCCCTTAGTTGGGCAGCATGAGTATCCTACAGTACCCGTCCTGAGAGGGAACAGATTTTCGATCCCGCATCATTGCAGGCTGCTTCCGGGGTCAGAGCAGTATACAAATAACTATCTTTATGCCATTGAAACAGTTACATGGGCTTCTCAATCAAAGGACTTTTCTACCGCATTTTTATCGATCCGCTGATCGACGGGCTTCGAAGGCGTGTTGCTTCGATGTTGCCGTCCCGACCCTGGTGATGCATCAGTTTGAGCCGGAGACGGCAGTAAAAGAACTTGAGGAGATGCGTCGCCTGGCAAAAAGGATAATCATTGCCGACTATAACTGTCCCATGACCCAGGGACCTGCTGCATGGCTGGCATGGGGCATAGAGCGTGCAGCACGGAGCGACCATTACCGCAACTTCAGAAAGTACATGGCCCGGGGCAGACTGAGCAGGCTGGCAGAGGAAGAAGGACTGGCCATTGTGTCGCGTGAGAAGAGGGGAGAGGGTGTGTTCACTTTAACGCAGATGCTGTTAAGGGAAGATTTCCATAGGTTTCCACAATAATCATCCGGATAGTGCTGTTACTTCAATAGAAGATGCCGGGATTAAGAAGGGGAGAACTTTTGCAAATGATTTACATACCAAATAAAAATATCTTTACTGTTATGAAAAGAAATGCTCTTTTTCTCGCCGGGCTGCTTGCCCTGGTAACCCTTTTTTCCTGCTCAAAGGATGAGGACCCCGTGAACTCCTTTAAATTTAACGGGGAGAACTACCTGATAAATGATCTCTATCTTCTTGAGGAGATCTTCGATAAGGGAACTGCCTCTGAAATGCATGTCTTCCAGTTTATGTTCGGCAACATAAGCAACGGTGACACTACCGTCCTTGCTGTCGCTTTGCTTGATGATGACGTCAACACTCTCGGTGGCAACTATCCGTCGCTGGGCTTTTCCGAGGAGGCGCAGCGGAACGTCTATCCCTTTGGCTTGATTTTCCTCAGCGGCATCAGCCTTAATGGCGATTCCTACTACCTTACCGGTGATGGCGGCAGCGTTGATGCCAGGGTCCTGTCGAACGGACTCTACTCTGTAAAAATCAATAATCTGAGTGTTGGAACCTACTCCTCAACAGGTGACAACACCTCCTACCAGGAGAGAGGCACCGTCACGGGGTCATACGAGGGTGCAATCCATAAGGAAGTTGAGGTGTTAAGTTCAGATAAAAGTTCGGTGGCGAGTGCCAGGCTCAACTCGGAACTGCAGAAGATAAAATAGCACCTGATGCCACTGAAGTGCTCTCTGTGCTCTCTTCAGGTCAGACGCCGGCCTTGATCACGGCATCGAAATTCAACTTCACGAGGAAGATCATCGGACCGTTAGCGGTACCATGAACAGTAAACGTCAGAGCACCCTCGTTGAGGTGACCGGCTTTGGTGCTTTCACCACCATTATGCGTGCTACGGTTCCGGAGCTGTTGGAGAGGCAATGGACGATATCCTTTGGACTCTCCACAAGTCTGTCGCTGCTGACCGTTACGGTTTCGTCGCCCACCCGGACGTCAACCCATCCCTCAAGGATGTAAAAAAAGACATCCACGGGGGTGATGTGAGGTTTGAGAGTCTCCCCCGGGTTAAGGGTGATATGCATCACCTGCGCGTTGTCATGGTCGTATAATTTGCGCACGTCAACCCTGTGCGGCGTCTCGACAATACTCTGTTCTTTCCAGTCAACTATTTTCATTATTTCTCATTTTGCGGAAGGATCGCCCTTCCATAATCCCTTGTTCTGCCTTCGTGCCTTTGCTGCCAGTTCGGTGAATGTCTGCTGATGTTTCACGTTGGGCGGCACCGTCATCACCGTGGCATAACCGTTTCTTACCAGGTGGGCGTTGATAAAGGTACCGTCTTCAAGATACGCATAGGCAAGAGTTCGGCCGTAGCGGTCGTGCCGCGATATGTCGTACTCGAGTCTGACCTTCTTATCTTTTAACAATCGTTGCAGGTAAATGGTTGACTCTGTGCCGAAAAAAGCCTTTGGCCTGGTGCCGTTGTTGCGCGGCTCGGGTGCATTGATGCCTATCAGTCTCACCTTCATTCCCTTCACACTGCCATCGTCCACCCAAAAGGTGTCTCCGTCGACCACCCGGGATACGTCGTACCATATCTGGCCGGCGGTCCCGTCGCTGTTCCGGAGCCCCGACTCAGCGTCGTTACCCGTTCGGTACTCTGTTTCAGCTGCCTGGGCTGAGGCTGAGGCCGGAAGGACCAGGCAAAGTGCCATGAGAATTGTACGTAATGAGAGCATGATGGTTTTTCTGATCCAACGGGTGAAAATAGAGAATAATTGCATATCCTCAAAATGGTAGATCACCCGAAAAAAATGATTTTACTGTTATTATTGTTGTATATTTGAAATAATACGATAACGGATTCGTTTTTTGAAAAATTTGCCATATGAAAAAAGCTCTATCTCCACTTACGCTTACTGTAATTGTATTACTTACGGCGTTCTTCACTGACTGTTCAGTATTGAAGGACGATCCATGTGACGACACTACGATGCCGGAAATCAGTGCAGGCATAAAGGCAACTATTCATGTACTGGACAAGGACAGGAACCCGATTTCCAACCAGCAGGTAAATCTTCATCTTTATAAGAGACCCTGCGGTGCATCGGCCAAGGGAGATTTTGATTTCAGCGGTCCGACCAATGCACTGGGCATCCTGGAGACCACCGTTGCCTATTATAAACTCAGGAACACGGATGATGAAGTGTGGGTTGACGCATATGCTGTAAACCTCGGGAACGGCTCAGCAATGGCAAACTCGGAGTATGCAACTTACAAGTATGCTGACTTTATACCCGGCACTGTAAAAGAGGTTCATGTATATATCTACCGGGACTTTTAAATCTTGTTAAGCCTGCCTGCATTACAGGGCAGAGCATCCGGATAATCGTGACCGTCGTGACCGCCATGACTGGGGCAGAGTATCTGCGTGGCTGTCGCGGATCAGTCTTTACCAGGTGTAGCGGATACCAAGAGCGGTGCCCCAGCCCAGGCCGTTGACATCACCCGGGAAATCCCATATAGGCCGGGCGTCAAGGCGGGAGTGGTTTAAATAATAACTGCTGAAGAGCGCCAATGTGTGAGAAAAACTGCTGATATTGCAGAAGCCATACTGAGGTTGCCCGCAGCCGGCCAGCCGGCTGCGGGCAACCTCAGGACGCGGGACATATGGCAGATGGCCGCAGCCGGCAGGTTATCAGCCAGATGAGCGCAGGAGCCAGGTGGCAGAAAACTGTCAGGAAGCCCGATAAACGGAGAGACACCCATGATAAAAGGATTATACACCTCTATTACAAAACCGGTAATATCCATGATCCTGAAGATGATTTCGTGGATTGGCCGGAAACTCTCTCCGGGGTCATACGGAAGCTATCACAGGGAATCATTGATTCATGACGGACTGGAACGCACTTTCATTCTGTATGTCCCGTCTTCATACGACGGATCTGTTCCCATGCCGCTGGTAATTGCCCTCCATGGCAGGGGAGTGGATGGAGAGGGTATGATAGTGGTCACGCGCAAGGGTTTTGACAGGCTGGCTGAACGGGATGGATTTCTGGTGGCTTACCCCGACGGAATAGAGCTTGCCTGGAACGACGGCAGGAGGGATCAGGAGGCTGACGACCGTGCTCACAGGGAGAATATCGACGATGTGGGCTTTCTCGAAGCGCTGACAGATATGATTGTAAGAGATTACAATGCAGACCCATCCCGTGTTTATGTCACAGGCATATCCAACGGTGCGATCCTGTCATACCGCCTGGCATGCGAGTTATCTCACAGGATTGCAGCGATAGCTCCCGTCGACGGAAATATTCCACTGCTATTTATCGACGACTGCATGCCTTCCAGGCATATCCCGGTGCTGGCCATCAACAATGTGGATGACCCCGTGGTGCCGTTTGAAGGAGGCGAGATTTACGGGCACTTCGGCAAAGAGATGCTGGGGAGGGTGTTGTCAGTGGATCAGTCCATAGAGTACTGGGTGAAAAAGAACGGCTGTTCACCCGTGCCTGTTATCACTGAAGAGCCCGACAGGGATCCTGGCGATGGAACGAGAGTGACCAGGAAAGAATATGTTAACGGAGATGACGGCACAGAAGTGATCCTTTACGTTGTGGATGGTGGGGGCCACACCTGGCCGGGCGGACTGCAGTACCTGCCTTCCAGGGTTATCGGAAAGACCAGCAGGGATATCGACGCCAGCGAAGTAATCTGGTCGTTCTTCAGGAGACAGAGGTTGTAACCGGGAGAAGACCCGGGAAGTGCAGACCTCCGGCCATCTCCTGCTCCACATCACAGCAGAGGTGATCAATCAGCTCATCAGACAGGTGCGGGAAGATGATATTTTCCTTCCTGACATCCCTGGCGATCCGGTCAATATTATGCAGGCTGGTTGCTTCGCTTCCCGACACATGTATCGGGATTAATGCTCGCCCCCTGTTGCCTGCTGCCTGACAGGACTGCCAACTGCCGTCCCGACACTCCCGATTATCGGGACAGGTTCGTGTACCGGATTGATCCCCCTCCTCCGTCGGCGGCTCAAACTGCCCACTGAGGACTGATGACTGCCGACTGAGCACTGAGGGCTGCCGACTGAGCACTGATGACTGATGACTGAGGACTGCCGACTGCCGACTGATGACTGCCGACTTATTAAGAGGCCAGGTGTGGATCGACCTTTTTCCTGAGGAGCTCGACCAGCTCGGGCTCCATATAATAGAAGAAATCAGGTATATCGAGGACGATAAGCTTCTTGCTCAGATCTATGTCGGGAAACTTCTCAGTGATGAACGCCCGGTGCATGTTCTCCATAACAAAGACCATGTCAGCCCAGTTCAAAAGCTCAGCAGTGACCTGGTTGGGGGCAGTGGGGGCGATGCCGGCGGACTTTACCCTGTACACAGGGTTTGCACCGTAGACGGTCTCGGCCGTGCAGCTTCGCATCCTGTTTACCGTGCAGACGAAGAGGAGATTCATTTGATATTTCTGTGGCCTAAACTGTAAATATAGGAAATCTGAAGCCTCGAGGGTTAGAATCTGCCTATGAATTCGATGGTGAACTTGTCAGTGTGGATGGGGAGGAGACTTTTGAAGTAATTTTCATAGTTCAGCCTTATCTCTGAATAGAACTGTTTTGCTTCAAAACCGAGGTTGAGGCCGCAGGTGAAGCGGCTCGCCCCTATATCGTCCCTGAATACTGCGTCGCCGATGAAGTCTATTCTCGCTACCGGAGTAACCATCTTTACCATCCGGTTTACAGGCATGAAATTGTAGTATGAATGAAGATATATGCCGTCATCATTCTGCCTGGCTGACAGGGTGTCGGTCCATTGCCTTACAATATATTCCGATTCGATAAAGAAATTCCCGTTGTTGTACCTAAGCTCTCCGCCATACATTGAGAGATTGTGCTCGATGGCACCCTCGCCGTAGTAAAAATTGGTTGCGGCTCTCACACCATCATCCTTTCCGGCGGCGAGACGTGCGGCAAAATTAGGCTTCTCAATCCACTGCGGGTTGTTGTTGCCCGTGCCGTTCACCGCCCCGGCCACCACGGAGACGGGGATCCGCCCGCGGAATATATACTCGGCGTAGAACCCTATGTCACGCATTCCCTCGTTGATGTATTTTGCCAGGAATGAGCGGTTGGCAAAGATATTGTCTGCCGGGCTCCGCATGTAGTCGCTGCTGAAGGGTATCTTGCGCTGTCCCAGGTAGAAGTTCAGGTCGGTGACAGGGGAGAACCGGACATAGGCATCGAGCATCTTCATCTGGCCTTCGTCGGAGAGATCGATCTCGAGCTTGTAGGTCATGTAACTGTTGATCTTGCCCCGGACGCTGAAGCGGGCGTTGCGCACCTCGAAACGCATCAGGGAGTTGTCAAGGTCGAACTCAACCTTCGTCTTCAGGATGCCGGATATCTCCGGAGCAAATTCCGGCATGGTTTTGGTGGTATCCTGCGCCTGTGCTGAGCTACCTGCAAACGAAACCAGCAGGAAGAGGGTCAGTACGCTTGCGTTGACTCCTGAAACTAATGTTGATAAAGCAGGTCTAACCATTCTCCCAGTACCTTTCAGCCTTCTTTCATTTTTCGCCTCAGAAGTTGCGCATTAACGGCGACAATCACCGTGCTTATGCTCATAAATATGGCCCCTATTGCAGGACTGATAATTATGCCTGCGCTGAACAGGACTCCGGCAGCCAATGGTATGGCCACCACGTTATATCCTGTTGCCCAGATAAAGTTCTGTATCATCTTCGTATAGGTGGCTTTGCCGAAAACAACCAGCGAAGCAATGTCCTGAGGGTTACTGTTAACCAGGATAATATCCGCTGTCTCTGCCGCTATGTCTGTTCCTGATCCTATTGCAATTCCAACATCTGCTGCTGCCAGCGCCGGGGCATCATTGACGCCGTCGCCGGTCATGGCTACAAATTCACCCTTCTTTTGTAACTCCTTCACCATTTTCAGTTTACCGTCCGGCAGGATGCCTGCATACCATCCATCCAAACCAAGTTCATCGCTCACGCTTCTGGCCACTTTCTCATTGTCGCCGGTCATCATAAAAAGTTTTAGTCCATGCTTTTTCAGCATTTTCACTGCTTCATATGATTCTTTACGGATTTCATCCGACATCGCTATAAAACCTGCCAGTTTATCATCAACCATAACGAAGACAACCGTTTCAGCTTCATTGGTGACTGCTTCGGAGGGGATATCAATATTCTTTTCTGCCAGAAACCCCGGGCTGACGACCTTTACTTTTTTATCATCAACATCTGCTTCGATGCCTTTTCCGGTGATGGCATTAAAATTCTCAGCTTCCGGAATTTCAATTTTTTCGTCTTTTATCTTTTGCATTATGCCCATGGCCAGGGGATGTTCCGATTTTCCCTCGAGTGCCCCGGCGAGGCGTAATATCTGAGTGTTTTTGAATGATTCAACAAATGAACCGTACCGTGTAACTCCAAAATTTCCCCTGGTCAGAGTGCCTGTTTTATCAAAGATCATTACCGAAACTTTCCGTGAATTTTCAAACGCGGTACGGTTGCGGATGAGTAGTCCGTGCTGCGCTGCCACCGAAGTGGAAATAGCCGCCACCAGTGGCACTGCCAGGCCCAGTGCATGAGGGCAGGTGATGACCATGACCGTTGCCATTCGCTCCAGGGCAAAAACAAAAGGTTTACCCACCAGTAACCATGCAGCAAGTGTCCCGAATCCGACTGAGAGGGCAATGACAGTGAGCCAGAAAGCAATGCGGTCAGCCAGGTTCTGGGTTTTTGATTTCTTGTCCTGTGCATCGCGCACCATGTTGATTACCTTGCTTAGATAAGCATCTTCTCCCACCTGCATGACGCTGACTGTCAGTGAGCCGTTACCGTTGAGAGACCCTCCTGTCACTCTGTCGTCTTTGCCTTTCGCTACTGGTTTTGACTCCCCGGTGATCATTGACTCATTAACGTTGCTTTCTCCCTCGACCACCACACCGTCGACAGGTATTTTCTCACCGGGACGTACCAAGACCAGATCATCTTTTTTCAGCTGATCAACCTTTACATCTTCGGTACCACCACTCTTAACCAGGTGGGCTTCGTCGGGCATCATCTCTACCAGCATCTGAAGTGATCTGGAGGCTCCCAGTATGGACTTCATTTCGATCCAGTGCCCGAGCAGCATTATATCTATCAGTGTGGCCAGCTCCCAGAAAAAGGTGCTTCCCTTTACTCCGAAAGTGGTGGCTGAACTGTACCCCCATGCCACGGTGATGGCCACAGCTATCAGCGTCATCATCCCCGGCTGTTTTTTCTTTATCTCATCAGCCAGTCCGGTCAGGAAAGGCCATCCTCCGTAGAAAAAGACTACCGTTGATAGGGCAAAGAGTATATATTTGTCAGCATCACCCAGAAGAGTGAACCGGAAACCCAGCAGATTCTGGATCATTGGAGAGAGGATCAATATGGGAAGAGTGAAAATCAGGGAAAGCCAGAAGCGTCTCCTGAAATCCTTTATCATCATAGCATGATGGCCGTTATGGTCTTTTGATCCATTACTATGGACATCATGAGAAGTGCTTTTAAGTTTACCGTGATTGTGTCCGGCAGGGTGTTCATGCCCTTCAGCACGCTCATGTCCGGGTCTGTGATCATGCATGCCGGCATGTTCATGGTTATTATTCACCTTGTCCATAGTGATGTCATTCTGTTCCGGGCAGGACAAAACAAAATCCTCTCCGGAGTATTTTGAACTTTATTACACTCTGAATCAGAAATAAGACAAGTGCAAGCAAAGGCTATTGCAAGTCACTCTTGCGTTTGTCAAATTCATCCTTGTCAATCTCGCCTTTTGCATACCGCTCCTTCAGAATGTCAAGGGCAGATTTGCTTTCGGGCGGCTTAAGGCTGCGGTTCTGGCTTGTAATCCTGACTACAATCCAGACTATTGCCACAATAAGAAGGAAACTGATTATCCAGCCCCATCCCATTCCCCATGCAGGCCATCCTGGTCCGTCCATCATAATAAACCTCCGATCATTATTAGACAATTATTAAATCTTCTTCCTTTCGATGGAAGATATTTTGCACGCCTTTTTAATAACAACAAGTGAAAAGTGATATTGTTAGACGCTCGAAGCCACAAGTTACATAATTTTCAGGTATTTTGGCAGTCAGAATCTTATGTCCCACGTCAGGCTCCCTGGACTTTGGAGTCGAAGCGGAAGCTGCCTGCCAAATGACATATCCCGCAGAAATATGATTATTTTGTTCTTTTTTTTCGTATTTTGTTTGATCGGCCACTGAAAACGAAAATCATCATGACAGAAAATGAGAAACTTGACAGGATAGCCATCAGCGTCCGTTCACACCGCCTGTTGCGCGTACTGCTCCGCGAGAACCCCATGCTCGAGACCATCATGAGGGAGTCGAAGAACGAGATCGAAGCACAGATAGGGGTCAAAAACTGGATACATTCGGAATACAGCAGCCGCAAGGATGCCTTCCGGTTCCAGACTGACAAGGTCACCAGGCGCGAAAACTTTGAGAAGCTCTCCTGGAATGACTATGCCATAATAAGGATACTGGACTACATTGATCATGCCGGTATAGAGTATCCTGACCCCAACCTGCGAGGCGAGATTGCCGTGAGCAACCCCATCAGGTTCATATGGCTTGCCGTGATCAAGGGCACAGGTGGCGCCAAGCCTGAGTTCTTTATTGACATGATACAGCTCTTCAGGCAGCTGAGGGGCGAGAGCAACCAGGTGATCCCCGACAGGGATACAGTTGAAAAATGGATGGAGATGTACCCGTCGGGAGTCGATCCGCGCATCGTGGAGCTGCGCAAGGAGAACAGGGATAGGATCATCAACCTGCTGATAGACAAGATCGATGCAGGCCAGATCAAAGATGAGAAATATTCATTTCCTGAAGGCATTTCCCGCGATGAGAAGCTGAAGCTGATGAATGAGTGGTGGAACAACTACAAGTTCCATCTCCATTTTGCAGTGCGGTCGCCGGACCTTCTCAATGAGATGCTGGGTCACTCGCTTGACCCTGACACCATGAAGATACTCTATGATGCCGAGAAGGCAGGGATACCTTTCTTCGTGAACCCCTATTACCTCTCGCTGCTGCATGTGCGTGTTCCCTATTTCGCCATCGGCGCCGACCTGGCCATCAGGCATTACATCGTCTACAGCCGCCAGCTGGTTGATGAGTTCGGGCATATCGTCGCATGGGAGAAGGAGGATAAGGTGGTGCCGGGTGAGCCCAATGCTGCAGGGTGGCTCCTTCCTTCGCACAATAACATCCACAGGCGGTACCCGGAGGTGGCCATACTCATCCCTGACACCATGGGGAGGGCATGTGGCGGGCTATGCTCCCCCTGTCAGCGCATGTACGATTTCCAGAGCGGTCACCTCAACTTCGACCTTGATAAGCTCAAGCCCACGGAGAGCTGGTGGGAGAAACAGAAGAAGCTGCTGCAATATTTTGAGGATGACACTCAGCTGAGGGATATCCTCATCACCGGCGGCGATGCCCTGATGAGCTCCGACAGGAGCCTGAAGGTGCTGCTTGATGCGGTCTACGAGATGGCGAGCAACAAGCGTGAGAAGAACAGGCAGAGGCCTGACGGTGAAAAGTATGCCGAGATACAGAGGGTAAGACTCGGGACGAGGATGCTGACCTACCTGCCACAGCGGATAACACCCGAGCTGGTTCAGATACTGGGTGATTTCAAAAAGAAGGGCAGGGAGATAGGCATTTCGCAGTTTCTCATACAGACCCACGTGGAGTCGCCCATGGAGGTCACCCCGGAGTCGAGCAGGGCAGCGCACCTGCTCACCGGTGCCGGATGGCTCATCACCAACCAGCTGGTATTCACCACGGCTGCATCACGCAGGGGCCATACCGCCAAGCTGAGGAAGGTGATGAATGATGTTGGCATACTGCCTTACTATACCTTCACGGTCAAGGGTTACATGGAGAACAACTTCAATTTCGCACCCAATGCCAGGGTAGTACAGGAGCAGCTTGAGGAGAAGATCATCGGCAGGATCGACAGTGAACATTACGAGACTGTGAGGCAGTTTGCAGACAATGCGGAGAACATAGTTGAGAATATTGATGCCCTGCGCCGCTCTGCCGACCTTCCCTTCCTGGGTACCGACCGTAACGTGCTTAACCTGCCGGGCGTGGGCAAGAGTCTCACATTCAGGGTAGTGGGCATCACCAGGTATGGCAGGAGGATACTGCAGTTCGACCATGACATCACACGGACGCACAGTCCTATCATCAACAAGATGGGTAAGATGATCATAATCGAGTCGAAATCAATATACGAATACCTCCGGCAGCTCGAGGAGCTGGGTGAGGATACGGCGCAGTACGAGGGACTCTTCGGCTACAGCATCGGCCAGACCGAGCCGCGTGTGCCGATCTATGAATATCCGGAGTATAGCTTCACCGTGACGAAGGAGATGAGCAACCTGGAGGTTTAGGTTGCGTTAGACATGCACCGGGGCCACGGACGGTACTCCGCTGGCTTACGCTTCTGATTACGCTTGAGTTAACGATCAGAAAGCGGTTATTTGCTGCTGGATTTTATGCCGTCTTCCTTGCAGAGGGTCTTGAGGAGGCGCTTTGCCGACATGATTGAAGTTGGCAGTCCGCCGCCCGGCTCTACCACTTTACCCTTTAACCTTTACCCTTTACCCTTTACCCTTTAACCTTTACCCTTTACCCTTTACCCTTTAACCTTTACCCTTTAACCTTTACCCTTTAACCTTTACCCTTCGCCTAAGGTACTATCCCCGTCTGAACTTCCTTGTGCCCGATCTAGGGCGTGAGGGACGGTGAGCGGAGGTGTCTGCGTGGCTGCCGGCAATGAAGTCGGGCAGGGGTGCCCTGAAGACCTGGTATCCTATCAGTTTTTCAATGCGCTGCAGTTTGTACATCTCGGCATTTGTGACGAGGGTGATAGCCACGCCTGTGGTCTCTGCCCGGGCGGTGCGGCCCACGCGGTGAACGTAATCCTCCGCGTCTGACGGCACGTCGTAGTTAACCACCAGGTTGATATCCTTGATGTCTATGCCGCGGCTCAGGACGTCGGTAGCCACCAGCACGCGGGTGCGCCGCGAGCGGAACCGCAGCAGCGTCTCCTCACGCTGTTTCTGTTCGAGGTCGGACGATATGCCCTCAACGACAAAGTCGCGCGATCTCAGTCCGCGTACAATCTCGTGCACCTTCTTCTTGGTTGAGCTGAATATGAGTATGCTGTGGTATTCGGGCTTGTCGGCTATCAGGCTGTTCAGCAGCGGCAGCTTCTGGTTCTCCTCCAGCAGATAGACGGCCTGCAGCACTCCTTCAGCCGGCTTCGACATCTCCAGGGCTATCTCGACCGGGTTTTTCATGATCTGCTTTGAGAGCAACCGTATCCGGGGAGGCATTGTGGCGCTGAACATGAGTGTCTGACGCTTTTTCGGAACGTATGAGATGATTCGTATTATATCGTCATAAAAGCCGATGTCAAGCATGCGGTCTGCCTCATCGAGCACCAGTACCTCTATCTCGTTGAACTTTACATAACCCAGGTTGAGGTGTGATATCAGCCTGCCGGGGGTGGCCACGATGATGTCGGCCCCCTTTGAGAGCGCCTCCCGCTCCTGGTCCCAGGCACTGCCCTCGCCGCCACCGTAGACGGCCAGGGAGGTGATGTTCAGTGTATAGGCGAGACCCTGTACCTGCTGGTCTATCTGCAGGGCCAGCTCACGGGTCGGGACAAGTATCAGGGTATGGGTATGGGAGGGACGTTTGTACGCAATCTCATTCATCACCGGCAGGAGGTATGCGGCGGTCTTGCCCGTGCCTGTCTGGGCGCAGGCTATCAGGTCGTTGCCCTCCATGATTACAGGTATGGCCTTCTCCTGTATGGGGGTGGTCTCCCTGAAACCCATGTAATCAATGGCATCAAGTATGTCGGGATCTAGGTCGAGCTCGTCGAAAGTCATTTTTCAGAAAATATTGGTGTAATGCCAGCGGCCCGACAAAAGTAATAAAAAAAGGAGCGCAGAGTTTAATTTCACTGCGCTCCTGGGGATATATGGTGCTCCGTGAGCTATGTGCCTTTATCTGCGCCTGGCAGGTGCGGTTGTCTCTGAGCTGCTGCTGCTTCTCGCGGGTGTGCTGCTGACGCTGCTGCTGCTCTTTTCGACAGGTGCGCTGTAGCTGCTCCTGGTGTCGCTGCTGGTTCTTGCCGGAGCGCTGCTGACGCTGCTTGAGGTGTTCCTTGCGGGTGTGCTGCTGACGCTGCTTGAGGTGTTCCTTGCGGGTGCGCTGCTGACGTTGCTCGAGGTGTTCCTTGCGGGTGCGCTGCTGACGCTGCTTGAGGTGTTCCTTGCGGGTGCGCTTATGACGCTGCTTGAGGTGTTCCTTGCGGGTGCACTGCTGATGCTGCTCGAGCTGCTCCTCGAAGGGGCTGTAGAAGCTTCCCTGCGGGTGACCTCTGCCCTGTCAGGTGCAGAGGGTCTGGTCGCTGTCGTGCTCTTTACTTCAGCCAGATCCCTCCGGTCTGTAGCTGCAGCCTGACCGGTGACGCTCTCGCGGCTTCTGCTGACTGCCTCGCGGCTTCTGCTGACTGCATCCGGATTCCTGCGGTCACTGCTGACGGCTTCGGGATTCCTGCGGTCGCTGCTGACAGTCGACTGCGTCTGAACCCTGGCTGACTGATCAGCGGCGCTCCTTCTGCTGTCTCCGGAGGTAACTGCACTGCGACTGTCGCGGCTGGCGGATACCTTCCTGTAGAGTTCCTCACCATCTCTCCTGGATTCAGGCCGGGTATAAGTCTGCTTGTAGTGACCCTCTGTTTTCCTCCGTTCAACATTATGTGAATAGTAGCGCACGCGCGGGTAGTAGAAGTCGTTGTAATAGTGATGCACTGGGTGGTTCCAGTGATGGTACCAGGTGTAGTAGTGGGGGTACCAGTTGTAATGGTATCCGTAGTAGTGGTGCCAGTACCAGGGGCTCCAGGGCTCCCAGTAGGCAGGCCAGTATCCCCAGTACCATCCTGAGTGCCAGGCCACGTAGTTGGGCCTGAACATCCAGTCGAGCACCGGCCACGAGAGATCGTAGTAGTATACGTTGTCGACGTAGATCACATCGTCATAGTAGAGAGGATCACCGTTGTATCCGGGATTGGGTCTGTTGCCCTTCGGTTCTATCACGTAGTTGCGGCCATAGAGCAGCTCGTCGCCGATAAGCTGTATGCGTACCTTGTTCTTGTTCTTGCGCTCGACGATAAAGACAGCCACATCCTGGAAGTCGTTCCTTCCAAGTACCGCCCTTAATACTATGGTGTGTATCTTTCCGTCCACATAGTCGGTGACCGTTATGTAGTCGATGAAATTATCCCCGTTGAGGTCAAGGTTGTTGATCCGGGAGTCCCTGTCATTGAGGTTCCTTTCGAACTCCTCAAGGGTCTTCGACTCCTGGAAGAGATTCATCACGGCGAAGAGGTTCATGTTGTCACCCGGGAGACCCAGGTACTCCTCAGGCCAGTCCTGTCCACGGACTATCGTCCCTGCTGCTACCAGGACTGCGAGGATCGATGTGATAATTAACTTTTTCATCTCTTTAATTTTATCTGAAGAATTGGCTCTTCACAGTTAACAAAGCAAAGGGCGTGCCAAACTGCCTTATGTGCCCATAAGTTGGTTATTTGAGCATGTTTTTGATAAGATGTATGATATATTTTGATTCAGGGTTTGAAATTGCACTGGTCAGGGTCCAGGGAGCAAGGTACAGAGTGTTGCCGGGCATGCTTGTTTTTCGTATCTTGCAGAGGTTAAAATATTGAGATATGAAAGCAAGAGCTATAATATTGGTTATGATCATCCTGGTGGCAGCAAACCAGGCAGAAGGGCAGAAGAGGGAAAAACTGATGACGGTCACAGGTACCGTTACCGATACCGAGATGTATCCGGTGGCCGGTGCCCTGATAGTGATTGATCTTCAGGACTCGGGTACCAAAACACGTAAAAACGGAACCTATAAAATAAAGGTCAGACCAGATGTCAGGAGTGTAGGGGTCTATACATCCAACATGGGGTCGGCAGTGACAGTGTTTGAGGGTCAGCAGAAAATCGATTTTGTACTTGACGGCACGGAAGCAATGGTGAATTTCGCTCCGGTGGTTCGTGAAGGCGATACGAAGGTCGACATTGGATACGGCACGGCTAAGAAAAAGGACGTCAACACTGATGTTGGTTATATAGACGGCCAGACTGTTGACAACGCATCCTACTCGAACATATATGATATGATCCAGGGCAAGGTGCCGGGAGTGGATGTTGTTGGCAATACAATCACAATCAGAGGAATAGGATCACTTAATCTCAGTTCCGATCCCCTATTTGTCGTTGATGGCGTTGTCGTTAGCTCAATAGATAACATCAGCCCCCGCGAAGTCAAGTCGATATCAGTGCTCAAAGGCTCCAGTGCTGCCATCTACGGAACCAGGGGTGCCAACGGCGTCATCCTCATTACCCTGATAGGATCCGGGAGGTAGACAGGCCTCACACCTTAACCGGTCTGATGATCGCTGCAAGCCGGAGTGAGATGAATGACAATCTCTCGAAACCGTTTGCTCCGGACACAAAGTGCTGTACCTTCAATCCCCGGATTCCCAATTATATGACCGGGGTCATACTCTCCGACACCGACCCCGCCCTGGAGGAGGGCATGAGAAGGATCAGAGCAAGGATCGGGTCGGGTGAGGGCATTTTCCCCAACGGGGTATATCCGACACGCCGCTACCGAGCCAGAGAAGCAAGTATTACTAAACTATAAAGAGAAAGCGCAGGGTGTTATTCACTGCGCTTTCTCTTTATAATCTGTGCTCTGCCTGCTGCCTGGCCCCGGTGCTCCGGAGCAGAGGCGGCCTGAGCTCCTTGCCTTTATCTTCTCGATGATCGGCTGCTGCTTTCAGAGCTCTTTGAGCTTTTGGAACTGCTGCTCTTTGAAGAGGTTCCGCTGCTGCGGCTGTTGCCACTGCTCCTCGAGACTGAGCCGCTGCTGCGACTGCTGCTGCCACTGCTCCTTGAGACTGATCCGCTGCTTCTTCCCTGGCTGCTGCTGCGTGAGGAGACACTGCTGCCTTTTGAGGAGACACTGCTGCGACTCTGTGACCTGGCAGCAGGAGCCGATGAACTCCGGGATGCGGAGGGAGTCGACTTCTGACTTGCCGACTGTCTTGAGGATTGCGACCTTGCGGCTGTCGACTGTGACCTGCTCACCGGGGCCTGTGATCTCTGCACTGAGCTCTGCGACCTGGGTGCGGATGACTGCGACCTGCTCACCGATGACTGCGACCTCTGTGTTGAACTCTGTGACCTTGCGGTTGTGGACTGTGACCTCTGTGTTGTTGTGCTCCCTGATGTGGCAGTTGTGCCAGATCTCTGCGATGAGGTTGCAGGAGCGCTCCTGACTGCCGAAGATGATGACCTGCGGTTCAGATCTCCGCTCTGCGAGGCGGCAGACCCGGAAGTGCTTCTGTTCTGCACTGCCGTGGATGACCTGCGGTTCGCGTCACCGCTCTGGGGTGCTCCTGCCTTGGTGGTACTCCTGCTCTGTACTGCAGAAGATGACCTGCGGGATTCGCCGCTCTGTGCTGCATTTGTGCTGCCGGAGCTGCGCGAGCTTGTGGCAGATGAGCTTCTCCTCTGGCTCTCGGATGATGCTGCCGGACGGGCAGTGCTGCTTCGCGATCCGTGGGTGCTGGCGTAGAGAGCCTCGCCTTCACGCCTCATCTCGGGATGAGAGTAGGTCTTCTTGTAGTGCCCTTCGGTGATACGTCGTGAGACGTTGGGAGAGTATGCCCTTACACTCTTGTAGTAATAGTCGTTGTAGCGATGGTACCTCGGATGGTCCCAGTAGCGGTAGTGTGCGTAGTAGTGAGGGTACCAGTGCGAGTGATATCCGTAGTAGAAGTGCCAGTAGTAGGGTCTCCAGGGCCTCCAGTAGACCGGGTAGTAACCCCAGTACCACGATGAGCGCCAGCTGACGTAGTAAGGATTGTATATGAACCTGATCACCGGCCAGGCAGCGACTTCATAATATGTGGTAGTTACCACGGTGACATTGTCTCTGTAAACCGTCCTGCCTTTGTAGCCGGGATTAGGTGTCTCTGCATATATGGGTTCCACGATGTAGTTTCTTCCGTAAAGCGCCTCATCGCCGATGAGCTGTATCTGCACCGACCCGTTACGGAACTTCTCCACGGTGAAGACTGCCACATCCTGGTATTCGTTGCGGTCGAGAGCTGCACGCAGCACTATGTTGTGAACATTGCCGTCGACATAGTCGGAGACGGTCAGGTAATCAACCATGTTGTCACCGTTAAGGTCGAGGTTGTTGATCCGGGAGTTCTCGTCGTTGAGGTTCCTCTCGAAAGCTTCGAGGGTCTCAGACTCCTGGAAAAGCTTCATCACTGCGTAGAGATTCAGATTGTCACCCGGGAGACCCAGGTATTCCTCCGGATAGTCCTGTGCCCTGACTGTCGTCGCTGAGGCTATCAGGATTGCGAGGATCGATGTGTAGATTAAATTTTTCATCTCTTTAAACTTTTTGGAAGAACTGTCTCTTCGGTTAATGAAATTCAAACATTATGCCAAAGATTCTTTTAAAGGCAATAGAGGGGCAAGCGTTAATAAATGACCCGGTGGGTCATTTTAACGAAGCAGCCAGCCTGCAGGGAGGGCAGTAAACAGTAGTGTCATGGTTTTTTTCTATTCATAAACAACGATACTGAATTCATAAAAGTATTGTAGTCTAATGGGAATATCAGATATCCATATGCCGCAGGCATTATGGTATTGAAGCGCAGCTTGGCATCCACAAACCCCATATGCCGTAGAGCCTGCCCCGATAGCTGTATGGCGTATCGGGGCATTATAGTATTGTAGAGCGGAACGAGGAAAGTTTGATTTTCAGAAAATCTTCAGGAAGGCTGAAAACATGACTACAAATCCCTTCGGCCCGGGGTAGAGGGGGTCAGAATACATCGGCATAACATAACTGATATCCGCCTCCAGCGACATGAAAGGCAGATTAAATGATACCGGCACCCCGAATTCCATCTCTATCAGGTCGAATTTTTCTGAATAGACGGTAGTGGTAGTCGGGATTTCAGTAGAGGTAGTTGTTGTGGTTGTCGTGGTGCCTGATCCGGTTGATCCCTGACCCTGTCCCGAGCCGGGTCCCTGTCCCATGCCGGATCCTGATGTGACCGGAACGCTGACGGGTGTGACAAGAGTCCGGGTCGTGGTTATAAGTTCCGTCCCCTCCATAATGCCGGCCGTGGTCAGGTCGCCGAACAGAAGATTGGCATATGGCCCGAATGAGAAGGTGGCTTTTCCCCTGAAGAAGGACGGTGTCTCGAAATACCTTGAGTTTTTTACCTGGAAATAAGCAGGCGGTTCTCTCATCACGAAAGCGCCGTATGATAATTCTGTGTAGAGTATCCTCCAGTCGATACCCAGTGAAAGGTCGGCATAGTTGAAATTGCTGAAGAGAGTGTCGGTTAGTTCAGGTTTGACCATATACCTGGACAGACCTGCGGAGATGTCAAACCATGAATTGAAATCATGACTGTAGGCCATGGAGGCGCTGTAGAAGGAGGGAGCCGATTGCTCAAGTCCCGGCAGATAGAAGGCTGCGCCCGTCAGGCTCAGCTCACCACCGATAAGATATGAAAGTGCTCCGTACCCGAAAGGCAGGTCACGTGAGATGGTTGAACCGAGATATATCATGTTGCTGCCGTAACCCGTGCCGGTATAAAGGGAATGAATATCCTTTTTCGTTGAAGCCTGTGCAGTGTCACCCTGTGCAACTGCGTTCAGAGGCATCAACAGCAGCAACAGACCGGCACATATCAGGCGGATAACTCGCATCTCAATGATTTGGCGCAAAGGTACTCCGGGAAGATGAACAAATAATGAAGAAATGTCAAGAATCAGTTCATCTTTGGGTGTTACAACATACCTTGCAATAAATTTATCCGACATGAAGACTATTGCGATAATATCATCGAGCGTCAGGAACGGCCGCAACAGTCACAGGGTGGCGCTTTACTTCAATAATTACCTTGAGGAGCATAAAATAGCTATAGCAGATATCATTGATCTTGAGGAATATAACTTTCCCTTATTTGACGAACGGCTTCGTCTGCAGAAAGATCCTGCACCCGGGGCTTTGGAGTTTGCGAAGAGAATCCGCAATGCCGCCGGGGTGATAATAATTGCGCCGGAGTACAACGGCGGCTATCCGGCCAGCCTGAAGAATGTTGTTGACCTTCTTTATGATGAGTGGCGAAAGAAACCTGTCGCAATCTCAACCGTCTCCGACGGTCCTTTTGGCGGCACCCAGGTCATTACTTCGATTCAGTTTTCTTTGTGGAAGATAGGTGCCTGGACTGTCCCGGCAATGTTCCCCGTGCCACGGGTTTTAGAGACTTTTGATGAACAGGGAAGACCTTCTGACAGGTCAGCAGTAGATAAACGTGCTGCCAGGTTCATCAATGAACTGCTCTGGTGCATTGATGCCACGGAGCTGATGGCCGGCCGCCCGTCCTCTTAGCCGTTCGCTTTGGCTTGCGGCTGCTCTTCCTTTTCCGGCTCTTCCTCCGGTGGTTCGGATGTGATGTTTCCGAACTTATCGACGTAGGCGATCATGTTATCGAGTCCCCCGCCCGGGGAGTTTTCCTTGCGGTACTGCTTTTTCTTTTCCTTTTCTTTTCTCTTCTTGAGACGCTTTTCGGTCTTCTGCTTCTTGATGTAACTGTTGTTCGGTCCTGCCATATGCTATCTGTATTAATTAACGAAAGTAAGCGCCTTGCCGCTGGCGCCTGCCCTGCCTGTACGGCCTATCCGGTGAATATAACTCTCCATATCCTTGGGTGCCTGGAAGTTGATCACATGAGAGACATCCGCAATATCCAGTCCGCGTGCAGCAACGTCAGTTGCCACCAGCACCTTTATCTTACGGTTCCTGAATGATTCCAGCGCCTTGATGCGGTAGTTCTGCGACTTGTCGCCGTGGATCTCGTCTGCGGCGATGCCTGCCCGGCGGAGATCCCTGCAGATACGGCTTACTCCCCGCTTGGTGTCGGCAAAGATCAGCACCTTTTCAAACGACTGGTCTCTCACCATGTTGAGGAGGATATCTATTTTCTTCTCTCCATCCTTGACGGTTATTATGTCCTGTTCGATGTTATCGGCGCTGACGTTCTCATTCCTCACACGGACCTCAAAGGGGTCAATCATGAGGCTGCTTATCAGCGCTTTCTGACTCTTGTCCTCAGTAGCTGAGAAGAGGATGGTCTGATTGCGGTTGCTCATGCCGTCGACCAGCCTCCTGATCTCTTCAGCAAAGCCCATGTCCAGCAGCCTGTCGAACTCATCAAGCACCAGTATGCTGAACCTGTCGAGGTTGAGTGCCCCCTGGCGCACCATATCGGCTATCCTTCCCGGTGTGCCGATGACTATCTGTCCCGGACGACGCAGTTTTTCAATGTCAACCCTGACGCTGGTGCCTCCTATAAGGCATGAGCTGAAGAGTTTAAGTCCAAAGGCGATACTCCGGAACTCCTTGTCTATCTGCAGTGCCAGTTCACGTGTGGGCGAGACTACCAGCACGTTGCTGCCGGAATCCCTGCGAAGGAAGTTATGTATCAGCGGTATGAGATAGGCCCCGGTCTTGCCCGTGCCGGTCTGCGCCAGACCCATGAGGTTACGGCCGCCAAGGATGGCCTCAATGGTCCTGTCCTGTATCTCGGTGGGCTTCTCGTACCCTTTTTTCTGAAGATTGAGGATGATGGCTCTGTCAACAGGAAGTTCCGCGATCAGCCTCTCTGGCACGTATGCCACGAAGGAGGCCGGGGTTGTCTTCTTTATGAATTTGTCTGTATTTACCGTGCCGGTGTTGATCTTCTTCCTGTTGTGTGTTCTTTTTATCGTGTCGTTATGACCTTGATTCTTTTTGCCCCTCCATCGGGGTTCTCTGTAATATCCCATTAAATGTTTTATTTGGTTAATGCCGCTGAAAAATCATTAACCAAATATCTGTTCAATGTGGTTATGTTCTCCTGACGAAATGTTATTCAGCGTAAACTAGTGATTGTAGAAAGAACTCCTCATGATCTGATCCTGAAGGAGATATGCTGACTATACAGATCTATTTTATGCTTAAATCGGTGCAAAGTTACTCATAATTATCCGGACCTGCAACTTGAAAATGAATCAGTGTCTTATCGCTGATTCATTTCTGACCGGAAAAAATGTTAAACGAGAGCGGACCGGCAGGCTGTTATCCCTTCTTCCATTTAATGGTGCAGCCGATGGCCCGGGTGCCTGCCACGGCAACTTCTTCACCCCTGATCAGACTGTTGAGGGCCTCTTCTGCATACTTCCTATCCGCTGCGGAGGCATCATCGGCGTTGTTGTCAATGGCACCCACATATTCCACCACCAGCTTTCCATCCTTCCAGGCGAGAATATATATATGCGGTGTGTTGGTGGCGCCATACTTCCGGGCTACCTCCTGTGTCTCATCAAACAGGTACTCGAAGGCGTAGCCCTTTGCCGTAGCCGTCTCCTTCATCTTCTCCCATGAGTCTCCGGGCGATACGGCCGGATCATTCGGGTTTATTGCAATCACAGGGTACCCCTTGGGAGCATACTTTGCATGCAGATCCTGCAACCGTTGATCATACTTCTTTACCACCGGACAGGTGTTGCACCAGAAGGCGACGATGAAGCCATCAGCATCTTTGATCTCTGAAAGAGAAACCATTTCTCCCTTTACGTTTTTCAGTCTGAAGTCCGATGCAATGTCACCGGCCTTATACTGCGACTGGCCGGTTGCAAGCGCAGCCATAAGCAGGCCGGCAAGTGAAAGGAACAGGTATTTTTTCATGACTTTATTGTTTTAATGTAAAATTACTGTAAGTATTTTATTATCAGTTCTCTCAGTTTGTCTTCTTCCAGTTCTTCGGGGTGGAAGTATCTTATCTCTTTTGCGTTGTTGAAGAAGAGGGTCACGGGAATATTTCCCTGCCAGTTTGCGTCTACCTTTTCTATCCAGCTGTTGTAGTCGATGTTGGTCATGACCCTCACATCAGCCGTAATCTTATTGGTGTCAAGGAAAGGGATGAGCCTGTTCTCTATCTGGCTCGGGAAGTCGAGACTTATCAGAATAAATTTGACTCCCTTGCCCTCATACTCTTTCGACAGTTTCTCAAAGTATGGCAGTTCGGTTACGCACGGCGGGCACCACGTGGCCCAGAAGTTTACGACATGAAGCTCATCAGTCGGACTTACGAGGATTTCGTCCAGTTCCGCGACGCCTATCCTGGTTATCTCCTGTGCCGTTAGTGAAGATATGCCTCCTGCAAGTAAGAGTATGATTACAAAAAAAGTACGCATCGAGCAAGAATGATTTTCCACAATAAACATCCTGCGGGATGAGTTGTTCACGATTTCATCCGGCACAAAAAACTGAAGAGCGATGATAAAATAGGCTAATCTGCAATTTAGCTGGCAGGCTGCCATCAGCAGCAGTAACGTGATAAGGAGTTTTGTTTTCATAAGTCTTTGGATTTTAACTGACACAATTATTTATGCTTCAGATCAATTTCAGTCACAATTATGACAGCCGCAGGGCTAAGTCAAATATTTTTTTGGATATTGGCATATTTCAACGACGAGTTTCAAAGTGCCGGGCAAATAAATACTTACACCCGGGCTGGAAACAGCTTTAGCCCGATCGCCGGCTTTAATATTTCCTCTTTGTAAGAGCCTATACTTTGTCCCTTCATGGTTAAAAAAACTTAATGAAAATGGCTTTGGGCCGTGGTGGGTTAAAAAAAATATAACTTTATCAAAATTTTCTAAACCCCTATGAAGAAGCTGACACTATTTGCTTTACTGCTGCTGCTTGCCGGCGCTGCCGGAGAGGTGTGGTCATGCACCACCTTCATCATGTCAGGCAAACATACTCCTGACGGCAGACCGCTGCTCTACAAGAACCGCGATACCGGCACCCTGGACAATGCGCTGGTATTCTTTACCGACGGCAAATACCCGTATATAGGGCTGGTCGATTCCAAAGCCTCATGGAAGGAGGAAGTTTGGGGAGGATTCAACTCCGCAGGATTCGCTATCATGAACTCGGCAGCCTATAACAACAACGAGGGTGACACCACCAAACTAGCCGACCGCGAAGGGGTGGTGATGAAGATGGCGCTGGCCACCTGTTCAACCCTGGCCGACTTTGAGCAGATGCTCACCGACATGCTGAAGCCGCTGGGCGTGGATGCCAACTTTGGGGTCATCGATGCAGAGGGCGGTGCCGCCTACTATGAGACCGGCAACTTCGGTTTTAAAAAGATAGATGCCAACGATCCGGCACTGGCACCATACGGGCTCATCATACGTACCAACCACTCCTTTACCGGTACCGTGGGCGAGGGAGGCGGCTATATCAGGTATGCCGCTGCAAGCGACGTCTTCAACATGGCCCTGGCACAGAACAGGCTCGATCCGCAGTACCTCCTCAACAGCCTGTCGCGCAACCTGACCCATGGCCTCACCGGAGTGAACCTGAGGGCAGAAATGCCGGCCGACGGCAACAGCCAGGCTTTTGTAAACTTCGATGACTTCATCCCACGAACCTCCACAGCCGCTGCAATAATGGTGGTAGGAGCAGCCGAAGGCGAAGACCCCTCACAGGCAATGATGTGGACACTGATGGGTTTCCCGCTAGCCACAGTTGCAGTTCCTGTATGGATTACCGGCGACAAAAATCTGCCTTACATACTCAGTATGAAAGAGGATCTGCACTCACCGCTCTGCGACGCAGCCATGACGCTTAAACGTGAGCTCTTCCCCATAAAAAGGGGTTCGGGTGGCAAATACATGAATGTGGCTCTCCTGCTTAACGGGGAAAAGACGGGCTTTCTCCAGAGACTCGCTCCTGTGGAGGAGGAGATATTTGCCAGAACCGCGGCGCTGACCTCGTCGATGCCCGAACGAAAAGGGCAGCGCAGTGAGGCAATAACGGAGTTCTACCGGTGGGTCGACAGCTATATAGTTCAGTCCTACAATGACCTGTTTGGGCTGCAGATGGAGTAAAGCCACGTCTGATAAACCAGTCGAATTACAAAAAACCAGCCACCCTTGATAAAACAGTCCTATTTACAGGAAAGCACAAACACTTTTGATGAACAACCAGTATAAGAAGAAATCAAGTCACCCTTGACGATCTATTCGGATTTCAAGTAAAATAAAGTTACCCTGAGATGAGAAAAACAGTTAAACCAGCAATGAGAGGCTTTTTTCTTCTCATTGCATTTCTGATGGTCAGTTCCGGCGATGTATCGGCAATTGACAGGTACAGTGACCCCGTCACGGTGAACCAAAGGATTGAGCAGATACGGCAGAGCTCCCCGGCCCTGGTGAAGGTGCATAAGATGGCTGTCACACCGGGAGGCAGGGAGATGCTGATGCTCGAGATAGGCAAATCGGGCAGTACAATGCCTGCGGTGCTTGTCGCAGCCAATATGTCCGGCACCACCCCCCTGGCCACCGAGGCAGCCCTCTCGCTGGCCTCACGCATCGTGGCAGACCGTAAGATGCAGGAGGGTCATACCTGGTACATACTGCCCCTGGGCAATCCTGACGCCTTTGCACGTTACTTTCAGAAGCCACTCTACCTTGACGTTGCCAACGGCACCCCGTTCAATGATGATACCGATGAGCTGACCGACGAGGACGGGTACAACGACCTTAACGGCGACGGCATCATCACGCAGATGAGGGTGAAGGCTCATGATGGCATCTGGATACCCGTCGAGGGCGAGCCGCGCCTGATGCGCAAGGCTGATGCCGTCAAGGGAGAAAAGGGCATATACAAGCTTTATACAGAGGGCATTGACGACGACGGTGACGGAAAATACAATGAGGATGCTCCCGGCGGAACGGACGTAAACATCAATTTCCCGCACCTGTTCAAGAGCTTCGGCAGACGCAGCGGCCTTTTTCCGGGATCGACACCTGAGGCTGACGCACTCATCAAATTTGCCTTTAAACATCCGGAGCTGGCCATGGTTATTTCGTTCGGCAAGACCAACTTCCTCCTCTCGCCGCCGCAGGGCGGCAGGCAGGGTAGCTATGACACCGAGAACATACGAATCCCCGAAGAGATAGGCAAGCAGATGGGACTGGACGTCTCGCGCAGGTACAAGATGAGTGAGATCATAGAGATGGTCCAGCCCATGATGCCACCCGGAATGACTGCCGATGAGAGCATGATAGCCAGCTTCCTCGGGCTGGGAGCCGTGGTCAATCCCATGAAGGAGGACCTGGATTTCTACAATGAGATTTCTTCCAACTACAAGGAGTACCTTAAGAAAAAAGGAGTCACAGCAGAGCGTTTTGACCCTGCACAGCCGGAAGACGGATCGTTTGAGTTATGGGCATATTACCATCTCGGTCTTCCCGTATTCACCATGGACCTGTGGGGTGTGCCGAAACCAAAGGAGGAGAAGAAGGACGGCAGCGGAATTACCGTGGAGGCACTTGAAAAAATGTCCTCCTCCGAGTTTCTGGAGCTCGGCGAGGATAAGATCACCGCTTTTCTGAAGGAGAGGGGTGCACCGGAACAGTACAATGCGAAGATGGCCATGACGATGGTCCGTAACGGGCAGGTGTCACCGGCACAAATGGCCGGCATGATAAAGCAGATGCCTGCACCGAAGAGCGACGGCAAGAAGGGCGACCCAAAGGAGACAGCTCTCCTTGCCTTCCTCGACAGTCACACCCCCGGACAGGGTTTTGTCGATTGGAAACCTTTCACCCATCCGACGCTGGGTGAGGTGGAGATTGGAGGGATTGTGCCCTTCTCTGACAACACTCCCCCGGCAGCCATGGCAGATTCATTGCTCGACCTGCATCTACCTTACATTGCTGAGCTTGTCAGCCGGCTGCCCGTGCTGCATCTGGCCGAGGTGAAGGCTACGGACAAGGGCGGCGGAGTATACGAGATAGAAGCATGGGTGGCCAACAGCGGTTACCTTCCCTGGCCCACGGCTATGGGTAAGAGGAACAAGACTCCCGCACCCGCCATACTCATCCTGGAGGGGGAGGATATCAAAATCCTCTCCGGATACAAGAGGACGCCGGTGAACGCCGTCGGCGGTATGAAATCGGAAAAGCATACCTGGCTGATCGTTGCCCCGAAGAGAGCGTCGCTAACACTGAAGCTTGAGTCGAGCCAGGCAGGGAGAGATACAAAACGGATTAATATCGGAGGTTAGTCATGGAAAGGAAAAGATTTTTTTCGACATTTGTTCTCACGGCCATAGCCGTGATGATGATACAGGCCCAGGAGGTGAAGGTGCCCCTGCGGTTTGACTTTTACTACAGCTATGAACAGGTGGTTGATGCTCTCAAGGCACTCAACAAGGCGTATCCCGGGCTCACCTCCCTTGACCAGGTGGGTAAGAGCGAAGAGGGAAGGATTATCTGGGCGCTGACGATAAACAATCCGAAGACCGGTGACCCGATGTCGAAGCCGGGAGTATATGCCGACGGTAACATTCACGGCAATGAGATACAGGCGGGGGAGGTCTGCCTCTATCTTGCCAACAGGCTGCTGACAAACTACGGCAAGCTGAAGGAGATAACGGAGGTGGTTGACCGTAACGCATTTTACATTATTCCGGTTGTCAACGTTGACGGCAGAGCCCATTTCTTTGAGGATGCCAACACCCCCAGCACCAGCCGCGGACTGAGTATCCCTGTGGATGACGACCGTGACGGGCTCTTTGATGAGGACGGTCCCGATGATCTCGACGGCGACGGCAACATATCCACGATGAGGATCAGAGATACGCTGGGCAGGTACCGGAGCGACCCGCAGGATCCGCGGCTGATGATAGCAGTGAAACCCGGAGAGAAGGGTGAATGGACCAGGCTCGGACAGGAGGGGATAGACAACGACGGTGACGGACAGGTGAATGAGGATGGCGAGGGGTACATCGACGGCAACCGCAATTGGGGTTACAACTGGCAGCCACCATATGTGCAGCGCGGGGCAGGCAACTATCCCTTTGAGGGCTCAGGCATCAGAGCCATTGCCGAGTGGATGCTGGCCAGGCAGAACATCATCCTGGTATTTGCCTTTCACAACAACGGAGGCATGTATCTTCGCGGACCCTCATTCAAGTCGGCCGGCGAGCTGCCCCAGGGCGACATTGCGGTGTATGATTACCTCGGGAACAATATTGAGAAAATCGTTCCGGGCTATGAGTACCAAATAACCTGGAAGGACCTTTACACGACATACGGCGACTTTACCGACTTCACCAATAACCTTGTCGGATCATACTCAATGGTGGGTGAGCTCTTCCAGACGGAGACGGAGACCTATGACGGCTCCTTCAGGAGGAAGGAGGAGGAGGGAAGGTCACGGTTTGGCGAGGCCTCGGAATCAGAGAGACAGAGGCTCCAGTTCAACGACAGGGTGACACAGGGAGAGCTCTACAGTGAATGGAAGCCCTTTAAACATCCTCTCTATGGCGACGTTGAGCTGGGCGGTTGGGTAAAGCTGAGCTCACGGCTGCCGCATCCCTTCATGCTGCAGGATCTTGTTCACAGGAATGCTTCGGCAGTGATATTCGCCGCGCGCAACACCCCGAAGATAACCATGGACGTGTTCGAGGTGAAGAAGCTCAACGGCGATCTCTGGAGCGTCAGGGTGAGGCTGGTGAATGAGGGGGCGATGCCTTCTGTGACCTACGAGACACTCAAGAATAAGCTCTATCCTCCCGATGTGCTCAGCGTATCAGGGCGCAATGCGAAAGTGATCAGCGGAGGAAAGCTTACCGACATATATACCGGCAAAGTTGACTATAAGGAGTATAAGCCGCAGGTGCAGCTCTGCCAGGTGCCCGGACTCGGCAAGATCGAGTACCAGTTCCTGGTAAGCGGCAGGGGAGACATAGATGTCAAATTCGTGTCTGTAAAGGCAGGAACGAAAACAGAGACGGTAGCACTAAAGGAGAAATAATTTGCGATTTCAGATTTTCGATTTTCGATTTTCGATTTCAATTCGCAAATCGTAATTCGCACATCGCAAATCCCTACTGCCGACTGAAGACTATTTATTGAACCTTTCCGTGACCAGCGGTGGCCACTGAAGGTCGAGCGCCTTCAGCGTCTTCAGCACCACCGTGGCTGTGCCATATAATTTCTGCCAGTTTTTGTCGGCCGGAACCACGTTCCAGGGTATATCATTGCAGCGGTTGAGGACCTTCTCATATACCTCAAGGTACTGGTCGAACTGCTCCCTGGTGTCCCAGTCGCCGTCCTTGTGCTTCCAGTGTTTCTCCTTCATCTCAATGCGCTCCATAAGCCGCTCCTTCTGGGTCTCCTTTGATACATTGAGCCAGAACTTGAGCACTTTCGTGCCGTTATCCTCAAGCATCTTCTCGAAAGAGTTTATAGTCTCATAACGCTTTTTGATGATATCTTCAGGGATATATTTGCCAACCGTGGGTACCAGAATATCCTCATAGTGCGACCTGATGAACACCTGCATCACCCCCTTCGCGGGACAGACCTGGTGGACCCTCCAGAGAAAATCATGTGAATACTCGAGATCGGTGGGCTTCTTGAAGCTGTGCACCTCTATGCCGACAGGATTGCAGTATCTGAGCAGTCCCTTCGTGATGCCGTCCTTCCCGGAGGCGTCGGTGCCCTGCAGAACCACAATCATGCTGTACTTGCCCTGGGCGTACATCTTGTGCTGAAGCTCGCCTATCTCCTTCAGCATCTTCTTTGTCTTCTTCCTGATCTCGTCCTTGTCCCATTTCTCGTTAAAGGCTGGGTAATCAGATATCTTTATCATAATTCGGTTTGATTAGCATGGGTGTAAAATTAAGAATTAAGAATTAAGAATTTAGGAATTTAGGAAGAGAGATGTTGATTTCTTCATTTGTATCCGTCGGCCGGTGCCTTCAGCCCCTTCTTATCCAGGGCAAGCACGACCAACGTCAGAGTATCAGGCGACTGTTTTCCCTGTGCGTAAGTGAGGTTCTCCACCTCGTTGTTCTTCATTGCTCGGTCGGTAGTCGGCCACTTTCGCCAAAACCTAAGTTAAAACTACGGACTTTGTTCGTCGGAGTCGGATGTCGAAGAAGACTTCGGTGGCTAAAAGCAGTTGGCAGTCATGTGAGTCACTCATCTACTGCTGACTGAAGACTGTAGACTGCAGGCTGAACACTGAGTACGCAGTGTTTGGAAGCGTTATGCAAAAGATGTACATTTGCCGGACATCAAATATTAATCTTGGTTATGGCAGGACATAAGGGGCAGCCCTATTACGATATCTTCCTCAGGTACGAGATGTGGCTCGAGACTATGAAGAAGGAGAGGATCCTCGACGGCGAGGGCTTTGCCCTGCTGCTTGACCTTGACAAGACTGGATCGCTCACAGCCTCGGCACGCAACCAGGGTATAAGCTACCGCAAGGCCTGGGGCATACTGCATGATGTGGAGCAGCATCTCGGCTTCAGGCTGGTGGACAAGCGGCGCGGCGGGGCCTCCGGCGGCCGCACAATGCTCTCTTCCGACGGCAGACAGCTGGTGAGTGCCTACAACAGCCTCCGCCATGAGACCGATATTGCTATGAAGAGTATCGCAAAGGTGTTCTTCAACCGTATTAATGAGATAAACGGCAAAAAATGAGGATATTGCAGGCAACAGTGCTTTCACTGCTCATCACGCTGACAGGTTGTGTCGGCCGGAGCAGCGTCCAGACTCTAACCATATTTCATGCTGGCAGCCTCTCGGTACCGGTGAGGGAGCTGAGCAAGGCTTTTGAGGAGGCCAACAGCGGTGTCAGGGTTCTCTCCGAGGCGGCCGGCAGCCTCCATTCGGCGAGGAAGATAACCGAGCTCGGGAGGAGCTGTGACATCATGCTCTCCGCCGACCACTACGTCGTCAGCTCGATGCTGATACCCCGTTATGCCTCGTGGAACATTCACTTTGCCACCAACGAGCTGGTGATAGCCTTCAGGGATGAATCTGCATATGCCTCCGTCATCAGCGAAGAGAACTGGCCCGCGATACTGCTCAGGGATGATGTCATCATCGGTCGGAGTGACCCTGACGCGGACCCGTGCGGATACCGTACCGTCTTCGTCGCCAGGCTGGCAGAAGATTTTTATGGCAGGCCCGGACTGGCCGACTCACTGCTGGGCAAGGACACCGAATACATCAGGCCCAAGGAGGTCGACCTGGTGGCACTGGCAGAGACGGGAGTCATTGACTATATGTTCCAGTACAGGTCGGTTGCCATCCAGCACGGCCTCAGGTTCCTCGAGCTGCCTGATGAGATCAACCTGTCGTCGCCCGCCATGGCCGACCGTTATGCCACCGTCTCCTACATGGTACCCGGTAAGTCTCCCGGGCAGCGCACGGAGGTGAGGGGCAGTTACATAAGCTACTCGGGCACCGTCACCGACGATGCCCCGCAGAAAGATCTGGCCATGAAGTTTTTTGCTTTCATGCTCAGCGATGAGGGAGCTGCCATCTTCCGGGCGGCAGGACAGGAGCCGCTCCGTCCGGCCGTGGCTGACGACCCTGCGGCCGTTCCCGCTCCGCTGCAAAAGTATCTCTCCCCCTCCTCAGAATGAGCCTCTGTCGATGAAAGGTCATACGCTCTTCAACTGGATCTTTACGATACTTGCCTCGCTGGTGTTGCTCTTCATCATCGCACCGCTGGCAGGCATGTTCTTCGACTCATCATTCAGTGAGGTGCGGACCACGGCTGCTGACCCCGCCGTCCGCCGGAGCGTCTGGTTCACCCTTGCCATAGCCTTTGCATCCACACTCTTCTTTGCCGTCGGTGCCGTGCCACTGGCATGGATCATGGCCAGGAAGAAATTTCCTCTCAAGAGGGTGGTGCAGGGTATCATTGACCTGCCCGTGGTGCTGCCTCATACTGCCGCCGGCATAGCACTGCTGGGCTTCATATCGCGTGAGGGAGCGCTGGGAGGAGCAGCACAGAAAGCCGGCATACTACTGGTGAACAACGGTGCCGGCATAGCCCTCGCCATGGCCTTCGTCAGCCTCCCCTTCCTCATCAACGCCGCCCGCGACGGCTTTGCGGCCGTGCCTGAGCGTACCGAGAAGGCAGCCCTGACGCTCGGCGCCAGCCAGACACGCATATTCTTCACCGTATCGCTGCCGCAGGCATGGCGTTCCGTGGTGTCAGGCTTCATCATGATGTTCGCCAGGGGCATGAGCGAATTCGGTGCCGTAGTTATAATCGCATACCATCCCATGATAGCGCCGGTGCTGATCTATGACCGGTTCAATACCTACGGCATCAGCGCGGCACGGCCGGCATCAATAATATTCATCCTCGTGGCCCTCCTCTTCTTTGTGCTCTTCAGGGTGCTGGCAACGGAGAGGCGCGTCTTGTTCAAAAGGGAGGACGATGCTTCGGACTGAGAAACTGAGCAAACGGATTGACGCCTTCTCACTGAGGGATATCTCCATCGAGGTGGGGAAGGGTGACTATTATGTCCTGCTCGGCCGCTCCGGTGCGGGGAAGACACAGCTGCTGGAGCTCATATGCGGACTGATGAACCCCGACAGGGGAAGGATATACCTCGAAGGTGAGGATATTACCTACAAGAGGGTGCAGGATAGGGGCATAGGCATGGTCTTCCAGGATCTGAGCCTCTTTCCTCACTACTCGGTAAAGGATAACATCATGTATCCTCTCAGGGTGAGGAAGATGGATCTGAAGGAGAGGGTTGACAGAGTGCAGCGTGCCGCCGCCGGGATGAACATCACAGACCTGCTGCTGCGCCGGCCCGACACCCTGTCGGGAGGAGAGAAGCAGAGGGTGGCGCTGGCCCGCACGCTGGTGACAGACCCGAAGATACTGCTCCTCGATGAACCGATGGCCTCCGTCGATGCCAGCCTGAAGGACAACATCAGAAGATTGCTGCGACGCCTGAACAGGAACGGGCAGACCATCATCCACGTCACACACGACTTCGGTGAGGCGATCAGCCTCGCCAGCAGGGTGGGAGTGATACATAACGGCAGGATAATACAGGAGGGGACACCGCTGGATGTCTTCAACCACCCGGTGAACAGGTTTGTGGCACGCTATGCGGGAATAAAGAACTTCTTCAGGGTCACTTTCATTACCTCGTACAAGAGCGCCTCGGCTATATCCGAAAAGAGGACAAGGTTCAGGCTGCCGCGCGGTGAGTATCCTTCATCAGGACTGCTCATCATAGGCAGCAGTGAGGTACTGCTCTCCCGGCAGGGAGCCTCCGGGTTCGGGATCAACAACATACGCGGCGTCATCGATGACATCGTGCCTTCACCGACAGGCTTCGAAATCACCGTCAACGCCGGCGATTACTTCTATGCTGATATCACTCACCGCGAGATGGAGGAGAGCCGCTTCGTCACCGGGGAGAAGGTATATGTATCATTTCGCCCTGAATCACTGCGGATAGTGGGTAACGGGGAGGACATAAAAGAATACTGAACAGTCATGATAACATTTGAGGAAGCTTACAACACAGTAATGGCGCATGTTTTCCGCACCGGCACGGAGCAGGTAAAGGCTGGTGACGCCGTCGGCCGCGCTCTGGCCGTGCCGGTGAAGAGTGACATGGACATGCCGCCGTGGAATAAGAGTGCCGTTGACGGTTATGCCTGCCGGCATGAAGATCTCGGCAGTGAGCTGAGGGTCCTGGAGACAATAGCCGCGGGGGTACTGCCCCTGAAGGAGGTTACTCCCGGCACCTGCTCGCGCATAATGACAGGCGCTGCCGTACCGGCAGGTGCCGACTATGTATTTATGCTCGAGGACTCGGAAGAGAAGGAGGGAGGCACGGTGCGCTTCACCGGCCGGGCCGGCAACACCAACATAGCAAAGGCAGCGGAGGATCTCAGAAAGGGACAGACAGCTCTCAGGGAGGGTCAGTATATCAGACCGCAGAACGCAGCCGTGCTGGCTGTCGTCGGTGCCACAGAGGTGACGGTGAGCTGCAGACCCACAGTGGGTATCATCAGTACCGGCGATGAGCTTGTAGAGCCTGACCGGATGCCGGCAGGGGCACAGATACGCAATAGCAATGCCAGCCAGCTGATGGCACAGGTGAGCAGGGCAGGGGCAATAGGAAAGTACTACGGCATCGCCCGCGACGAGGAGGCAGCCATAGAGCAACTCATGAGCATGGCACTGAAGGAGAACGATGTGGTGCTTATCTCCGGCGGCGTCTCCTTCGGCGACTTTGACCTGGTGCCCGGGGTGATGCGCAAACTGGGGCTGTCGGTCCATTTTGACCAGGTGGCCATGCAGCCCGGAAAACCCCTGACCTTCTGCACCGGAGAGAAGAAGGCGGTTTTTGGCCTTCCAGGCAACCCCGTATCTGTCTTCGTGCAGTTCGAGGTGATGGTGAGACCGTACCTCGACAGGATGGTTGGAGTGACAGCCGAGACGCCCCACATCCTGATGCCTCTGGCAGCAGACTACTCGCGCAAGAGGGCCGAAAGGCTGGCTTGGATACCCTTCATCGTCACACCCTCGGGTGAAGCCCTCCCGGTGGAGTATCACGGGTCAGGACATATATCGGCACTGCCGGAGGCATGGGGGCTGTTAACCATACCGCGCGGACAGAACTGGATACAGAAAGGAGAGATGGTAAGTGTTAGACAGATTTAACAGAACAATAAACTACCTGCGCATCTCGGTCACAGACCGGTGCAACCTGCGCTGCCGCTACTGCATGCCGGAGGAGGGGGTGAAGCTCATCAGGCATGAGGATATACTCACCTATGATGAGATCACCGAATTCACAAGGGTGGCGGTAGCTGCCGGGATAAACAAGGTCAGGGTCACCGGCGGCGAGCCGCTGGTTAGAAAGGGTATAACAAACCTGATCGCAATGCTCTCTGCCATTGAGGGCATCACCGATCTCTCCATGTCAACAAATGGGATCCTGCTGGCAGATTATGCCGACGGGCTGGCTGAGGCAGGACTGATGAGAGTGAACATCAGCCTCGACACCCTCGATGCAGAGAAATACAGGTATGTCACCCGCGGCGGTGATATCAACGATGTCTTCAGGGGTATAGAGGCGGCGCAGAGGGCAGGACTGAGGCCGGTGAAGATCAACTGCGTCATCAAGACCACCCCCGAAGAGGAGGATGCTCTTACTGTCGCCGACTTCTGCGTGAAAAAGGGACTGGAGGTGCGTTTCATCAGGCAGATGGACCTGGCCAAAGGCACCTTCTCCGTCGTCCACGGAGGCACCGGCGGACACTGTGCCGGCTGCAACAGGCTGCGGCTTACTCCCGAGGGGCTGGTAAAACCATGCCTCTTCAGCGACATAGGCTACAGCATCAGGGAGCTGGGAGCAGAGGAGGCGATAAGACTGGCATTGCTTAACAAGCCGGAAAAAGGAACAGTAAACCACTTTAACGGATTTTACAATATTGGAGGATGAACAATGGGAGAACTGACACACACAGACGATAGCGGCAGGGCGCATATGGTCGATACCGGCGGCAAGCCGGTGCAGCACCGCACTGCCGTAGCATCGGGAAGGATAAACATGCAACAGGAGACACTGCGGCTGGTGGCTGAGAACATGATGAAGAAGGGCGATGTCATCACCGTGGCGGAGATAGCAGGCATACAGGCCGCCAAACAGTGCGGTAAGCTGGTGCCGCTGTGCCATAACATCACACTTGACCAGGTGAAGGTCACCCTCGAGGCTGACGACCGGGGTATTACAGCCGTGAGCACCGTACACTGCACCGGCAGGACGGGGGTGGAGATGGAGGCGCTGACGGCGGTGAGCATAGCGCTGCTGACAGTCTATGACATGTGCAAGGCCGTTGACAAGACGATGACCATTACAGATATCCGACTTGATAAAAAAGAGAAGCATGACATTACCTGAGAAATTCAAGGTTCATGTGATTACCCTGAGCGACAGGGCGCACGCAGGCAGCTACCGCGATCTCAGCGGTCCGGCTGTTGTCAAGTATGTGAAGTATGCCTTCACCGCCGCGGGATGGAAGCATGAGATCACCACCACGGTCATCCCCGACGACGAGGTGGCGCTGCGCGCCGCACTCACAGCTGCACCGCAGTTTGACCTGATCATTACCACCGGTGGCACCGGCATCGGTCCGCGTGATATCACACCGGACGTAGTCAGACCCCTGCTCACCAGAGAGCTGCCGGGAATAATGGAACAGATAAGGGTAAAGTACGGCATGAAAAACCCGAAGGCTCTCCTGAGCCGCGCAGTGGCCGGCACCATTGGCACTACCCTGATATATACCCTTCCCGGGTCAGTAAAGGCGGTGCATGAATATATGGTGGAGATTGTAAAGTCAATGGAGCATACCTTCTACATGCTGTACGGGATCGACGTCCACGAGTAGACAATGGTTGAAAATTAAGAATTATCTTACATGAGGGCTCTACCGCATAACTTCCCGACTACCCGATGGCGCTACTTCGCGAATATAGGCCTTCTGACCTTATTACTTGATTCAAGCAATCGTGAGTCATAAATGAGAAATATAATACTAAATTATCCAAATCGGGAGATATCGGACTTTTTTCGATAAGGAGATTTCGTTTATCAGGAGCTGAAATAGAGCTTGTAAAGAATCCTGTAAATTTGATGGATAGAATAGTACTGCAGGAGTTTCTAAACTACGGAGGTCGAGTCCCTGATGACACACTGTACACAAATGTTTCTGAGATAATCAATTTAACCTGGGTGCGATATGAAAATAATCCTCACTCTTTTCTTCTTTTTCTTCACCCTTTCCGTCTATTCTCAAACCGTGATGGTAAGTGGATATGTAAAAGATTCCGAAAGCGGAGAGGCGTTAGAGCAAGCTAATGTCTATTTGGCAGGAGTGCACCGAGGTAGTACTACCAGTAAAACAGGCTATTACCGGCTTTACCTCCCCGCCGGGGATGTGACTCTGAACTGCAGCTATGTAGGCTATACAAAAGAGCAATTTCACCTTACCCTCACGCGAGATACGATATTGAATATTAACCTGCGTGTGGATTCCCTTTTAAAAGATGTTGTGGTTTACGCCCCACGAAAGGATTTTGGGATATACAGCAGTCAGATCAGCGCAATTGAGGTGCCTGTGGCTCAGATAAAGAGTGTTCCTGCATTGTTCGGAGAGGTTGATGTGATGAAGGTATTGCAGTTGCTTCCCGGGGTTCAGTCGACCGGTGACGGAAATGCCGGCATTTATGTCCGCGGGGGGAATTACGACCAGAATATGATTACCCTCGATGGTTCTACGCTCTACAATGCCGACCACCTTAAAGGATTTGTCTCTTGCCTGAATGCCGATGTCATGCAAAATGTCGTATTATACAAAGGAGGCTTCCCGGCCCGTTTTGGTTCGCGTCTTTCAAGTGTCATTGATGTAGGTATCAGGGAGGGCGACTATGATTATTACCATGCCGGAGCGACCATCGGGGTACTCTCATCAAAAATACACGCTGAAGGTCCGATTGAGCAGGGTAAGTCTTCATTCATTTTTGCCGCCCGAATGTCGTATCTTGACCTGATCGTAGAACCAGTCATCAGGAAGCTGACAGATAATTCCGGAACCCTTTCTTCTTTTGCCAATATGAATTACTACGATATTAATGCCAAGCTAACACGTAAGTTCTCTGATCGGGATAAGGTTTCGGCAGTGTTTTACCTGGGCAATGATGTGGCCGTAACAGCGCCGTCCGACAGCAGGCAGAAGTTTTTCCATGAGCTTTATAATTATAATTCTTTAAGTTACAAATCTGACAGGACTGAAAACCGTTGGGGGAACATGGTATCAAGCATCTACTGGACCAGAACCATCAACGACCGAATGAACAGTAATGTGAACCTGAGCTACAGCCACTATCAGTACAGGCTGAAAATGAGCTCTGTTATTGAGAATGAAATCGTAGACCTGGATATTGATAAGCGTAGAAGTTATTATTTCGAGAACTCGCAAGCTGTTTATCATTCAGGGATAGCTGACATATCCCTGGCAGGAGACTTTAATTATGTTCCCGATGATCTGCATCATATACGCTTCGGAGGCAAGCTCTCGTCACAGCATTTTAATCCCACCGTAGATGCATTTAAGTACGTCCGGACTGAGGAACTAGAACTTTCCGGTGAATACTTCATAACAGAAAACACTATTGATACTCTGCTGGGCAAGACAAATGCCCTCCATACAATGGCAATTTATTGTGAAGATGACTTTTCGGCCGGAGATATTTTGAAGTTCAACACCGGTTTGCGATACACCATGTTCTCAGTAAGAGGTAAAGCATGGCATTCATTGGAGCCACGTTTAAGCGGGCGCCTACTGTTGAGTGACGCCCTGGCGCTGAAAACCTCTTTCTCATTGATGCAGCAGGGCGTTCATCTGCTTAGCAGCAACAATCTGGTAATGCCCTCTGACATATGGGTGCCTGTTACAGAAAAGTTCGCCCCTATGAAGTCATACCAGCTTGCAGCAGGGATTAATTTCAGGACAGGCAAAGAAGTTGACTTTTCCCTGGAAGGGTATTATAAAACTATGATTAATGTCCTGGAATACATGGAGGGTTCGTCATTTCTGACTGCTGCGGGAGGATGGGAGGGAATGGTGGCGGCGGGTAAAGGTTGGTCGTATGGCATGGAGTTTATGGCGCACAAAAAATCAGGCCGGACGACGGGTTGGCTGAGTTATACCATGTCATGGTCGTGGCGACAGTTCAACAGACTGGGACAACTGATAAGTGCCGGTGATAAATTCTATGCCAATAATGATTGTCGCCACAACCTCAGCCTGACATTATCACATCGCATGGGTAAATCATTTGAACTTTCCGGTACTTTTGTGCTTAATTCGGGAAAACGGGGAACACTGGCTACAGATGTGATGTATGGCGGGATCCTGGATGAATTCGATTCGTATCGTATCCCGGCGAATATGGTTTCAAACCATCTTGATGATATTGTCGGACCTGATTCATGGAGCGAGAAACCTGACGGAGCTGCCTACATCAATCATTATTCCCGTTTTACTACTTTTTCCGGGAGAAACGGATATGAACTGCCTTTGTATCATCGTCTGGATATGGGAGTAAACTATTTTATTTTCCACAAGACGGGTAAAAGCACTATAAATCTGAGTGTTTATAATCTGTATAACCGGCAGAACATATCAAATGTTTATATCGGGTATCATAATGACAAAACCGTTCTCAAAGGTGTATGCCTTCTGCCAATCATGCCTTCATTAAGTTATACCTATCAGTTCTGACAGCTATGAAGATCAAATTTTATGTCCCGATTCTTTCCTCAATTCTATTTCTCGCCAGTTGCGAAAAGATTATAGAGTTTGAAGGGGAGATTACAAATCCGAAAATTACGGTAAACGCAGTAGCTACTCCGGACACTGTCTTTGTTGCCGGGATATCCAGGGAACTTTTCTTTATGGATGTAATTCCAGAGAAAGGTTGGGAATCGTTATATCCTGACTTCGTTCTGGAAGATGCTGAAGCCACAATAACGGTTAACGGCAGGGAAATGTATACGATGCAGTATAATCCTGAGAATCTAAATTATGTGAGTACATATATACCTGCTGAAGGTGATGAGATTTTGATGAATGTCAGTGCTCCGGACCTTGAACCAGTACAGTCCAGGGTTGTTGTTCCTGTGAAGGGAGAACTGGAAATACTCAAAAAAGAAGTATTATATAGTGAAAATTACATTGTATTTGATGATTGGATGGATATTGCAGCCCTTGATACAATTATGCGTATCACTGCGAAAATAACCGATCCTCCCGGCGAATCAAATCATTACAGGTTAAAAGTGCGAAGCATTGGTTACTATCTGGATACCAGCAGTGGAGATGATGGGTATCATATGAGTGATGTGTTTTCATCGGCTGATGTCATTTTCAAGGATGAGCGCCTGGTGAAGAGATATTGGGGATGGCCGGCAGGATTCTCAAATGTATTTGATGACCACCTGTTTGACGGAAAGGAATATACATTCACTATTGAAAGCCGGATGCGCTGGGGCACTGACCAACATGTTGTAGTAGAGCTTCAGTCCATAACCCGCGAACTTTATAATTACCTGAAGTCAGTTATGCTTTACCGGATAACGGACCAGGATTCCTATACCGAATCAATTCAGATATATTCCAACGTCAATGGAGGTTACGGAATATTAGGGGCACTAAACGGAGCAAAGCACATACTATATTTCAATCCCTGAACATTTTGAGTTGTTAAGTCACAGCTACCTTACTCCCGCGTATTAGCCACAGTAACGCCCGTGAGCCGGTCATACCTCTTAGTCGGGTCACGGAAGTAGGTGAGAATCAGGTAGTCGTTCTCAGTCTCCCAGTGGCTGCTTTGTTTCTGCTTTCTGGTTGTTTTTTAATTCATAGTAATTGAGTAGAAAAAGTAATATACTTCAATAATTATGGTTGTTCTGGAAGGATTTTTTCTAGCGTAAATTAGGTAAATTAAAGCATTCAATAAAGAAATGATTATCAGCAACAAGATAACCACCGTAATAATTTCTTAAGAAAAACTTAAGATTTCCGTGTCACAAAAAGGGTACTTTCTGACATGTACGGTATAGAGTTCTTTCACATCAAAACTAACCGTCATGAAAACACCAGTTAAACTTGTCTCAGTCTTTGTACTAGTCTTACTAACAGGCTTTATAACGAGTCTTTACGGTCAGATCAAGGTATTTGACAATGGGAATGTTGGAATAAAATACACCACCAGTACTCCTTCGTCCAAGTTTGTCTACAATAGTACCGGGGAATCAGCATACGATATCTATTTCTATGCCGGAGACCGTTCTAGCTCCGGAGCTACTCAGAAGAATGTAATTGCTACCGGTACCGGTAGTGCCAATCATATTTACAGCTTCGTTGGTCAGGCACAAACAGGAGCAAATAATTATTTGTATGGAGTATATGGTTTTTCATTGAGTAGCACTGCAATTTCTTATGGTCGTACTTACGGAGTCTATGGCGCTGCCGGGAACGCCACAAGCGGTTACAATTATGGGGTTTATGGATATCTTACCGGCACAAACAACGGTACCGCAGTTTATGGCACTACAAACGGAGACATTTCAATTTCAGGGAGATATGCCGGCTATTTCAGAGGTGATGTATACGTAACAGGCCTGCTATCAACCAATACGCTTACTATACGTAGCTCAGACGTAAAGTTCAAAACCAATATTGTTACACTTACCTCCTCAGATGCATATGACAAGCTTGACAAGATCAGACCAACAACATACAACCTCAGGCAACAGGAAATAACATCGGCAGACAGTGCAAAGGTTGCTTATTTGTATGATCCTGACAGCGAAGTGTTCACAAAGAGGAAATATGGTTTCATTGCCCAGGAGTTACAGGATGTTTTCCCCGACCTGGTTTACACGTTGCAGGACGGAACCCTTGGCGTTGATTACACCGGGATGATTCCGGTTATTGTACAGGCCATTCAGGAGCAGCGAGGAAAAATAGAAGAAATGGAAGCTACAATAAATGAACTTAAAAAGAAAGTCGAAGAACTTTCATCATCGAAGTAAATCCTCGCACAATGAATATTAAATATATACTGGGTTTTCTTGTCCTGATCTTCATGTCTGTCAACACGAGTGCTCAGACGTATATTCAATATACATATGATCTTAACGGAAACAGACAAACGAGGCAGGTGCTTGTCATGCAACTTAAATCGGCAAAAGTTAATTTTCCAATAACTGACATGACTGATTTAGAAGAAGAGGAATTATCAGATATTGATGAGGAATTGGGAATTCGTGTTTATCCCAACCCTGTAAGAGAGAGCGTCACAGTTGAATTTTCCGGCACCTTAACGGATAATCCCTTTGATGCTAAGCTATATGACTTAAATGGTAGTCTGCTTGTAGATATAAAAAGCAAGGATCAATTCCTTGAGTTAGACCTCACTACTCTCAAAGATGGTATTTATATCCTGATAATTAAAACAGATGATAATACCTCAATCCATAAAATCATTAAAGGTCAGGGCAGATAGCATTTAGCTGCCGGATCTGATACAATTATAAAACTTCCAGGAATGCGATCCGCAATAATTACCATACTCTCATTATTAGCATTTACACAGATGCTATTCGGTCAGTTGCAGGATACTATTATTCTGAGCACGCCATTAACCGGGACACATGATACAGTAGCAGTGTATGCCGTTGTCATGATACCAGGTTTTAGCTATACTCCGTCAACCGGTAACAGCTTCACTGCAAGGACTGATCCTGAAGGAGCGCAATCACCCGGCTATGATCTTATCGGAGGTCCGGGAGGTACAATCGGGGAATTGGTGGGAGATGACGGTGTCGTTGGAGCAATCCCCGGACAATTTGCTGTTAGCCAGGTTGGGGGAGCTTTGTATAATATTCCTATAGAGTGCCCACCGGGAATAGGTGGTATGACTCCTTCTGTATCTCTGGTTTATAATAGCCAGGCCAGTAATGGCATAGCTGGTTGGGGGTGGAATGTTAGCGGACAGTCAACTATATCAAGAACTGGTAAAACTTATTATTATGATCAGGATGCAGAAGGAATAAAATGGGATGGGACAGATAATTTTAACTTCGATGGACAGAGGCTTTTTGTAAAGGCAGTATATCCGACAGGAGCAAGTACGACAACAGCAGACAGCATAGAGTATTTAACAGATAATGATTTGTCAACACGAATTGTCGGGTATAGCTTCTCAGATGATGGTCCTTCGGGCTTTAAGGTATGGACTGCTCAAGGAAGGATTTTAGAATACAGCCAAAAACAGAATCTTGCGTATGTTGAAACTACCACTTCTTATGGTTCAGTCATATATGAATTAGAAGATATAGATTTTACATCTATAGTTACGGCACCTGGTTCTTACAGAACACTTGGTTGGAATTTAACAAAGATATCTGACAGATTTGGGAATGATATTATTTATGAGTATGATCACGATGATGTCCAGGGAATGACATCTCCGGCAGAAACTCTATATTTTGCCATAAATGATGTGAATTACCTGTATCCTATTCCACCTGAAGAGCTGGAAATGGGTGAGCAGTATTTGTGTATTGTCAAGCAAGATGTGTCATACCAGGAAACCAATTTCAGGCTTAAGAAAATACGGTATGCTGACGATGATTACTCCGTTGACTTCTCCTATGCAACAAGAAGCGATATTATCAACGGATATATTAGCGGTCAGCAAATATTGAACAGTAAGCGATTGACTTCGGTTAAGGTGAACTATCAATCCAGCACTCCTGTTAAAGAGTATCAACTCACATATCAGTCAGGTTCTGCCTACTCAAAATTACTATAGGTTACCCTTACCGGGCAAAACTCGGAAATGTATAACTCCACTGTTTTTGAGTGGGATGATGAAAATTATACTTATTCTAAATCAAACGCTTACAGCTTTGCAAATCCCGACTTTTATGCAACCAGAATTAGCCATGGATATACTTACAATAATAAAGTACACTACCCTTTTGAAATAAATGCAGACGGGAAGACAGATTTTTTTGTAACGTATCGCTTTGTAAAAGATGGAACCTATGAGGATAATTGGGCAGTTTTTCTAAACCCGGGAACGCCGTCATATTTGTCGGATGTCGGGGAAGGGGCGATCCCTGACAACGATAAGTATTATTTCATTGACAAAAACATTAATGGGATGTCAGAACTTTATCTTCAGTATTCTCATACGGAATATGTTTATAATGAGGACTCTACCATGGCCTGGGGCTATCCTTATGTGAAGTTTAACGGCTACGAGTTCTCCGGTTCAAACTTTTCACGTGATACTGATCTTGATTTCATGATTAGGTTATATGACGCCACAAGTGATGAGGTAACATTAGTATCAAGCGATTTTGACGGAGATGGGAAGCCTGAATTCTTATTGCTGAAAGGAGATAATACATATTGTAATAGCAAGGATTTTTCTCCAAATGGCTGCGTGTCATCTAACTTCGGGCCATCATTCAGTTATTTAATTACTGACCTGAACGGAAATGGTAAAAAGGAGATTCTTTTTCTTAAAGATACCAGAATCGAATGCTGGGAGTTTTCAAAAAGTACCACCAGGTTTGAGCAGATAATTAGGTCAACTACAGTAAATAAACATGATTATTACTTCCCGGGTGATTTCAACGGAGATGGAAATGAAGATTTACTTATTTTCGATTATTCGGCAAACCAATGGTTAATACTTGCTTCGAACGGAATTTCGTTAAAAACCAACATTGTTACTGTTCCATCATTGAATACATATAACCCGACTATACACGATTATGTAATTTCTGACATAAATCATGATGGTAAATCCGATATCATCCAGGCCAAACCAGAATGGGTCAATCAATCTGCTACAACCCGTGAAATAAAAGTATTTATCTCAAAAGGAAATCTGTTTGAGCTCGTACTTACCCAAACTGGTATTCCAATTGATTATCTACGCTATCCGGGGGAAGGAAATGAAGATTTATCTTCTGATATTTTTGCCGCAATACAGAATCCGTTTTACTATTCAGTTTCACCAGGTGTCGGTTTTAACCAGATTAATAAGATCTATACTGGGATTGGCGATGAGATTGACATTCAATACAAAAAGAATTTTAGCAATATATCAGCTGATAATGTGATACCCGACATAATCAGCGGTACTCCCAATGTGACCAGTATGCCTGTTTTGCTTAAAGCAGTATCAAATGTTGTTAATGGTTCATCTTCTTCGGAATTTGAATTCACAGATCCGATAATTCATCTCAGCGGTAAAGGATTTCTGGGGTTTGGTCAGATTGATAAAACGGTTACTAAAAACAGTCTCTCTACCGAGACCATCGAATTGTATGGCTTGGAATCCAAAGGGAGTAATCAATATGAGCTTGTTCCGGATACTGTAATCAATAAGGTCAACAATAATCTGGTCTCAGCCTCATATATGAGTTACCTGACAAAAACAATAAATAATAGAACTTACCTTGTAAATGACGAGACCGTTTCGGAAAACACAGCAGATAATACTAAAACTGTCAGCAATTATTCGGACCATGACCAATTCCTGTTTCCTTTAGTAATAACAACAAAGAGTTATGCCGGTAATACTGAGGAAGCTTCAACTTATGACAGTCTCACTTACACACATAATACAAACAACTGGCTGATTGGACAACTAACTGGTAAGACCACATTCCGTCAACGACCGGGTGTCCCTGATTTCAGGAGGACATTCGATTATACATATTATTCGAACGGCTCATTGCACGAGGAATACAGTGAAATGGGTTCTGATATGGAGGTTAAAAACACATATACTTATGACAGTTATGGGAATATTGGTTCAATTACAACTATCCCAAGCCAAAATCAGAATGACGCACGAACAATATCCTATACTTATTCTGCGAACGGAAGATACCCTCTGACTAAGACAGATGTGCTTGATAATGTTCAGACCTATGAATACTATCCTGAGACCGGAATATTAAGCAGTATAACCGATGCCAATGATTTTGAGACTGAATATGTATATGACGGATTTGGAAGACTGACCAGTACAATATATCCTGATGCAAACGAAACCAATTTGGTTTTGGCATGGGCTCAGAATGACCCGGATGCCCCTGAGGGGTCTATGTATTGCAGAATTGAGGAATCATCAGGGAACGCCCCACATAAAATCTATTATGATAAATACTGGAAAGAGCTCCGGTCACTGTCTTACGGACTGACAGGTAATGCAATTTATATTGATACACATTATGATCTCAGCGACAGGGTATCAGAGGTCTCGAACCCATATTTTGCCGGGGGTTCTGCTTTATTGCATATTCTTGCTGAAAACGGACAGCAGTTCTTGCTGAAAACGGACAGGGATTCCTGAGC
>WOYI010153920.1_pt3 | contig 76037 bp, 59 predicted proteins | sample 6423411 | NCBI WGS metagenome assembly WOYI01 (sample SAMN13441803, study PRJNA592873) | oil field metagenome | biome: oil field; feature: oil-well bore; material: oil-contaminated soil; isolation source: oil-contaminated soil from oil-well borehole | place: Germany: Wietze | collected 2016-10-18 ...
AAAAGTGGAGGATTCTTCCAATAGTAATCATGTTATATAATCGATTTATATCATTGAAAATTAACTCTTAACATTCTTTAACTTCCATTGATACGCGTTAACGTAATTCCGTTTTATTTTTGTACCAGGAATTTGAATAGTTTTAGTGTTTTTTCATAGAGAATAGATTTGGTTAGGTTAGGAAACAGGGGTAATATTGATTATCTCTGTTTTTTTATGCTCAAATCCTGACAAACCTACCTTCTAATTTTTCTTTTCTGAAAATTTTTCTGCTTTTCAAGAATTATTGTGACATTCTGACATTCAGGTGGTTATGGTCTGTGCTTTGTCCTAATCCAAAAGATTATAAAGGAGGATTTAGTTATGAATATGAATAATTTTACCATAAAGTCGCAGGAGGCCATTCAACAGGCGTTCCAGGTAGCACAAGGTAATAATCAGCAGGCTATCGAAACCGGTCATCTGCTACAGGGTGTATTGCACTCAGCCGAAAATATTTCCGAGTTTCTACTCAGGAAACTAGGTGTAAATACCACTATATTTAAACTGGCATTGGGCAAGATCATTGAATCGTATCCAAAAGTTTCGGGGGCCGAGCAATATTTGTCATCAGGAGCCAACCAGGCTTTACAAAAAGCGCTTGGTTTAGCTCAGGAAATGGGCGATCAGTATGTTTCTGTCGAACATATTTTATTGGGCCTGCTCGAAATTAAAGATTCGGTCAGCCAGTTGATGAAAGACAACGGCATATCAAAAAAGGAACTTCGGATGGCGATAGAAGAATTGCGTAAAGGTTCGAAAGTGGACAGCCAAACAGCTGAAGATAAATTTAATTCGCTCAACCGTTTTGCAGTTAACTTAAACGAACGCGCACGTTCAGGTAAGCTCGATCCGGTGATCGGCCGCGACGACGAAATCCGCCGTATTTTACAAATCCTTTCACGCCGTACCAAAAATAACCCCATTCTTTTGGGTGAACCGGGAACCGGGAAAACGGCAATTGCCGAAGGACTTGCACATCGTATTGTTCGGGGTGATGTGCCTGAAAATCTGAAATCGAAACAAGTTTTCTCACTCGATATGGGCGCACTGATTGCAGGAGCCAAATACAAGGGTGAATTCGAAGAACGCTTAAAAGCGGTGGTTAACGAAGTTATCCAGTCGAACAACGAAGTCATTCTTTTTATCGATGAAATCCATACGCTCGTTGGAGCTGGCAAAAGTGAGGGTGCAATGGATGCGGCCAATATTTTAAAACCGGCATTGGCGCGTGGCGAATTGCGCGCCATTGGTGCTACAACGCTGAGCGAGTACCAGAAATATTTTGAAAAAGATAAAGCGCTCGAACGCCGTTTCCAGATCGTACATGTGGATGAACCCGATACTTTGAGTGCGATCTCAATTTTGCGGGGGATCAAGGAAAAGTACGAGAGTCATCATAAAGTTCAGATAAAAGACGATGCTATTATTGCTGCCGTCGAATTGTCTCAACGATATATTTCCGACCGGTTTTTGCCGGATAAGGCTATCGATCTGATGGATGAGGCGGCAGCCAAACTTCGTCTTGAAATTGATTCGGTCCCTGAAGAACTCGATGAAATTGAACGAAGGGTGAAGCAGTTGGAAATTGAGCGCGAAGCCATAAAACGCGAAAACGATACGAAAAAGCTGGCCAGCTTAAACGAAGAGATTTCAAACCTAAAAGAAGAACAATCGAGGCTGCGTGCCAAGTGGCAATCCGAGAAGTCGGTGATAGAAGCCATTCAGCAAAAGAAAGAAGAAATAGAAAGCTTTAAGTTTGAAGCCGAGCAAGCTGAACGTCAGGGTGACTATGGACGAGTGGCTGAGTTACGTTACGGGAAAGTCAAGGAAACCGAAGCTGCTATCGAAAAATTGCAGAAGGAACTTGAAGTAATGAAAAAAGGCGAGAACCTGATAAAGGAGGAAGTGGATACTGAAGACATTGCCGAGGTGGTTGCCCGCTGGACCGGAATCCCGGTTTCGAAGATGTTGCAAAGCGAACGCGAAAAGCTGTTACATATGGAAGACGAGTTGCACAAACGCGTGATCGGACAGGATGAAGCGATTGTTGCTATTTCGGATGCGGTGCGCCGTTCTCGGGCAGGCTTGCAGGACGAAAAACGTCCGATCGGTTCTTTCATTTTTTTAGGAACGACCGGGGTTGGGAAGACCGAACTGGCAAAAGCACTGGCCGAGTATCTGTTCAACGACGAGAACATGATCACCCGTATCGATATGTCGGAATACCAGGAAAAATTCTCGGTAACCCGTTTGATTGGGTCTCCACCCGGATATGTGGGCTACGACGAAGGCGGTCAGTTAACCGAAGCAGTTCGGCATAAACCCTATTCCGTGGTACTGTTCGACGAAATTGAAAAAGCGCATCCCGATGTTTACAATGTTCTATTGCAAGTGCTCGACGACGGACGATTGACTGACAACAAAGGACGAACGGTGAATTTCAAGAATACAATAATTATTATGACTTCGAATCTGGGATCGCACATCATTCAGGAAAATTATGAAAGTATGAATGCAGGCAATTCAGATGATATTCTTGAAAAAACCAGGTTGCAGTTGCTCGAATTGTTACGTAAAACAATCCGGCCTGAGTTCCTGAACCGAATCGATGAAACGATTGTGTTTGCCCCTTTGTCGAAAACCGATATAAATCAAATCGTTAAATTACAGTTCAATCAGGTGATCAAACGTTTAGCAGGCAACGATCTCCAAATCGGGATCACTGGAAATGCGATCGATTATCTGGCACAAATCGGTTACGATCCTCACTTCGGAGCCCGTCCGGTGAAACGTGTTCTGCAGAAATACGTTTTAAATGAACTGTCGAAGCGAATTTTGGGTGGACTGATCGATAAGAGCCGGCCAATTGTTGTGGATATGAATAACGGCAATTTGGTTTTTAGCAACTAAATCATGGGCGAACAGGGAATTTTTTAGGATAAGTGTACTTGGCATAAATCAGGTACACGGCCATAAAAATATTGACAATGTAGTTGAAATAGAGCGGGAAATGGGCAATGCCTGTTTCCCAGTCTCCAAGCAAAATATAGATAAAAGTCAGAATCTCGCCCCAAAACCAAAGCCATAAAAACAAAACACTTAGATCGTTGGCGCTTTTTGTACGGAAGGTTTTTATAACCTGTGGTAAGCCGCAAATGGCAAACAGGATATTACCAACCCATCCGATGGTTTCGTTCATCATAGCAAAAAAGTTTTAAAGTGAACTTTTTAATTCTCGTAGTTCAGGCACAACGGCTTCGAGTTGCAACACAACATCATTCACCATAAAAGGTATTTCTTCCAGTTCGTTTGCTTCGGCTTTTAACTGAATATTTTTAAGAAGTATGCCGGTTTCTTCCATCCCAAAAGTAAGCACCGATGATTTTGCAGTGTGCGCTTCGTGCGCCAGTAAAGTATAATCCTGCTCTTTTAGTGCATTTTTCATCGTGGAAATGAATTCGGGAATCTGTCCAAGAAAAATGTCAATCAATTCGGTCATGAATTCGGTATCGCCTGCGGCAATACTATCGATATGTTTTGTATCAATGTATTTATAATGTCCCATTCGTTCAAATTTCAGGTAAAAATGCAAATTATTGGAGTAATTCAACAATCCTGTGATAAATTTCATGTTGATATATGGTGAGAATCAATAGTTTTGCAAAAAATCTATTAATGAAAACGACAGCGTTTAATAGCATACATAAAAGTCTGGGAGCCAAAATGGTGGAGTTCGCAGGCTACGAAATGCCCATCGAGTACAGCGGAATAAAGGACGAGCACATGACCGTTCGCGAAAACGTGGGTGTTTTTGATGTGTCGCACATGGGCGAGTTCTGGATTAAAGGGCCAAAAGCATTGGATCTGGTAGCCCGGATTACCTCCAACGATCCTCGCATTTTAATGCCCGGACAAGCACAATACAGTTGTTTCCCAAACGGAAAAGGCGGTATTGTGGACGATTTGCTGGTATATTATTATGAACCCGAAAAATACATGCTGGTAGTAAATGCCTCCAACATTGAGAAGGACTGGAATTGGATAGTGAAACAAAATGAAAAAATCGGGGCAGAAATCGAAAACGCGTCCGACAGCATTAGTCAGTTGGCTATTCAGGGGCCAAAAGCAACGGCAACTTTGCAAAAACTTACTGATCTCGATCTTTCGGAAATCAAGTTTTACACCTTCACCACCGGTAAAATTGCCGGTGTCGACGATGTGATTATTTCGGCAACCGGGTATACAGGAGCAGGAGGATTCGAATTATATTTCAGAAACGATGTGGCTGAACAAGTTTGGAAAGCCATTTTCGAAGCAGGCGAAGAATTCGGGATCAAACCAATTGGTTTAGGTGCCCGCGATACTTTGCGCCTTGAAATGGGATACTGTTTGTATGGCAACGATATCGACGATACCACTTCGCCCATTGAAGCCGGTTTGGGCTGGATCACCAAATTCAACAACGGACGTCAGTTTATCGATCGCGAGTTGCTGACCATGCAGAAAAACGAAGGCGTGACACGCAGGCTACGTGGTTTTGTGCTGAGCGATCGTGGCATTCCCCGTCACGGTTACGAACTGGTTAATGCCGAAGGCGCTGCAATTGGCGTGGTCACTTCAGGCACCATGTCGCCGGTGTTAAATAAAGGAATTGGAATGGGCTATGTTGCCAAAGAATATTCGGCCTTCGGAACCGGGATTTTTGTTAAGATCCGGAATAAACTCGTTCCGGCAGAAATTGTGAAATTACCTTTTATCTAATCAATAAAACAAATAAAACCTAATGGAGGCTGCTTTATATCGAGGCAGCCTTTTTGTTTGGCAGCAAACGCAAATCGGTTTAGTTTAAACTCACTTTAAATTATTGTTCAGAAATGCAATATTGATCTCTGCTACTGGTCGCATCTGTAAGAATCAGATAACTTTGTTGGAAAATAACCAATTGATTGCGAAAATGTTATCATGAATATTTCAGGAGAAATGATAAGCATCAGCTTTCCGGTTTGTATATCAATGTTTTAAAACTCATAAAATAAAAAATAAACTTGATTTTTCTCATCTGCTAAACACCGACAATTACTGACCTTTGCTTAGGTGTTTGCAACAGGATTTAAAATTATTCACCTTAATTGTTGTATTTATGAAGAAACACAATTTTTATGCAGGACCTTCAATTCTGCCCGAATTTACAAAAGAGAAGACTGCCGAAGCAGTTATGAATTTTGCGGGAACCGGTCTTTCTGTAATGGAAGTGTCGCACCGCAGCAAAGAATTTGTGGCTGTTATGGACGAAGCTGTCGCTTTGGTTAAAGAACTTTTACCTGTTCCCGAAGGCTACTCAGTTCTGTTCTTACAAGGTGGCGCAAGTCTTCAATTCCTGATGGCTCCTTATAACCTGATGGGCAAAAAGGCAGCTTACCTAATCACCGGAGCCTGGTCGAAAAAAGCTATGAAAGAAGCCAAATTTTTTGGCGAAGTGGTAGAAGTGGCTTCTTCGGCAGATGCCAATTTCAATTACATTCCTAAAACATACGATGTGCCAGCCGACGCCAGTTATCTGCACTACACCAGCAACAACACAATTTTTGGCACAAGAGTGAATGCCCCGGAAGTAAACATTCCGTTGGTAGCCGACATGTCGTCTGATATTTTTTCGCGTCCGGTTGATGTAGCAAAACACGATCTGATTTACGCCGGGGCACAGAAAAACCTCGGGCCATCGGGAGCCACGCTGGTAATTGTAAAAGATGAAGCATTGGGTAAAATCGATCGTCCGATTCCAACCATGTTGGATTACCGCATTCATATCCAGAACGAATCGATGTTCAATACTCCTTCAACTTTACCGGTTTATGCCAGTTTAATGACCCTGCGCTGGTTGAAAGAGCTCGGAGGAGTGGAAGCCATCGAAAAAATAAATATTGCAAAAGCTGCCTTGTTATACCACGAAATCGATCGCAACAAACTTTTCCAAAGCACTGTGCCAATCAAGGAAGATCGTTCGTTGATGAACGTGACCTTTGTAATGGCTCCGGAATATGCAGAAGTGGAAAAAGAATTCCTTGATTTCGCTACGGCAAAAGGGATGGTTGGCATTAAAGGACACCGTTCGGTTGGAGGTTTCAGAGCCTCTGTTTACAACGCCATGCCAGTTGATAGTGTAAAAGCGCTGGTTGAAGCCATGCAGGAATTTGAAAAGACCAAATAGATTATAGTTTCAAAGAAAATGCAGGGTGAAAGTCCTGCATTTTTTTCAAAGGGAAGTCAGTAACCCTTAAGTTTATTTTGAAAACAACTTTTCAACCTAAATAACAGTAAGATGAGAAAAATTTTAATCGCCACCGAAAAGCCGTTCGCACCGGTTGCTGTAAAAAAGATCACCAAAATTTTTGATAAAGCAGGTTACAAGGTAACTCTGCTCGAAAGATACACTTCGAAAACCGGGTTACTTGAAGCCATTGCTAAAGCAGAAGCGGCCATTATTCGAAGCGATATTTTTGACGCCGAAGTATTAAGTGCAGGCAAGAACCTGAAAATTGTGGTCCGTGCCGGCGCCGGTTACGATAATGTGGACTTAAAGGCTGCAACGGAGAACGGAATTGTGGTAATGAATACACCGGGGCAAAATGCCAATGCGGTTGCCGAATTGGCCATCGGAATGGCGATTTTAGGGTTACGCGAAATGTTTTCGGGAAAACCAGGCGGCGAAATGCGTGGGCGTACTCTGGGCCTTCACGGCTTTGGGTTCGTGGCACGCAACGTATTTCGGATTGCCCGTGCCATGGGCATGAAAGTGATTGTTTACACACGTTACAGCAAAGCCGCTGCCGCTGCTATCGGTTTAAAAGTCACCAGTTCTCTTGAAGACTTGTACGAAAAAAGCGACGTGGTTTCCATTCACGTCCCTGCACGTGGCGAACACTTAAAATCGGTGAGTTATGAAGTTTTGAAACACCTGAAAGATGGAAGTATTATTGTAAACACTGCCCGTAAGGAAGTGATCAACGAGCCCGATTTGATCCGCATTATGGAAGAAAAACCCGGTATCAAATACATGTCGGACCTCACCCCTGATATGCTCGGCGAATTCGAGGCAAAATTCCCGGGCCGCTATTTCTTTACCCCCAAGAAAGCAGGTGCGCAAACTGCTGAAGCCAACCTGAACGCCGGTTTGGCTGCTGCTGAACAAATTGTTGATTTCTTTGAAAAAGGCGACACAACATACCAGGTAAATAAGTAATTGAGTGAATGCGTGACCGAGGAGATTAGTTAGGAAATCGATACTTTTGGCATTAAAATAGTTGAAAATAGTAAGAGGTTCGATAAGAGAATGTATGGCTTGCACAACCATTGCTTTTAGAAGAGAACCTTGTTGACGAAAGGAAATTGATTGAATCCAGAGAAAGGTTGACAGTACTTTCAAAACTTGCTGCCGGATACGGTAATTTTTTAAAAAATAAATTAGATAAATAATTATTTTTGAAACGTTTTATTAGATAAAGAGTAAGTACACTTTCACTCATTCACTCAGTTACTCATTCACTCTCTTCGCTAATAACTCAATAACTCATTAACAAAAAACATGGCAATTATTAAACCATTTAAAGGTCTCAGGCCACCCAAGGAAATTATCGAAGAACTGGCTTGCCTGCCTTACGATGTGATGAACTCGGAAGAAGCTGCGAAAATGGCCGAAGGAAAAGAAAAATCCTTACTTCGGATCACCAAAGCCGAAATTGAACTTCCCGGGGTGGAAGACATTCATTCGGAAGAAGTGTACAACAAGGCGGTGGAAAATTTTAAAGCCTTTCAACAAAGGGCCTGGCTAAAACAGGACACCGATGCCAAGTATTACATTTACGCGCAAACTATGAACGGGCTGACTCAGTATGGAATTGTGGGTGCCGCAGCTTGTGCCGATTACGAAAACGGGATTATCAGAAAGCACGAGTTGACCCGGCCCGAGAAGGAAGAAGACCGCATGGTGCTGACACGCTATTTAAACGCCAATATCGAACCCGTATTTTTTGCGTACAAGGCCGTTGATGAGATCGACCAGATTGTAAATTCGATTGTAGAAAATCAGCCGGCTGAATACGATTTTACTGCCGAAGACGGTTTCGGACATCATTTCTGGACGATTGATAATCCCGAAACCAACAAAAAGCTGGAAAAACTTTTTGCTGAAAAAGTCCCCTTCACCTATGTCGCCGACGGTCACCACCGTACCGCTGCGGCAGCGCGCATCGGACTGGAAAAGACAGCACAGAACCCAAACCATACCGGCAACGAGGAATACAACTTTTTCATGGCGGTTCATTTTCCTGATAACCAACTTCAGATAATCGATTACAACCGGGTGGTCAGCGATTTAAACGGTCTTTCAGATATTGATTTTTTGGCCGAATTATCGAAAGGCTTCGATGTGCAAAATATGGGCCCCGAAATATACAAACCCGCAGCTTTGCACGAATTTAGCTTGTACCTGGCAGGAAACTGGTATAAACTTACCGCTAAAGCAGGCACTTACGACGATAACGATCCTATTGGGATTCTCGACGTTACCATTCTTTCGAAACAGGTGCTCGATCCAATTTTGGATATAAAAGATTTAAGGACTTCGAAACGCATCGACTTTGTGGGAGGGATTCGTGGACTGGGCGAACTGAAACGAAGGGTTGATTCGGGTGAAATGAAAGCCGCCTTTGCTTTGTTTCCGGTTTCTATGGACCAGCTGATTAACATTGCCGACAGTGGAAATATTATGCCACCAAAAACCACCTGGTTCGAACCCAAATTGCGTTCGGGCCTTGTAATACACAAATTGTAAATTGTTTGTGAAAAAATAAATTGGTCCTGATTCGTCGTTCGACGGGTCGGGATTTTTTATGCAAGGTTTATTAAAAGCTCAAAAATTACCTAACTTCAACGCTAAATCGTTTACACATGGATCTCGAAAATATTTCTCTGATAAATCTTTACAGAAAGCGAAAAACCGACCGTGATATTTTCCAGGAACTTATGCCTACCAAGGTAAAGGAAGTGTTGCTGATTGCCACACTTTACGATTCGTATTCGATTGTACGGGAAGGCCAGTTCAGTGATAAAATTTTTGGCGAATACCTGCAATTGAATTTGTACGCTGCCCCGCGCTTTACAAGCGTAAATACCATGGAAGATGCGCTAATGACACTCGAACATATCGATTTCGATCTCATCATAGTAATGGCTGGCGTCGATAAGGATTCACCGATCGTAACTGCCCGTGCTATTCGCGAGATGCGTCCGAGAGTACCGCTACTTTTACTGGTTAACAACAACGCCGATTTACGCTTCTTCCAGACCGAACGCAGAAACCTCAATTTTATCGACCGGATTTTTGTGTGGAATGGAAATTCCAATGTATTTATGGCGATGATAAAATACGTGGAAGACATCAGCAACGTGGCACGCGACACACAAAACGGGAATGTACGGGTTATTTTATTGGTCGAAGATTCAATACAATATTATTCGCGGTATCTGCCGGTTTTGTATACCACGGTGATGACACAAACACAGGCTTTGATTAAGGAAGATACCAAAGACGAATTACACAAAATACTACGAATGCGGGCACGCCCGAAAGTTATTTTGGTAGATACTTACGAAGAAGCGGTTCGCTTTATCAATAGTTATCGCCGGTACATATTGTGTGTGATCTCTGATGTAAAATTCGAGAAAGATGGTGTGGAAAACGAAGACGCGGGAATCGAACTGTTAAAGTTTACCAAAAATACGCGAAAGTTCCCGATCCCGCTGCTCTTGCAGTCGCACGATATTTCGAATGCACAACGTGCCCGCGAGATTGGTGCCGACTTCATCAATAAAAATTCAGAGAGTCTTTCGATGGATGTGCTGAATTTTCTGTACCGCAGGCTGGGTTTCGGAAACTTCGTGTTTAAGGGAATGGACGGTCTGCCGATAACCGAAGCCCGAAACCTGAATGAATTCCAGGAGAAATTTAAGGACATTCCTGACGGCGCTTTGCAATATCACGGAAGCCGCAATTCGTTTTCCACCTGGTTAATGGCACGTGGTGAGATTAACATGGCCGAACGGCTGATGCCTTTGCAGATGTCGGATTTTGATTCGCCGGAAGAGCTCCGGCAGTTTTGCCTGAACGTATTTCAAACGGTTCGTTTTGAAAAACTGCGCGGTACCATCGTAAATTTCGATCCAAAGTTTGTGAATTCCAACCGTTATATCGTCCGGATGGCAAAAGGTTCACTTGGCGGAAAGGGGAGAGGTATCGCTTTTATCTGTCATTTTATCGAGAACATCGATTTTCGTAAAATAATAACCAATCTGAATATACGAATACCGTCTACTGCTGTTATTGGTGCGCTCGAGTTCGATAAGTTTGTGGAAATGAATAATCTGTACGAGGATATTTATTCACTTAACGATTATAACGCCATCCGGCAACATTTTCTCGAATCTGAATTTGATGAGAAGATAAAACATCGGCTCATCGAATTTCTGAAAGTGATGGACCGACCGCTTGCCGTTCGATCATCGGGTTTGTTCGAAGATTCTCTGCTGCAACCTTTTTCGGGTGTTTATTCCACATTCCTGATACCAAATAACCACGAAGACCTGATGGTGCGTTACCAGCAGCTCGAAACAGCCATCAAGTTGGTGTATTCAAGCATTTTTACAGATTCAGCACAGGCATATTTCGATGCCGTGAATTACAAAATCGAAGAAGAAAAAATGGCTGTGGTAATCCAGGAAGTGGTGGGACACAATTATAATGAGAAGTTTTATCCCACTCTGTCGGGCGTGGCACAATCATATAATTATTACCCGATTTCGTACATGGAGCCTGACGATGGTTTTTCGGTGGCAGCAGTTGGTTTGGGGATGTACGTGGTGGGTGGTGAGAACTCGTTCCGTTTCTGTCCTAAATACCCGCACCTGAATGCCACCGCCTTAAAAGATCAGTTACGCGATACCCAAAAAGAGTTTTACGCCATCGACATGTCGCGAAAGGAATTCGACCTCCTGGAAGATGGAGAAGATGCGGCTATTAAAAAGTACCGGATAAAACAAGCCGAGCAGGACGGGACGCTCGAACACTCTGCTTCGACCTACATTATGGAAAACGATGACATGATACCGGGCGTCCAGGGACCCGGGCCCAAGGTGGTTGATTTTGCCAACATTCTAAAGTACAATCACCTGCCATTGGCCGATGCTTTGCAACTTTTATTGAAACTTTTTAAAGAAGCGATGGGTTCGCCGGTGGAAATTGAATATGCCATCGATATCGAACCGGCTGAAAACGGCCTGCCCACGTTGTACCTGCTCCAGATTAAACCGCTGATAAGAATTGAGGAAAAGGTTGAAGTGGATATTAACTCAATTCCAAAGGATAACGTTTTTATGTATGCCGAACGCGGAATGGGTAATGGGATAATCAGGGAAATACGAGATGTGGTGTATGTCGATCCGGAAAAATTCGACCGGATGAAAACCAAACAAATGGCGCAGGAAATTACCTGGATCAACCATAAACTCGATGCCGAAAACACCGGTTACATTTTGATCGGGCCGGGACGCTGGGGGTCGCGAGACCCGTACACCGGAATTCCCGTGTTGTGGTCGGGCATTTCACGGGCCAGGATCATTGTTGAAATCGGCTTACCTGATTTTCCGCTCGACGGCTCGCTGGGCTCACACTTCTTCCACAATGTAACGTCGATGAATGTGGGCTACTTTTCGGTACCCCATAAATCGCGAAATTCTGCTCTAAAGATGGAAGCTCTCGCTCAGCAGACCTTGCTCCACGAAACTGAGTTCATCAAACATGTTCGTTTCGATAAACCATTGAGCATTTTAATGGATGGACGCGACAGGAAGGCACTAATTCATTGTTAAAATTACGGTTTCGCCAACAGATTAAAAGCAGTCTTATTTTGAATGATTTTAAATCGTAATAAATTGTGTTAACAAATACGTAAGCTGTTGTCAAAAAGGGTTACGGATCAATCTAAATTCAGTGAGAAAATTATCTTTGTTTGCGGAAAATTTGAAAAAGCCGAACAACCAAAAAAGATTTTAAAGAATCGATATAATATCAATAAATCTAAACCGTAACTGAGGTTACATAAAATTATCTACTTATGAGTAATATTTTCTTATTGGTTCCAATTGCCTCCATACTGGCATTGGCTTTTGCCTGGTTTTTCTTCAAATCGATGATGAAGAATTCAGAAGGTACCGATCGGATGAAAGAAATTGCACAATACGTAAGAGAAGGTGCAATGGCTTATCTGAAGCGTCAGTACAAAGTAGTCGGAATTGTATTTGTTATACTTTTCGTATTGCTGGCCATTATGGCTTATTTTGGAGTTCAAAATCCATTTGTGCCGATTGCTTTTTTAACCGGTGGGTTTTTCTCAGGCTTGTGCGGATTTTTAGGAATGAAAACAGCCACTTTTGCTTCGGCCAGAACAGCACACGGAGCTTCCCAGTCGCTAAATAAGGGACTGCAAATTGCATTTCGTAGTGGTGCAGTAATGGGTTTGGTAGTAGTAGGTTTTGCTTTGCTCGATATTGCCGCCTGGTACTGGTTCCTGAATACAATCGTTTTTTCTCCCGAACACATGTTAAATGGATTTCATTTTGCAGGGTTAACTTTTGTGCATGAAAACACAAACGAAACTCAAAAATTAATTGAAATTACAACCACCATGTTAACCTTTGGAATGGGTGCTTCAACTCAGGCACTTTTTGCCCGTGTAGGTGGTGGTATATACACAAAAGCTGCCGATGTTGGCGCCGACCTCGTTGGTAAAGTAGAAGCCGGAATTCCTGAAGATGACCCACGTAACCCCGCAACCATTGCCGATAATGTTGGCGACAACGTTGGTGATGTGGCAGGTATGGGCGCCGACCTTTATGAAAGTTATGCAGGATCTATTTTAGCTACGGCTGCTTTAGGTGCTGCATTGCCAGCGCTTGCTTTATCTGATTTAAATATCGACCCGGTTAAGGCTGTTACTGCACCTATGATTGTTGCAGCTATTGGTATAATTTTATCGATTGTTGGTATTTTTATGGTACGTACAAAAGAATCGGCTACACAGAAAAATTTATTGAATGCTTTGCTTATTGGTACCGGAGGTAGTTCTTTGTTAATTCTTGTCGCAATGGCCGGTATGGCTTATGCAGGTTGGGTTACCTGGGGCGTATTTGGTTCAGTAGTGATTGGTTTGGCGGCCGGTGTAATTATCGGACAAGCTACCGAATATTTCACATCTGATGAATATAAACCGACAAGAGGTATTGCCAAACAGGCAAACCAGGGGCCTGCAACCACTATTATTGATGGCTTGGCAGTAGGTATGTATTCAACCTGGATTCCGGTAGTAACAATAGTTCTGGCAATTATGGGAGCATTTTGGGCAGCCGGTGGTGCAACTCATTTTGCAATGGGTGTTTACGGTATTGGTTTTGCTGCAGTGGGTATGCTTTCAACACTGGGTATTACACTGGCAACCGATGCTTTTGGTCCAATTGCTGATAACGCCGGCGGTAATGCTGAAATGGCTGAACTTCCAAAAGAAGTACGTGAACGTACAGATGCACTGGATATGTTAGGAAATACAACTGCTGCAACCGGAAAAGGTTTTGCCATTGGTTCGGCTGCTTTAACTGCCATGGCGCTTATTTCAGCTTACATGGAAGAAGTTAGACTTTGGTTTGGTAAAATTGCCAAAGCAGGTGAAGGTTTTGTAACCAAAGGCGAATACGTTTTTTATAACGATATTGCTCCTGCTGTTCACGACGGTTTTAAAGCGGTGAAAATTTCAACCGCGTCGGTGAAAGATTTAGCAGCATCATACGATATTACGATTTTCAACCCGTTATTTTTAGGTGGTTTGTTCCTTGGATCGATGATGGCATTTGTATTTAGCGCTATGACGATGAAAGCTGTTGGCCGCGCTGCCGGTGCAATGGTTGACGAAGTTCGTCGCCAGTTCCGCGAAATAAAAGGGATTATGGAAGGTAAAGCTACTCCGGAATATGCTAAATGTGTTGAGATTTCAACAAAAGGGGCACAAAAAGAAATGTTACTTCCTTCATTAGTCGCAATTATTGTTCCGGTAGTAGTTGGTGCTACAATGGGAGTTGCAGGTGTTATTGGATTGTTAGCTGGTGGTTTAACTTCTGGTTTTACTTTGGCTGTGTTTATGAACAACGCCGGTGGCGCCTGGGATAACGCTAAAAAATTCGTTGAAAAAGGAAATTATGGCGGTAAAGGAAGCGATGCCCACAAAGCAGCTGTTGTTGGCGACACTGTTGGCGATCCTTTTAAAGACACTTCCGGTCCTTCACTGAACATCCTGATCAAATTGATGACCATGGTTTCGGTTGTAATGGCGGGTTTAACGGTTACATTAAGCTTGTTGTAAAAAGCCCCCCAACCTCCACGGGAGGAGGAGCTTTAATATAAATTTCCTTAAGTCATTTATTTTTGACTTGGGGCTTAAAAACCATCTGTTGCAAGGCAGATGGTTTTTTTGTTTTGCACCCTCAAAAAACCAAAGTTGGTCTTCGTTCCGTCTTTCGGCTAAAATATTTTTAAGAATTACTATATTTAACTTTCTTTCTTGAACAAAAAATTCAGTTTTTAGTTAAACTAACAAGTACAATCAATTAAAAAATAAGCTATGGCAGATCTATCAACAACCTACATGGGCGTCAAACTAAAAAACCCACTTATTCTTGGAGCAAGCAACCTGGTTACCAAACCCGACGTGATCAAACAGATTGAGGAAGCGGGAATCGGGGCCATTGTATATCGTTCGCTTTTCGAAGAACAAATTCAGCTCGAAAATCTTCAGATGGACGAACAACTTTCGGAATACGAAAACCGCAACGCCGAAATGACAAGCCTTTTCCCCGGGCTCGAACACGCCGGCCCAAAAGAACACCTGTATAATGTTCAGAAACTGGTGAAGAGTGTGAACGTGCCCGTTTTTGCCAGCCTGAACGCCATTTACGAACCCAGTTGGGTAGAATATGCCAAAGAACTCGAAAAAACCGGGGTGGCCGGTTTGGAGATCAACCTTTACGCAGTTCCCGGTTATTTCGAAATGACTGGCGAATCAATCGAAGACAAACAGGTACAGATTGTAAAAGCCGTTAAAAAAGCGGTAAGTATTCCGGTAAGCGTAAAAATCAGCCTGTTCTATACCAACCCATTGAATTTTATTAAGAAAGTGGACGAAGCCGGGGCCGATGCTTATGTACTGTTCAATCGTTTCTTCCAACCCGAAATTGATATTGATAAGGAAGAATATTTTTATCCCTGGGAACTGAGTAACCCGAAAGACCACATGGTGAGCCTGCGTTTTGCCGGTTTATTATACGGGAACCTGGAGGGAAGCATTTGTGTGAGCCGTGGAATATACGATGCCAACGATGTGGTAAAAATGATCCTTGCCGGCGCCGACGTGGTGCAGATGGTAAGTACCATCTATCGTAATTCGCCATCGGTGGTATCCGAAATTCTGATGGATATGAATAAATGGATGGATGAGAAAGGCTACAAAACTTTGGCCGATTTTCGGGGTAAGCTTTCGCGCAAAAACATGAAAGATCCATACACCTATCAGCGTGCGCAGTATGTTGATATCCTGATGCATTCGGAAAGCATTTTTAAAAAATATCCGATGGTTTAAATCATAAAATTATTCCTTAGTTATATTTAAAACAGGAGTCAGATTTGGCTCCTGTTTTTTTTATATAATTCGTATATCCGAAATGATGCCACTAAATGCATTTTCAGATTAATAGAACTCTCCCTCATTCCCTCTCTTCGCGAAGAGAGGGACGATTGTGACGTAGTCGCAATCAGGGTGAGTTATGATTTTAAAAGTATGGCAATCACGGAAAACGTTTGATATTGTGTACATTGAAAATTTTTGTGGCAATTAACCGGATATGCATAATATACCATCATAATTATTTGTGTTGGAACAGGATTGTAATTTAGACTAATTCCAACTTATTGTGTCAATAAAAAATATATCATAAGTGTGTTGGCAAGGTAAGCTACTATTCTGTGACTTATACGCAATTTCATTGGAATCAAATATTAATCTAAAAGTAAATAATTATGAAGAAACTTTACCTATTGTTTTTAATGTCGGTTATTGCCTTTTTGGGGTTTGGGCAAAGAATTTATTGCGAAAGCGATATGCGTTTTTATGACGTAAACGAAGATATCGTTAAAAAATCAGCTACTATTTATCAGGGAAACAATACCTTATCTGAAATCACTTCATCGGGAGATACTGTTTGGGCCGGTGTGCAGAATAGTCCATATGTTGCTTCACAGACCAGAGGCTATTTTTTTCAAGCTCAGTCAACATTTAATATTGTTGCGGTTATGTGTGCAGAAGAGGGAAATCCTTCAGCCACCATGCAATCTGTTGAAATTGTTTCTTTTGGATCAAGTGTTCCAATAGCATATCCTGGTCCGGGATCGCCACATACTGTCCTTTTTTCAGCACTTAATGTGGCTTCAGGCTGGGTAGATTGTAACGTTGAACTGGTTCAGGGCAATTATTATGGAATTATTGGTGCTAAAAATGATCCAGGTGGTAGCACCATGTATAATTCTTATGGAAACGCACAAAATTTAGTAATTGATGGTATTTCAACTTATTGTGCCAGACTTGTTTTGCAGTCTCCATTATCAGCAGGCTCGCCTGCATCAGGTGAGTATATGACTGAACCAAGTTATGCCGTCATTGGAAGAGTCCACTTTATTACTGAATCTGGTTGCATCGACGATATTGTCCAGGACAACGACCCCGGTGAATGCGGAGCAGTTGTTACCTACGACCAACCAAGTGCCTGGGACACGGCAACCGTAACACAAATCGACGGAAGCAGTTTAACCTCGGGCGATTTATTCCCCGTCGATACAACCATCCAGTCATACCGGATAGATTATGGTGGTGGCGATGTGGATACCTGCACGTTTTCTGTGATTGTTAAGGATGTGGAAGCGCCTGTGGCACTTTGCAAAGATATTACCTTGGAGCTTGATTCAACCGGCCATGCATCTTTAAGTTCAGGTTCGGGAGTTATTTATTTTGCTGGAACATTTGGAAATTCTGTTTGGAAATACGATGGTAATTCGGTGACAGAACTATATCATCCGGCTGCTTATGATACATATGGGCCAGTTGGTGTTAGGTTTGTGAAAGAAAATGACATGTTGTATTTTACCGGTGGAAATTACAGTGAAGTGTATTCCGCAAAAGCTGATGGTAGCGGTACTCCAGTAGCGCTGCCAAATTCACAATTTGGTAGTGAACATCACGATTTAGCAATCGATTATGCAAATGGCCGGTATTTTTTCGGAGCGAGTGGGGTTCATGTCGCTAATCTTGATGGTTCAGGAACCGCAACCGACCTTTCAACATCATTTGACTGTGACGAAGTTCCTGGAATAGATTATGATCCTGTTGGGAAAAAGGTTTATTTTTCAAATCTTAGATACGGGTGTATTTCATCATTGAATGATGATGGAACCGATTACACTGTTCTTTTTGACGCAAGCGATGGAGTTGACAGACCGCGAGATGTGGCAATTGATGTAGCAAATTCATTAATTTATTGGACGAATTTGACCACTGGTACAATCATGTCGGGTAATTTGGATGGCACCGGAACCCCCGTGGTATTATATACAGCTCTTCCTGTAGGATCTAATATTGGTACATTTGGTTTGTATTTATCGGGTTCAACTCTTTATTGGACAATCTTCAACGGCAATGATGATCCATATGATGATAGAATTTACAAAGCTTCGGCCGATGGAAGTGGCACACCTGAATTGGTTGTGCAAGGTAGCTTTGGTGGCATAAGAGGTCTTTTTGTAGATGGAATTTCAATAAATAATGGTTCATCTGATAATTGCGGTTTGCTAAGTTTGGAATCAAGTAAAACCGATTTTACATATAGTGATATAGGAGATAATTTAGTTACTTTAACCGTAACCGATGTTCACGGTAATGTTAGCACCTGTACTTCTATCGTAACGGTAACCGGCGATGTAATCCCACCAACTGTTTCGTGCCGTCCGTTAAAAGTGTACCTTGATCGTAGCGGCGCTTACACTTTAACCGGTGAAGATATCGCTTACATTGCCACAGGGACCACCGATGATGTTACTGCATTCGAAGATCTCGACATTCAGGTTACACCCAACGTATTTGGTTGCGACTCGGTTGGCGAAGTAAGTGTGCTGGTTACCGCAACGGATGAGGCAGGGAATATAGACTCATGCGAAACCGTTGTTACGGTTATCAACAAATTTGAAATTTCGCCTTTCCCGGTTAGCGACATCACTGTAGAGCTGCCTGAGGGAGTTTGTGAAACAAAAGTAGAATATCCTTACATTGGCTCTTTTACTCCCTGTGTTACCTTTACCCAGCTTGAAGGCCTGGGGCCGGCCGGACATTTCCCGGCAGGTGCAACTACCGAGGTTTGGCAAGCTATAAATACTTCGGGTGATACTTTGCTTATTTCATTTACTGTCACCGTAGTTGCTGTAGGAACAGAACCAACGCTCGCCGCCATCGACGATGTTGAAACAGATGAGGATACACCGGTAAGTGTTACTTTAACAGGAATTGGAAACGGTGGCGGATGTGATATGGATAGTGTAATACTTACCGTTTCTGGCTACGATAATGCCTTGTTTGCCGAAGTAACGCTCAATTATGCAAATGGCGACACCACCGGGACCATTGATTTTATTCCAAACGAAAACCAATTTGGAACTTCCGGTATTACGGTTGAAGTAACCGATGGCGAGGGACTCGTAACAATGCAGTCGTTTACAGTAACTGTTATGCCGGTTAACGATGCCCCGATACTGGTTCAGCCTTTGCCGGATGTTACCTTAATTGCAAAAGATACCGTTGAAATAGATATCAGTAAGCAGTTGGGAACCATGTTCGATGATATTGACGACACTACCTTAACCATTACAATTGATTTTAATGGGGATACTTTGCCATCGTGGATAGCGGTATCAGAGGATCAGTACCTGTACTCTTTGGTGGCAACACCTCTGCAGGCCGATACCGGGTGCTATAGTATTATCGTTACAGCTACCGATTTGGCGGGCGCCATGGTAGCCGATACTTTTGAATTATGTGTGGATAAACTGGTTGGTATTCAGAATATATCGGATCAATTATTTGATATAACCATGTATCCCAATCCAACAAATGCTAAGGTGAATATCGACATGATTTCGTCGGCAGGTGACATTGAAGTTATGGTAATGAATATCGCAGGGGCCGAAGTTTACCGAAAGGTATTCAAACAAAGTGAAGCGATTCGTTTTGATTTATCGGATAATGTCAGCGGAATGTACCTGGTTAGGGTAAAAACTGGCGATAAGCAAGTCGTTAAGAAGTTAATTCTGGATAAGAAGTAATTCGATATAGTACTTTAGAAGCAGGAATCGTTTGGTTCCTGCTTTTATATGCTACAAATAAAATAAACTGTTTGAAAAGAATTACTCTTGCGACTCCATCACTTCACGAAGTTTTTTTACCTGTTCGTGATTGCCGAGGACAAAAAGCTGGTCGTTACGCGAAAGAATCATTTGCGGGTCGGGGTTGAAAACATAACGTGCCCCACTAACTTTTATCCCCACAATATTGGCCCCGGTAGCTTCTCGCACTTTCAATTCTCCAATCGATTTTCCTACAAAACGCTGTGATAACTTTTTACACGACACTTCTTCGAGACTCACATCACTGGTTTTTTGCAGCAAAATATATTCGATGAATTCCACCACGTCAGCCTGGTGAACAAGTTTCGCCATCCGCTGTCCGCCAATGCGTTCGGGCATAATTACATTAGTGGCGCCTGCGCGTTTTAGTTTCATTTGGCTTTCGAGTTCCGAAGCGCGGCTGATTACGGTCAGGCCAGGGTTCATGCTTCGGGCCGTGAGCACCACAAAAACATTGTCGGCATCGTTGGGGGTAGTGGCTATTAAAGCCCGGGTACGGTTTATTCCTGCCTGTTCCAATACTTCTTCGTGGGTGGCATCACCTTTAATGTATAGTATTTCAGGATTCTCGCGTAAACGGGAAATAACATTGTCGCGCTTATCCAAAATCACAAACTCCACTCCATTTTCGGCCAATTCCATGGCAGCCTGCTCGCCATTTCTGCCGTAACCAACGATAATTACGTGGTTCTTTAGTTTTTCAATTTTCTTGTCCACCCTGTACGTTTTTATGTAGTTTGCCAATTCACCATCGAAAACAAAACGAGCCATGTTTGACCCAACATAGGCCAAACTCCCCAAACTGGAAATGATGAGCCCGATGGTAAAAATTTTTCCTTCGTTGCTAAACTCGTGACCTACCTCTTTGAATCCTACTGTTGAAATGGTTATCACGGTCATATAAATACTATCGAGTAAATTCAGGTGTTCGATATAATAATACCCGACAGTCCCAATTGTTAAGATCGAAACCAACAGTCCAACCCCTACCTGGATCGTCCGGCTCGATACTTCCTGAAATTTATTGTAATACTGCCCCGATGTACTCATATTGGTGTTTTATCACGGCGAAGTTAGCAACTTCGCGCCTATGTGGCAATTTAAGCATTTTTTTGCTACGCAATAATTGTTTTTTAGCTGAAGCAACGCCTGTGTTTCAAACGCGTTTCTGGCCTTAACGCCCAGCTCTGTCCATTTGTCAACAATCGAATTATCTTCAGCCGGCAATTGTTCGAGAAAATCGAGTGCACGGTTTTTGAGTGCATGTTTATTTTGTTTTTCTCCGTAAACAAACAAGAATGGGATAACAACATTAATGATCAGGATTTGTGCCGAAGCTTCTCCAAGTTCCTTTACATTAGTTCGCGAAGTATCTTTGTTGAAATTGTAATGAGAGTCCCAGTACGCGGAAGCTTTTACACGGAAAATCTGGAGTAGGGAATCGAGGTTGTCAGTTTCGATCATTTTTGAAAAAAGGGTATCCGAACCGTGAATCAGTGCCGCCAGTTGAGCGATCCGAATTGTCGGAAAGTTGACCGGGCGCAAACGTAAAAATTTCCAGAGATGGCTTTCAATTGCTTTTAATTGGTATTTTTTATACAAAAACGAATATTCCTCGCGAAGCTGCAGGAAATAATCGTCGCCCAGCAATTGGTTGTTTAGCAAACCTGCATTTCCAAAAAGCAGCGCTTCAAGCTGGAACAGGTTGTTCCGATGTTTTCCTAAAATTCCGATGGGTAGCGAGCGTGCCAGCAGTTCAAAAGGCAGCGCATTTACCTTAAACCCAAACATTCGCGCCAGCATTTGGTAAAAAGTCTCGTTCCAGTCGTTGTTATTTTGATCTAACCGAGCAATAATTTCTTCAGTTTTGTTTTCAAGCCGCTCAATCATCAGGCGGTTAAAACCCAATTGCAGCAGAACCGGATCGACTTTATGAAACTGTTCCTGGCACGGAATCCATGTTTTAGCTTCAAGTAGTTGGCGGTAATTATCGGCCAGTTTTTGCGGATACTTCATCACCAAAGCCGGGATTATTTCTCCGTTGCTCCGGCTTACTTCAACATCCATGGTTTCCACCACATGCAGGATAACGTTGTCGTAGGCTTTATCGTGCTGATGTTGATGTTTTTGCCAATCGGAAGCTTTCTGATGAATTTCGATATTTCCCGCCCAAATAGTGTCGCCGAGTTTGATCCGGGCATTAAAAAAATCGGGGCCCGAGTCGGTGTTGTGTTTTCCCTGATCGATGATTTCGAGCTTTTCTCCGAAATGGGTTTTTAGTTCCGTGGATTCGAACAAACGATTTTCCCAGATGTACTGTAAAAAATCTTCGGGCATATAAATTGGGGTATTCATACGTTTGATTTTCAATAAAATTAAGGAAAATCAAAATAAAAACAGTCGGGAACTCAATTTTTAAATCGAAAAGTTATTCAGGAAATGAAAAATCAATAGCTCGTTTACTTGCGCATTTTCTGAAAAATATCCCAAAGAACGATGCCTGCGCTCACCGAAATATTAAAGGAATGTTTGGTGCCGTATTGCGGAATTTCGATACTTCCATCGCAGAGATTAACAACCGATTGTTTTACTCCTTTTACTTCGTTGCCAAAAACCAGGGCAATCTTTTCATTCCTGTCAGGATGAAAGTTGGGCAGCATAATACTGTTTTCTACCTGTTCGACGGCGTAAACCTTGCCCCCTTCGGTTTGAAGTTTTTTTACCACATCTTCGGTATGTTCGAAATATTCCCAGGTTACCGATTTCTCAGCATCTAATGCGGTCTTTCTGATTTCGTTATTCGGTGGAGTGGCCGTAATTCCGCAGAGGTAGATTTTTTCGATCAGCAGGGCATCCGAAGTGCGAAAAACCGACCCAATGTTGTTGCAACTCCTGATGTTATCGAGTACAACAATAAGCGGAGTTTTCTCCGATTCGCGGTATTCCTCCACCGAAAGGCGGTTCAGCTCAATGTTTCTAAGTTTTCGCATGGCTTACCAACTTACTTCCGCTCTTCTTATTGGTTGTGTCATACATCGGGCGCCGCCTCCGCCGCGCGCCAGTTCAGAACCGGCAATGGTTATCACACATTTTTTGTAATCGTCGGGCGAAACGGTTCCGGCAATCACATCGTGGGCTTGCAGAACTTCGTAACCGTTTTTGTTTAGTTCGTCGATGGTGTGCATATTGCGTTTATACCCAATTACCTTCCCCGGTGCGAAAGCAAAAAAGTTGGCTCCACTATGCCACTGTTCACGTTCCTGAATCCAGGTGTCGCCTGTTCCCCCGCAATAAATCGGTTTTAAATCGATACCCAGTTTTTTGAGTGCCATCGGGATATTCGGATGCTCTTCAATCTTGTTTACTTTTCCGTTTTCAATCTCAAGGTGGATCGTCCGGAAACGGCTCATCCCAAAAATTACCGGGGGATAAACCATACATTCGTTGGTATTCAGAAAAGTAAAGACCATGTCGAGATGGATAAATGATTCGGGCGAAGCCGGAAGTTCCTGCACGATGATATGGTGTTTTTCTTTTTTGATTTGTTTGATGTTTTCGATAATAAAATCGATTCCCTGCGTGCTGGTACGTATTCCGGTACCGATCACAAAAACATCTTCGCGTGCAATCTGCACATCGCCACCTTCAATGGTGGCAAGTTTGTCGCGGATGATTCGGTTTGCAGGCTTTCCCGGGTTTAAAACACGTGTTTCCAATTCGGGATGAAAGTGGTAGATGTAATCCATAAGCAGCGACTCGCGTTCGCGAACCGGATTGGCCATCCTTCCTACCAGCATGTGTTCGTTCATGGCCATTCCCGAATCGCGGGTAAAAAACAGGTTGTGCAACGGACGCAGCCAGTACCGTTCGTTGCTTAGGTAATTGGTTAGGTTGTTTTTTTCAAGAACAATGCCTTCAACTAAAAGCTTACTGAGGTCGGTTGCCGCTGTGTTTAACAGTGTTTTACTCATTTCAATATTCTCAACCAGGCATATCTCGTTCAGCATTTGTTGCTTAACTTCGTTATTTTCCAGGATATTGGTAAGAAGGTCCTTTACCTCGAGAACCCGGGTAACTTTATTTAGCACTCCTTTTAGCTGAGCGAATTCGGCAGATGCCACCGACAGGTTCAGAATGTCGCTGTATAATGCACGTTCGGCATTTTCAGGAGTCATGTTTTCCACTTCCGAGCCCGGCGAGTGAATAATTACTCCCTCCAGTTTTCCAATTTCAGAATGGACACAAGTCTTCATCTTTAATTTTTTTGATGTTTTTTTGTCTTGAACAGCTTCAAAGATATAAACTTTGAATCGGCTATAATGGATAAAACAATTAAACGTTTTACATTTATGTTATTAAAAATATTCGGGTGAGAAGAGGATTTGTCATAGTATTTTTCCTGTTTTTTTGGATTGTAGTACAGGCGCAGGAACACGATTCGACCGGGATAAACATGGGAATTGTGCAGAATGGCGACACTTTGATTTTCAAAAATCTCAAAGAAGTGGTGGTATTTCCCGAACGTGTTTTTAAGAACAAACGTCAGTACAGACGTTATACCCGTTATATCCTGAAAGTGAAAAAAGTGTATCCGCTGGCCGTGGAAGCACGTAATTTGCTGGCCGAATACGAACCCCGCTACAATGCCCTGGAAAACGACCGGGATAAACACAAACTGATGAAAGACCTGGAAAAGGAACTTCTGGACAAACACAAGGAAGAACTTAAAAAGTGGTCGATTTCGGATGGACGGATTCTGCTAAAACTGATTAACCGCGAAACAGAACGGACACCGTACACTTTAATTAAGGATTTTAGGGGAGGTTTTAGCGCCACTTTCTGGCAGGGCATAGCCAAACTTTTTAAAAACGATTTGAAAGCCGAATACGACCCCGACGATGAAGACCAAATGTTGGAAGAAATAGTAGTGTTGATCGAATTAGGTTATTTGTAATGGAAAACAACATCCGAATATTTATTGCAATAAAAATCAATCCCGAACAAAAATTGAAAGCTCAATTCGATGAGTTCAAACTGCTATTTAAGGATGAACGAATCAACTGGGTGCAGGAAGATAATTTTCATCTTACGCTTCGTTTTATTGGAAATACAAATGCGGGGCAGGTTCGCGTCTTATGTGATAAACTCGTGGAGCTTGCCAAACAAATCAATCCTTTTGATTTTCAGATTTTGGGTGCCGGTTATTTTGGAACTAAAGACAACCCCCGGGTGTTATTTGTAAACACCAGGGTTCCTGACGAAATGAAACAACTTGCAAATGACGTAGAAAAGGCGGTAGTTTCGCTTGGGTTTCGCGGGGAGTTAAAACCATTCAGGCCACACCTCACACTTGGAAGAATTAAGCATCTCGAAAACCGGTCCCGATTTATCCGGGTACTTGATGAAATGCCGCAACAACATTATCAGTCGGTCCATGTTTCCGAATTTATTTTGTACCAGGGCATTCTTCGCCCCGAAGGACCTGTTTATCAACCCATAAAAACTTTTGTATTAGTATGATCGCAAAAACAACTCAACCACCATATTACGCTGTGATTTTTACTTAAGTCAGGACTCCGGTCGATGAGGGTTATGCCGAAATGGCTTACAAAATGGAAGAACTCGCACAAAAACAACCCGGTTTTTTAGGACTGGAAAGTGAGCGTAACGAGATCGGAATCACGGTTTCGTATTGGGAATCACTGGATGCAGTAAAAGCATGGAAGAACAACCTCGATCACAGAGAGGCGCAATTGCTTGGAAGAAAGAAATGGTACAAATCATACAAGGTGCGAATTGCCAAAGTGGAATGGGAGTATGACTTTGAACTTTGAACTTTGAACTCTGAACTCTGAACTCTGAACTCTGAACTATTTTCCATTCCCTTTAATACTCACCATTACGGTGTAAATCAGGATTTTAAAATCGATGTAAAGCGAAATGTTTTTAAGGTACATCATGTCGTACGGGAGGCGTTCGAGCATTTCATCCACATTCGAGGCATAACCGTATTTTACCTGCCCCCACGAAGTGATACCGGGGCGGAGTTTATGAAGGTGGGTGTAATGAGGCGCCCGTTTAACAATCTGTTCAATAAAATACTGGCGTTCGGGGCGCGGCCCAACCAGCGACATTTCACCAATCAAGACGTTATAGAACTGTGGAATTTCGTCGAGATGGGTTTTTCGCAGGAAACGTCCGATTTTTGTTACGCGCCCGTCGTTGTCCGACGACAGTTCTGGTGTACCGTTTTCGGCATCTTTTACCATGCTCCGAAGTTTTACAATCCTGAACAACTTTCCGTAACGTCCTACACGTTCCTGCCAATAAAAAACAGGCCCGTGCGAAGTGGTTTTAATGATAATTGCCAGCACAATAAATACAGGTAAAAACAGGATCATCGCAACAATCGAAAACAGTACGTCGAGCAAACGTTTGGTATTTTCCTGCCAGGCGGACATTAACCCGTTGCTGATTTTAATCAGTGGGCTTCCGTAGATCGTATTCACCTTCACCGAACCTGACAGAAAATCATACAAATCGGGAATCCCCCAAATTGTAACCTGCCGATTCTCGATTATCGTGAGTAGGCTACTTGCTTTTTGATGTTCGTTTGATTCCAGGGCAAGGATCACTTCTTCAATTTCCTGTTCATCCAAAATATTTAAGATATCGCTGACGCTTCCTAATTGTGGAAGAAAATTACCAAGCGAACTATCGCTGGCTTCGTCAATAGGAACATACCCCACAAATTTATTACCGGCAGGACGCTGCTGGCTTGTCATTTCCTGGTAGAGTTTCACTGCTTTCTCGTTGCTCCCCACAATCAGAGTGTTAAATCCGATTTTGCGTTTGTGGATTTTATGAATGGTTTGTGTCGTCAGGATCAGTCTGAAAAAATAGGTAAGAGAGAAATGAGCCGTAAAAAGCACTATGGCCGATTGATAGTAGTTTTTGTACGATCCAATCCAGTCGTCGAGGATGAAGAGGAAGAAGATGACTACCAAACCCGCCAGCGAAGTAAAAAAGGTTTGCCCCAATTCGAGCAGTCGCGAACGACGGAAAATATTCCGGTAAAACCCTGTGATGTAATAAAACATAATCCAGAAGAGAGGAATGAAAACCAGTGCGAGGTAAAATTTGGGAGTAAATTCAAAAGGAACGTTCCAGCCATTAAAATGCTGTGGTTCGATTACTTCTTTCCGGTAAACATAAAATATCGTCCAGGCCAGGGCAGCTGCTAAAAGATCAAGCGATAAATATTTGATTACCTGCCACTTTTTATTCATTCTTTCGGATTATGTCAGGTTCTGTTTCGAGCAATTCTGCTGTAAAACGAATGTCCTGCATTTTTATTGCCGCAAAAGTAGGCTTTTGTATGGTTTTACATAGCCGAAAATTGCTGTAGTTTCCGATTGACTTTTTGCACCACATGCATGGCAATCAGGTAATCTTCGATACAACTGGATTTTTTTTCTTTTTTATTGATGGTGTCGATAAAATGATTGAATTCCTTGGCGTTCGAATATGCTTCCAAATCGATGGGCTTATTATCACAAACATAAGTATCCTGTGTGAAATTGAATGTTACGAATCGGTTATCGGAGTATATACGGATTTTGAAATCATTCAATGATTCAAGCTTTCCGTAACTCAGGCTGATTACCGAGCCATCGTTAAATTCAAGTCGAACGTTCGAAAACTTTGAGTTGTTGTACCCCGGGAAAGTAAGAGCGCCAATTTTTTTCGGACTAATTCCCGTGAATCCCAGCATCATCAGCAACATGGTATACATCGATTCGCTCGCTCCACCTTTCGATTCAAAGTTTGAATATTCCATAAAAGCCGGTGTTTGGATGTTGGCATTCATCCACTGGATAGCCGGTTTGTAAAAATACGGATTGGTAACCTGAACAATCGAACCTGATTCGTTGCTGAGCTTTACCAATTCAGCGCACTCATCGGTAGTTAACGCAGGGTGCTCTGTACAGAAAATATGTTTCGATTTCTTCACGATACCGCTCATCAGTTTAAACGGCATTGGTGTCGAATTGTCCATAAGAATAATGTCGGCACGCTCGAGTAACTCCACCCGGTTAAATTCAGGAATAGAATAATGAAAACTGTTTAGCTGCGTACTGCTGCCAACCGATGACTTTCCAATGATATTCACGCTGGCGTTTTTTCTTATTTCGATAGCATGAGGTTCAAGAACCGCTGTTTTTCCAATGAGCCCAACATTCAACATTTTCACGATACTTTAAGGTTTCCCTGCAAAGGTATATTTCGCGAACATACATTGCAGGGCAGCGCGCCTGAACTTATCAACGTTAAATGTTAATATTGAATACAGTACGCGCATGTAATTCGTAGTGCATTTAAGTTAATTTTGCAGTTAATTATGGAAATGGAACAAAACGACACACTTTTGCATCGTGGACTACGTAAACGGCTGGTCGACGGATTGAAAATCAAGGGAATCCGCGATGAGCGTGTATTGGAAGCCATTGGCAGGGTTCCGCGGCATTTGTTTATGGAAAGCGGCTTTCTGAATTTCGCCTACAAAGACCAGGCCTTTCCGATCGGCGCCGGGCAAACCATTTCGCAGCCTTACACTGTGGCAGTTCAGTCGCAGTTGCTCGAAATAGAAAAAAACGACAAGGTGCTTGAGGTAGGAACCGGTTCAGGCTACCAGGCTGCTGTGCTCCTTGAGATGGGTGCCAGGGTTTTTACTATCGAACGACAAAAGGAATTGTATGTAAAAGTGCAGAAGTTTTTACCGTCGATTGGATATTCGCCTGCCTGTTTTTTTGGCGATGGCTACAAAGGCTTGCCTTCATTTGCCCCTTTCGATAAAATTATTGTAACTGCGGGTGCGCCTGCTGTTCCTGCAGATCTTAAAAATCAATTAAGGGTAGGCGGGAGAATGGTCATCCCGGTGGGCGACAACAATAAACAGGAAATGAATGTTGTAGTACGTGTGTCGGAAGACGAATTCAAAACCGAAAAACACGGGCGTTTTATGTTTGTCCCACTGTTAAAAGGGACGGTTAATTTCTGATTATGGTTAAAGTAGAAAAATTTAGGGTGAATCCCCTGGGTGAGAATTCGCTGGTGTTGTCGGACGAGAGCGGTGAATGTATCTTTATCGACCCCGGATTTTATTATCAAGAAGAGCACGATGAAATTCGTGATTATATCAGGGAAAATAAACTGACTCCGGTAAAAATTGTGAATACACATTGTCACTTCGATCATATCATGGGGGTTGATTTCGTGAGAAATGAATATGGAATACCATTTCTGGCGCATCCCGATGATGCATTTTGGGTGGAACGTGCCGTTGAACAAGGAGCTATGTTCGGGTTTGATATCGAACCGGTTAAGGCCATCGATAAGTTTATTCAGGAAGGAGAGATTGTGCGGTTTGGAAATACAGAAATGGAAGTAATCCATGTTCCGGGGCATTCGCCGGGGCACATAGTTTTTTATAACCGTTCCGAGAGTTTTCTGATTGCCGGCGATGTGCTTTTTTATGGAAGCATTGGCCGGACCGATTTGCCAGGCGGCAATTATCAGCAACTGATCGATGGAATTAAAACAAAACTTTTTGCCTTGCCGGGTGAAACGAAAGTATATTGCGGTCACGGACCCGAAACAACCATTGCATTTGAGAAATCAAGCAATCCGTTTTTAACCTGAAACGAGCATGGTAAAACATAATATTACAAAGAAAGACGATCATGCGAGTTACATGGGGCACCATTAAAATAATCAATTACAGACGAATGAAATATAGTTGACTAACTGGTTTAAAATCATTTTTTTGAAATAATACAGTTTATATACTTGCATCGTTGAACAATTATTAAAATCATATACATGTCTCAGGATAGATTTGTTACCCGTCATATTGGGCCTCGCAGCCACGAAATTGAAGAAATGCTAAGCGCCGTAGGTGTTTCAAACATGGAAGAATTGTTAGAACAAACCGTTCCGGCTTCCATCCGGCTTAAACAACCGCTAAAACTAAACGAAGGTTTATCGGAAAGACGTTACTACCGGCGAATTTTGGAACTTGCCAAGAAGAACAAGGTTTACAATACCTACATCGGGATGGGATATTACGACACCATAACACCCGCTGTCATCTTGCGCAATGTGCTGGAAAATCCGGTTTGGTACACTTCCTATACACCTTACCAGGCTGAAATTTCGCAGGGAAGGCTCGAAGCGCTGCTGAATTATCAGACCATGGTTTGTAGTTTAACCGGCATGGATATCGCCAATGCTTCTTTGCTTGATGAGGCTACTGCAGCTGCCGAAGCTATGGTAATGATGGCCAACCTGCGTTCTCGAAAAATGGTAAAAGATGGGGTAAATACTGTAATTGCCGACGAAAAAATGTGGCCTCAAACACTCGATGTTCTGAGAACTCGTGCTGTGCCTCTTGGTTTCGAATTAAAAGTCCAGTCGATTCACAACATTGAATTTGATGACTCGGTCTTTGGTGTTTTGGTTCAATATCCGAACTCCGATGGCGAAGTTCTTGATTATTCGGGCGTGGTCGGGAAAGCACATGAAAAAGAAATAAAAGTAGCGGTGGCTACCGATTTGCTTTCGCTGGCTGTTTTAACTCCCCCCGGCGAATGGGGCGCAGATATTGTTTTCGGAAACTCGCAGCGTTTTGGTGTACCTATGGGTTACGGCGGCCCACATGCTGCCTTTTTTAGTGCGCGTGAAGAATTCAAAAGAAATATGCCCGGACGAATTATTGGTATTACCAAAGATATTCATGGGAACCGTGCTTTGCGGATGGCTTTGCAAACCCGCGAGCAACACATCAAACGCGAAAAGGCAACCTCGAATATTTGTACCGCACAAGCTTTACTGGCTATAATGGCCGGTTTCTTTGGTGTTTACCATGGCCCGGAAGGAATTACCGCAATTGCCGACAGGATACACAATATCGCTGCTTTCCTTGCCCAGGAAATTGAAAAACTGGGATACAGGCAAGTCAATCAGAATTACTTCGATACCATCAGGATTGCACTGCCAAAACATGTAATGCGAGAGGATATCGAATGGTTGTCCCTGGAACTGGAGATGAATTTCCGTTACTTTGAAAACGGCGATGTTGGCATTAGCATTGATGAGACCACCAACCCTGACGACATTGAATGGATTATCGAAGTTTTTGCCAAAGCTGCCAACAAAAAATGGCAGGTTGCCAAAGAATATCCAGAAGGTTTTTCCATCGATAAAAAATTCAAACGTACATCGGCTTTCATGACCGAGGAGGTTTTCAATCAATACCGTTCTGAAACAGAAATGGTGCGTTACATTAAGCGCCTTGCGCGAAAAGATATCTCACTTACTCATTCAATGATTTCGCTTGGTTCGTGTACCATGAAATTGAATGCGGCTACCGAAATGTTGCCAATGAGTTGGATTGAGTTTAATGGCCTGCATCCTTTCATCCCCAAAAACCAGGCCCGTGGTTACCACGAAATGATGGAAGAGTTGCGTCGCGACTTGTCGGAAATTACCGGCATGGCTGACGTAAGTTTAATGCCAAATTCAGGTGCAGCCGGTGAATACGCGGGGTTGATGGTGATTCAGGCTTATCATAAAAGCAGGGGCGACGATCAGCGCGATGTGGTAATTATTCCATCGTCGGCACACGGAACCAACCCTGCCAGTGCTGTTATGGCCGGAATGAAAGTTGTTGTGGTTGCCTGCGACGAAAAAGGAAATATCGATGTTAACGACCTGCGAATTAAAGCAGAGTTGCTTAAAGAAAATCTGTCGTCGTTTATGGTTACATACCCATCCACGCACGGTGTTTTTGAATCATCGATCATCGAAATGTGCGAGATCATTCACGATAATGGTGGCCAGGTTTACATGGACGGAGCCAATATGAACGCACAGGTGGGTCTTACCAATCCGCGTTTGATTGGCGCCGATGTTTGTCACCTGAATCTACACAAAACTTTTGCGATTCCGCACGGTGGCGGCGGACCGGGTGTTGGCCCGATTGGAGTTGCTCCGCATTTGGTCGATTTCCTGCCCTCGCATCCGATTATGAACAACGGGCACATTGGGATTACTGCTGTTTCGGGTGCGCCCTGGGGAAGCGCTTCGGTGTTACCAATAACATATGGATATATAAAAATGATGGGCGCCGAAGGTTTGACTGAAGCAACAAAAATTGCTATTTTGAATGCCAACTATCTGGCAACTGCCCTGAAAAATAATTACGGAATTTTGTATACTGGCGAAAACGGCAGGGTTGCCCACGAATTGATCCTCGAATGTAGACACTTAAAAACCAGTGCAGGGATTTCAGAAGAAGATATTGCCAAACGATTGATGGACTATGGATTCCATGCTCCAACACTTTCGTTCCCGGTTCACGGAACGTTAATGATCGAACCTACCGAAAGTGAGTCGAAAGGAGAACTGGACCGCTTTATCAGTGCACTGAATTCGATTTTTGAAGAAGTAAAAGAAGTAGAAAATGGCATTGCCGACAAAATAGACAACGTCCTGAAAAATGCGCCGCACACTGCCGAAAGCCTGATTGCCAATGATTGGGCGCATGTGTATGATCGCGAAAAAGCGGCTTATCCGCTGGATTGGGTTCGCGACAATAAATTCTGGGTTCCGGTTGGTCGGGTTGACAATGCCTGGGGCGACCGCAACCTGATCTGTACCTGTGGTTCGCCTGAGGAATACGAAGCATTTTCGAAAAAATAAAAGCACAGTAAAGAAATAATTACGAAGCCATCTGAGAATATCAGGCGGCTTTTTTATTTTTGTACGATGATTACCTTTCCCAATGCTAAAATAAATATCGGGTTGAATGTGGTGGAGAAACGTCCCGACGGCTACCATAACCTTGAGACGATTTTTTACCCGGTAAAATTATCGGATGCTTTGGAAATAGTACAATCCGATAAAACTCAATTTTCGGCCAGTGGTATACCAATAGAAGGTGATCCGGAAAACAATCTTGTACTAAAAGCTTATCGAATGCTGGAGGCAGATTTCGACCTTTCACCGGTAAAAATTCATCTTCATAAAAGAATTCCTTTTGGTGCAGGGTTAGGCGGTGGATCTGCTGATGCAGCATTCGCTTTAAAAATGCTGAACGAGCTTTTTTCGCTAGGATTAAGCTATACTGTTCTGGAAGGCTATGCTTCCAAAATTGGCGCCGACTGTCCTTTCTTTATTCAGAATAAACCAACCTTTGCGCATGGCATCGGAGATCAGTTTCAGGAAATAACTCTCGATATTTCCGCATTCAGTATTGTTATTGTAAAACCACCTTTTTCGGTCAGCACACCTGAGGCTTATCGTTGTATTAAACCACAAAAATCCAATTTCGATTTACGAAACATTGCCAATCTACCGATCGAAGATTGGAAAAATATTATCAGGAATGACTTTGAAAGCAGTGTCTTTCCAATTTATCCCCAGATTGCCGAATTCAAACGACAACTCTACAATGCCGGTGCTTTGTACGCATCCATGTCAGGAAGTGGCTCGGCTGTATTCGGTATTTTTCGCCATTTACCGGCAGATCTGGATATATTCATACCTAAAGAACTTTTTATTTACCGATAGTTTAGGTCATTTACCGGCCTTAGGATTTCATTAACATTTTTTTTATTCTTTTTAACAAGAAGGAGTGTAACCTTTGTACAAGTTATTAGTCTATTAGCATGTAAACAGAAAGGGAAAAAGATCCCAACAGAAACAAGAAAAAGTCCTTAACGAAGGCAGACAAGACAAACAATTAGAAAACAACAATTAGAACAACAGAAAAACATGAAAACAACAATTAACAAATTAACAGCCGCCGCCATATTCGCTTTTATACTTTTAGCTGGAAATGTGCGTGCCGAAGGAAATGACGCAACAGCCTCAAGCCTTGAAAACATTACAGAAACAAGTTTGCAAATGGAGAACTGGATGACAGATGAAAACATCTGGAACGTGACAGCAACAACTACATTTGCAGATGAAACGGAAGCTCAGCTCGAGATGGAGAATTGGATGACCAACGATTCTACCTGGGATGTCAAAGCCCAGTTATCGGAAACTGAAACCGGTCTTCAGATAGAGCGGTGGATGGTAAACGAAAAAATTTGGAATATATAGAGAAAAGATAGCGCGATTAGTTTTATTTGAATTTTTAAAGGTTGTCAATGGATTTGGCAACCTTTTTTTGGGGCATAAAAAAACCGTGTAACAAATTACTACACGGTTTTATTTTTATCAGCCTGATTTATGCTTTCTTAATTTCGATCATCAGATGTCGTTTTGGGATCACTTCATCTTTTTTGATATGGATTTTAACAATTTGCCCGTCGAAAGGCATACGTACCTGGTTTTCCATTTTCATGGCTTCCAGTAAGAGGAGGGTTTCGCCTTCTTTCACCATTTGGCGTGTTTTTACGAAAATGTCAACGATTGTACCGGGAATAAACGAGTATATCAGGTTTTCGTTGGGTGTTTCATAATTCACCCGGTTTTCAAACTTTTTGGTAAATGTTGTCTTATAAATCGCCCCCTGGATAACCAGGTTCTTAAATTCTTTTTCTTCTGCCATAATCCAATTTTTAGTGATTTAAAACGGTGGAATACCGTGTTTTTTACTGGGCATCGAAGAGGTTTTATTTTCCGAAACCTTCAAGGCATGCAGAACACGTGCACGTGTTTCGCGAGGTTCGATCACCTCGTCGATATAGCCTTGGGCTGCTGCAACATATGGATTGGCAAATTTTTCTTTGTATTCCTGAATTTTCAGCTGACGCATTTCCTCCGGATTTTCAGCTTCCGAAATTTCTTTGCGGAAAACAATATTGGCAGCACCTTCCGGTCCCATAACAGCAATCTCGGCACCCGGCCATGCAAAAACAAAATCGGCACGCAGGTGGCGCGAGTTCATCGCAATATATCCACCACCATAGGCTTTACGAATAATTACCGTAATTTTTGGAACTGTAGCTTCGCTGTATGCATACAGGATTTTTGCACCATGTCGAATCACACCGGCGTGTTCCTGATCTACTCCAGGTAAATATCCGGGAAGGTCTTCGAGCGTTACAATCGGAATGTTGAAAGCATCGCAATAACGAATAAAACGGGCCGCTTTATCCGAACTGTCAATATCCAATACACCTGCCAGTACCATCGGCTGATTAGCTACAAAACCAACGGTTTCGCCATTCATACGCCCAAAACCAATAATAATGTTTGGAGCAAAATGTTCCATGATTTCAAAAAATTCAGAACCATCGGTGATACTTTTTATCACTTCACGCATATCGTACGGAATACGTGGATCAGATGGAACAATATCTTCAATTTTCACTCCTTTTAGCGGTGCTTTGGGTTTGTGCGCTAATGCTTTTTTCAGATTGCTGCGCGGAATAAAACTGATCAGTGTTTTAATCTGATCAAAACATTCCATTTCGGTTTCGGCATAAAAATGGGCATTTCCTGTAATTTCGGCATGCACTCTTGCCCCGCCCAGTTCTTCCATCGAAACTTCTTCTCCCAGAACCGATTTAACTACTGATGGACCAGTGATAAACATTTTAGAAATGTTTTCAACCACAAAAACAAAGTCGGTAAGCGCTGGCGAATACACCGCACCGCCGGCACAAGGCCCAAGAATAACCGAAATCTGGGGTATAACTCCCGAAGCCAACGTGTTACGGAAGAAAATTTCGCCGTAACCTGCCAACGAGTTTACACCTTCCTGAATACGTGCACCGCCCGAATCATTGATACCGATAAGCGGAACTCTCATTTTCAGCGCATGATCCATGATTTTGGTGATCTTGCGCGCGTGCATTAATCCCAGCGAACCACCGGCAACCGTAAAGTCCTGGGCAAAAATACACACAGGTTTATCGTAGATTGTCCCGGTACCAATAATTACACCGTCGCCATGCAGGGTTTTTCCTTCCATCCCAAAATCTTTGGCTGCATGCTCTACAAATAAGTCGTATTCGTGAAATGAATTTTTATCAAGCAAGGCAAGAATACGTTCACGAGCGGTGAGTTTCCCCATTGCTGCTTGTTTTTCAATGGCTTCATCTCCACCACCTTTTTGTACTTCTCTCTTTCTCTTACGAAGATCAAGTACGTTGCTTCTTAATGACATAAAATATGTTTTAAGTTAAAAATTACCCAGAAATAGTAGAGCCTGGTTTAATTTAGTGAGGACAAAATTATAATTTTTTTGTAACGCACTTAGTTATTCCAGGTAACTGTTACGTATTTTAATATACATGGATACAGTTCTGTCGAATTATGGTATTTTTTGTTTGAAAATTATTCAGATTGCTTAGCGAGCTGCCCATCGGTACAGAAAAAACGCGATAACCGAATACATCAGATTAGGTATCCACACTGCCACCATCGGTGGCGTGTTTCCACTTATAGCAAATACTGTGGAAATCTGCATAAATAATATGTAAGAGAAAGCCAGCAATAGTCCCAGTCCAAGATGTAACCCAAGCCCGCCTTTAATTTTACGTGAAGCTAAACTCATACCGATTACCGTAAGGATAAAAGTTGAAAACGGATTAGCTATTCGTTTGTGTTTTTCAATTTCCCATTCGATGGTATTAACACCTCTCATTTTCATTTGGTCGATTTCACGGATCAAATCCTGGGTTTTATAGGTTTCCATTTCATTTTTCAGCACGATAAAATCCTTGGGTGTCATGTTCAGCGCGGTATCCAGGCGGTATCCTTTTTCAATTTCTTCGTAATCGTCGTGCATAATTCTCTTCCAGTACGAGTTAATGATCCAGGTTCTGCTTTCGTCGTCCCAGCGTATGTTCTGTGCAGTAAGTTTTTCTACCAATTTCGATCCTTCGAAACGTTCGAGTGTAAAACGGTAACCTATATTATTGGTATTAAAGCTTTGCATATAAATGTAAACCCCTGGTTCAATCTGGCGGTGTATATCTTTCTGCCCCCCTACTACGCGGCTCTTCATAAAAGTATCTTTAAAGTTGATCATTTTAGTATTTGCCGGCGGTATTACAAAGTTGCCCAGCGTGAATGACAGGATGGTGATTATGGTGGCAGAAACCAGGTAAGGCCGCATTAACCGCGAATACGAAACCCCACTGCTTAAAATGGCAATGATTTCTGTATTGTAAGCCATCTTCGAGGTAAAGTAAATCACTGCGATAAAAGTGAACAAGGGCGCAAACAAGTTACCAAAGTATGGAATGAAATTAAAGTAATATTGTGTGATGATATCTTTTGTCGGGATTTCTTTCGAAATGAAATCATCGAGGTTTTCCGAGATATCAAAAATGATAGCAATACTCAGGATCAGACTGATGGAATAGAAAAAAGTTCCCAGGTATTTTTTGCTGATGTAAAAATCTATGGTTTTATACCATTTCATTGGCCTACGGTCTGTTTTTTAATTTGATTACCATTTCGTTTTTCCAGCTCACAAATTCGTTGTTCAAAATTTTCTCGCGAGCGGTTTTTACCAGCCAAAGGTAAAATGCCAGGTTGTGCTGGCTTGCAATTTGCGCGCCCAACATTTCGCCCGAAATAATAAGATGACGAAGATAAGCTTTTGAATATTGGTCGACAAAAGATGTTCCGTTTTCATCAATCGGAGAATGATCGTTCTCCCATTTTTTGTTTCGGATGTTGATGGTGCCTTCGCTTGTGAACAACATTCCGTTTCGACCGTTTCGGGTGGGCATCACACAGTCGAACATATCTATCCCCCGGTGAATACCTTCCAAAATATTGACAGGAGTACCCACACCCATTAAATAACGGGGTTTATTCGCGGGAAGGCCGGCAGTAACGACCTCGGTCATTTCATACATTTTCTCTTCGGTTTCGCCAACAGAAAGCCCACCTATCGCATATCCGTCAGCATCAAAGGTTTTTACGTGAGCAACTGCCAGTTTTCGCAAATCGGTAAAAGTATTTCCCTGAACAATCGGAAACAAACTCTGATTATGACCATATTTTGGTTTGGTTTTATCGAAATGAATAAAACAGCGTTCGAGCCATCGTTGTGTAAGTTCCAATGATTTTTTGGCATAATCGTAATCTGCTCCGCCCGGTGTACACTCGTCAAAAGCCATTACAATATCGGCGCCGATAGTACGCTGGATATCCATCACATTTTCGGGTGTAAACTGGTGATACGAACCGTCGATGTGTGACTGAAAACGAACACCTTCTTCAGTAAGTTTCCGAAGATCGCCAAGCGAGAAAACCTGGAATCCACCGCTATCGGTAAGGATAGGGCCGTCCCAGCGATTGAATTTATGGAGTCCGCCGGCTTTTTCAATTACATCCATTCCCGGGCGTAAGTATAAATGATAAGTATTTCCAAGAATGATTTGGGCCTTGATATCTTCCTTAATATCACGCGTGTGTATGCCTTTTACCGAGCCGGCAGTTCCCACGGGCATAAAAATAGGTGTTTCAATCAAACCATGGCCGGTGGTAATGATTCCGGCGCGTGCACGCGAGTCCTCATCTGTCTTTTGTAAGTGAAAATCCATTTACCCGAAATTGATGGGCAAATATAGCCATTAAACTCGAAAACAAAGGGGTTTCAGTTTTGGCAGCGCTGTTAATAAAATCTAATTGATGTAAATAAATTTCAGGCGCTTTTTCGCTGGTTTTGCTTTTAATTCACCACTTTTGCCATCGGCATGAAACACCTGTTTTTTGTTTAAATGAAGCTGACCATTGTTGAATTTCTCGACCAATTGACCCGGCCAGAATGGGGACTTATCGGTGCATTTTTGTTCCTGTACCTGGTACGGCTGTACTATCTCGTTTTTTTTACCGGGCGCCTGGTAATTAAGCAACGAAAAGAAGTGATCGCCAACGAACAGGCTACGCAGGCAATTTCCGTTCTTCTAACGGTTAGAAACGAAGAAGACAATCTCAAACGGCTACTCCCTGAATTACTTTCGATCAACACCGTTAAATATGAGGTAATCGCTGTTGACGATTTTTCGCTCGATAATACCTATTCCGTTATTGGTAGTTTTCGCCAGAAATACAAGCATTTTAAAATCTCATCGCTAAACGAAGAAACGCGTTTCTCGGCCAAACTGGCGCAGAACATAGCCTTAAAAGCAGCGCAGAACGATTGGGTGCTGATGTTGCCAGTGGATGCCCATGATCTTAATCACGACTGGCTTGGTGGTTTTGCTGTAAATACTGCTACCAGTTATCGGAACGTAATGGTTGGTTACAATCGGATTCAGGCCCACCCGGGTTGGTATAACCTGCTTTACCGGATCGAAAATTTTGAACAGCAAATCCGTAGCGCCGGATTCATTTCAAACGGTATTCCATTCGTTTATTTCGAAGAGAATGTGGCTTTCCGTAAAAAAGAATATTTCGACATTGGAGGTTACGGTCAAAAAACCAAGGAACCGTATGCCAATCTCGAACTGATCATCAATCAATTTATTACACGAAAAAATACGGTGCTGTTACTGAATCAGGATACCAGTTTGAGCCGGGAGATAAAAACAGAGCGTGACGATTTCTATAATTTGCTTGAAAGAAGCTACCGCATCGAACGTTATCTTCCTAAATGGAAAAGAGGTGTTCTGGCATTCGAAACCATAACCCAAGTTCTTTTTCTCCCTTTCTTATTGCTGGTCCTTTTTCTGTTTTTTGATCTGTGGCCTGTAATTGCCAGCCTCTCTGGCTTCCTGTTTTTAGGTAGGATTATTATGATAAAAATAGTTCAAAATCGTTTGAATGAACGTAAAATATTCATATCTTCGTTAGTGTACGGCATGTTAATGACTTATTTTAAACTGTTTTACAGGTGGTACTTTAGCCAGACAAACCGTAACAATAAATGGAAGATAAAAGTCTGATATTATCGGAAAAGGCAAGGCACGATTACGAACTCGTTCAGAAAGCTTTGCAAGGAGATGAGAAAGCTTTTGCCCGTTTGCTGACACGTTACAAAGACACCATTTATTTTATGTTGCTGAAAATGGTAAATAACCGCAGCGACGCTGAAGACCTCACACTCGAAGCTTTTGGTAAAGCATTTAAAAATCTTCATCAATATTCACCCACTTACGCATTCTCGACCTGGTTATTTAAGATCGCTTCCAACAACTGTATCGATTTCTTACGAAAAAAGAAGGGAGTTCACGTTTCCATAGAAAATAAGGAAGAAGGAGAGAATCCTGATCCGATTAAACTAAAATCGAAAGAACCTGATCCGGAAGAACGTTTGATCCGACAACAAAAAGCCATATTACTTCGGAATGTAGTGCGGAAACTTAAACCGCGGTATCAGACCCTGGTTGAGTTGCGTTATTTCAGAGAGTTTTCGTACGAAGAAATTGCAAAAGAATTAGATTTGCCACTCGGAACAGTAAAAGCCCAGTTATTCAGGGCGCGCGAAATGCTGTTTAAAATGATCGAAAGTACCGAAATCGGACAAAGAGATTAATACCAGTATGGAAATAATTCTGAAGTACTTCCCCAATTTAAACGACCATCAAAAACAACTTTTTAGTCAACTCGAACCATTGTACCTCGATTGGAACGCGAAAATCAATGTAATTTCACGAAAAGACATGGAGGCATTTTATGAGCGTCATGTGCTGCATTCGCTGGGAATTGCCAAACTGACGAAATTTGTGCCGGGCACCAAAGTACTGGATGTCGGAACCGGCGGGGGATTTCCGGGAATCCCACTGGCCATTCTCTTTCCTGAAGTCAGTTTTCACCTGGTCGATTCAATAGGTAAAAAGATTAAGGTGGTTCAAAATGTAGCCGATGAATTAAAACTTCGGAATGTAAGCGCCGAACAAATCAGGGCAGAACAGTTGACCGACAAATACGACTTTGTGGTGAGCCGCGCTGTTACAAGGCTCCCCGAGTTCATTCCCTGGGTCCAAAAAAATATCTCAAAAAAGCAAAAGAACGCACTTCCCAACGGGATTCTTTATTTAAAGGGTGGCGACCTGGCTGAAGAAACCAAACCCTACCGGAAAAGAGTTTTTATTCAGGACTTGTCGGAATATTTCGAAGAAGAATTTTTTGAAACAAAAAAGGTACTGCACCTGCCATTATAAAAAAACGTCGCCCGAATTTCGGAAAACGTTTTTGTAACGCAACTATGTCAAATCTTTAAACCGGCCTAAAGAAATTCATCTCCAAAGGAAACGCCCATTTTTCGTGCTTTCATAATAAGCCCGTTGTCGGGTTCAATTAAACGGAGCTTCCCTCCAACTTCTTCCAGGCCAACCGTAGTAAGGGCATTGTCTTTAACAGCTACCATGGTTCCAAAACAACCTTCGGCAATACACTGGGCTGTATAAGCCCCGTATCGGGTAGCCAGAATTCTGTCCATCGGAGTGGGAGAGCCTCCGCGCTGAATATAACCCAAAACCGTTTCGCGGGTTTCTATTCCGGTATAAGTTTGAATAGCTTCAGCAATATGCGAGGCAGCTGATCTGTTTTTAGGATGTTCTATACCTTCAGCTACCACTACAATCGAATAAGGTTTATTATCCTCGTAACGATTCTCAATTTTCTTACATACCGAACGGATGTTGTACTCGAGTTCCGGAATCAGGATAATGTCGCCACCACCTGCAAGACCTGAGTATAAAGCCAGCCAGCCTGCATTGTGTCCCATAATTTCGATAATCATTACCCTTTGGTGAGAGTTGGCTGTGGTATGGAGCCGGTCGATAGCATCGGTAGCAATTTGCACGGCCGAATCGAAACCAAATGTTACATCGGTTCCCCACACATCGTTGTCGATGGTTTTTGGTATGCCTATCACATTCATACCTTCTTTTGCCAGCAAGGCTGCAGTTTTCATAGTGCCGTTACCGCCGATACAAACCACGGCATCAAGGCCCATTTTTTTGTAGTTCTTCTTAATTTTTTCGGGTTTGTGCAGGTCTTTCCCGTTTTCCATTTTGTAGGGCTTCTCGCGCGATGTTCCAAGTATTGTACCTCCCAGGGTAAGAATCCCTGAAAGTTGCGATTCTTTTAATTCTATAATATCGCCATTGATAAGCCCGGTGTAACCCGCACGGATGCCGTAAACTTCCATCCCGTATTCAACAATGGCTGTTTTACCAACTCCCCTGATGGCGGCATTCAAACCTGGACAATCGCCACCTGCAGTTAAAATTCCTATTCTCTTGGGTTTTGCTGAATTACTCATAATATATATTGAATCTGAAATATGATTAATTCTCTAAATTACAAAACATGATTTGAAATTGATAAGAACCAGGAGCTTTTCATTGCATTTTACATTAAAATTATCGTATATCCGAAATGATGCCACAAAATCTAGTTTTCAGATTACTAGAACTCTCGCTGCCCGGCTTCACCGTTCAGGCGGGCCTCATTCCCTCTCTTCGCGAAGAGAGGGACGATTGTGTCCGTCAGCTGACGGATCGCAATCAGGGAGAGTTATGAATTTAAAAGTAGGCCAACAACAGGAAATATTTGATATTGTGTTAATTAGAGATTTTTGTGGCAATTAACCGGATATACAAATTAAAATTATCTTTCAAGGCTAATCAAAGCGTGATTTACTTATTTTTGTACTTTAGTGCTGAATTAATCAATAACATTAATAATCTGTAACCAATTAAATTTATCAAAAATGAGAAGATTTTTTTCTATTGCATTGGCAGTGGCATTTGTTTTCAGCTTGTCGTGTAAAAGCAGTAAAACCGGTAGTTCGTCAGCTATGAACCAGCTTACTAAAAAAGAAAAGGAAGAAGGTTGGGTATTACTTTTCGACGGTAAAACAACCGATGGTTGGAAAGGATACAACAAAGACCATTTCCCGACAGGATGGGAAGTAATAGATGGAACCCTTCATTGCAAAGCATCGGGTCAGGGTGAAGCAGGTGCCGCAGACGGAGGTGATATTATCACAACCAAAGAATATTCCAACTTCCGATTGAAACTGGAGTGGAAAATTGCCCCCGGTGGTAACTCCGGAATTTTCTATTTGGGGAAGGAAGATCCGAAATGGGCAGCTGTTTATTTTACAGCTCCCGAAATGCAGGTACTGGATAACGAACGTCACCCGGATGCACGTGCCGGAAAAGACGGAAACCGCATGGCTGGCTCGTTGTACGACCTGATTCCGGCTGTTCCGCAGAATGCCAATCCCGCCGGTGAATGGAACACCGCCGAAATTGAAGTGTACCAGGGAAGTGTTTGGCACCGCCAAAACGGTAAAACCGTTGTTGAATATCACTTGTGGACTGATGACTGGAATAAACTGGTTGCCGGCTCAAAATTCCCGGCATTGAACCCCGATTGGGCAAATATTGCCAAGTCAGGAGTGTTAGGATTGCAAGACCATGGTAATGACGTTTGGTTCCGTAATATTAAAATTCTGGAAGAATAGCAGATTTGTCAGGATAAAAGAAAAAGAAACCATTCTTTATTTTTCCAGTCCTTTCATCGAAAGCTGAACCCGTTTGCGGGAAATATCCACTTCTTTAATCCGGACCTTAACATGCTGATGTAGCTTTACAACCTCGTTGGGATCGGAAACAAAACGATCGGCCAGTTCCGAAATATGGACCAGCCCCGATTCTTTGATACCCACATCGACAAAAGCCCCGAATTTGGTGATGTTGTTTACGATACCCGGCAACACCATTCCAACATGCAGGTCGTTGATGGAGAAAATACCGTCGGCAAATTCAAAAACCTTAATTCCCTTTCGCGGGTCGCGCCCGGGTTTCAGCAGTTCTTCGCGAATATCATTCAGCGTAGGAAGACCTACTTCAGCAGTCACGTATTTTTGCCAATCGATTTTCGAAACCAGTTCTTCATTCCTGACTAAATCGTTTACCTGGCATTTCAGCTCTTTTGCAATTTGAGAAACAACAGGATACGATTCGGGGTGTACCCCTGAATTATCCAACGGATTTTTTGCGCCCGGGATACGAAGGAACCCGGCAGCCTGTTCAAAAGCTTTTGGGCCCATACGCGGAACTTTTTTTAAGTCGGCACGCGATTCAAACATGCCGTTTTCTTTTCGGTAAGCGGTGATGTTTTCTGCCAGTTGCGGACCGAGTCCCGAAACATAGGTGAGCAGGTGTTTACTGGCCGTGTTCAGGTTAACACCCACCGAGTTCACACTGAGTTCGACCACCGAATCGAGACTTTCTTTTAATTTTTTCTGATCCACATCGTGCTGGTATTGTCCCACGCCAATGCTTTTCGGATCGATTTTTACCAGTTCTGCCAGCGGGTCCATCAAACGACGACCGATAGAAACTGCTCCGCGCACAGTTACATCATATTGCGGAAATTCGGCTCTGGCCACGCTCGAAGCCGAATACACCGAAGCACCGTCTTCGCTCACCACAAATACTTTTAATTCACGATCGTAATGCAGGTTTTTTATAAAGTGTTCCGTTTCGCGGCTGGCAGTTCCGTTGCCGATGGCAATGGCCTCGATCTTGTACATTTCCACCATCGAAGTTATTTTTTTAGCCGCCATTTTTTTCTCGTTCTGCGGAGCATGCGGATAAATGGTTTCGTTGTGCATGAGATTGCCCTGATCGTCGAGGCAAACAATTTTGCAGCCGGTCCGGTAACCGGGATCAATGGCAAGTATGCGTTCCTGACCGAGCGGAGGAGCGAGTAACAACTGCTTTAGGTTTTCGGCAAAAACCCGGATAGCTTCCTCGTCGGCTTTTTCCTTTGACAGATTAGCGAACTCAGTTTCGATTGAAGGCTGGACCAGTCGTTTGTAACTGTCTTTTACTGCCAGCGCCACCTGATCGGAGCTGTGGTTGTTTCCTTTTACAAAAAAGCGTTCGAGGTTCTCGGGTACACGTTCATCATCGGGAGTAATGGCAACACGTAAGAAACCTTCGTTCTCGCCCCGGCGCATGGCCAATAAACGGTGCGATGGACATTTTTTTAAAGGTTCGTTCCAATCAAAATAATCACGATACTTGGCAGCTTCCTCTTCTTTTCCTTTTATCACTTTTGATGTAATCTGTGCTCCTAACTCAAATCCGCGCCTGACAATGTTCCGGGCCTTTTCGTTTTCGCTTATCCATTCGGCAATAATATCGCGTGCCCCTGAAAGCGCTTCTTCCACCGAATTTACATCTTCGTTTAAAAACTGGCCTGCACGAAATTCAATATCCCGATCCACTTGTTTCATCAGAATTTTTGCCAGTGGTTCGAGTCCTTTTTCACGTGCGATGGTTGCTTTGGTGCGGCGTCTGGGTTTGTAGGGCAGATAAAGGTCTTCCAATTCAACGGCGTCGAAGCAGCCCACGATACGGGCCTTTAATCCAGGTGTAAGTTTATCCTGTTCTTCGATGGTTTTAAGAATGGTTCCCTTGCGCTTTTCGAGTTCGTTGTATTTCTCGTTTTGTTCCTTGATTTGCAACACTTGTACCTCGTCGAGGCTGCCAGTGCGTTCTTTCCGGTAACGCGAAATAAAGGGCACTGTAGCCCCTTCATTAAGTAAAGCGATGGTATTCTCAACCTGTCGGTAACTGACCGCGAGGCTTTGGGCTATTATTTCGGTGATTTTTTGCTGCATGTTCTGTTTTTATTGAATTGCAAAGATAGAAAACAAAAAAGGATGCGATCCTTTGATTGGAAACCACATCCTTTTCGGCTTTTTAAAGAATTCTTCTATTTCGAGAATAGCAATGTTCCGCCTTTTTGTATGTCTTCGTGTCGGATGAATGTACTGACTTCTTTGCCGTTGAAAATAACCTTTTTGTAAATGAATGACCGCATATCTTCACCTGTTTTTAATATTAAGTCACCTCCCGGATAATAGGTTTTATCGAGGTGTAAAGTAACTTTTTGAAAAACAGGTGACGATAATTGGTATTCGTTACTACCCGGGCAAACCGGGTAGAATCCCATAGTACTAAAAACATACCAGGCCGAAAGCTGACCTGCATTGTCGTGCCCCGAAAGTCCGCCAGGCCCAATGTCGTAGTTGGCTTTCAGAAGTTCTTTTACTGTTTTTTGAGTCGTTTCCCAATTATTTGCATAATTATACAAATACGGAATGTGTTGCCCGGTTACATTACTTTGGTTATAAACTGAATTAAAGATATCATCCAGTTTCTGGATGAATGATTCTTTCCCCCCGATTAGTTCAATTAATCCGGGCACATCGTGAGGAACAAAAAATGAATATTCTTTGGCAGAATTCCCGGCATAAAATGGTCCAGATGTGCTGGCATCAAAATCTTCGAAGTACGAGCCATCGGAATATCTTCCGTTCATCCATCCCTGCGACTCGTCAAAAACATTGGAATAACTGGAAGCGCGTGATTCTAAATTGGTCAGATCGTCTGTTTTTCCTAATTTTTTAGCTACTTGCGCAACGCACCAGTCGTTGTACGAATATTCAAGAGTGCGCGCTATTTCTCCATTTGTTTGTTCTCCAGCCTGCATTTCATCGATCGGAATATATCCGAATGCCATATACGGTTCAAGTTCGGGTCTGCCTTTTCCTTTCATAATATCTTCCACATCTGGCAATTCAGTTGCATTTTTCAACATGTAGGAATAAGCTTTTTCCAGGTCGAAGTCAAAACCTTTCATGGCAGCATCAGCAAGAATAACCGAAATAGGATCTCCGGCTTCGTTTTTAGAATAATTATTTGCAATAGTTGAAGCCGGTAGCCAGCCTCCTGCTTCAGCCTGAATAAGAATGGATTTGATCATGTTGTTGTATTGTTCCGGAGCTACCAGGCTGAGCAGTGGCATTTGAGCGCGGAAAGTATTCTGGGCAGAAAAATCGCCATAAACATCGAAATCTTTGGTATTCTTTATTTTATATTGTTGTGAAAAAGAAGGATAATCGCCGTTTACATCGCTGAAAAGCCGCGGTTGTTGAAAAGAATGATAAAGAGCTGTGTAAAACTTGGTCAGTTCATTTTTATCTTTTGTCTCTATTTCAACTTTTCCGAGCAGGTTGTTCCATTCTTGTTCCAGTCTTTGTTTAGTCGCTTCAAAATCCCAGTCGCTGATTTCGGCATCAAGGTTCTTCCTGGCGTTTTCAATGCTTGTGAAAGAGGTACCTATTTTTAATTTAACTGTTTCTTCTAAATCGATATCAAAAACAGCATAAGCTCCTATTGCTTTCTGATCCTTGCGTTCAACAGAACCATCTTTGTAGTCGTTATCCCCAAATGTTCCGTATTGAACAAAATTTTTATCAAACCTGGCTACAAAATAACCAGAGATTCCAGCGGGGCCATTATCCGTGAACACGGGATTATAGCCGTAAACCTCCTGTTTGTCAAAATCAATTTTGATATATCCTTTATCCTGATCACTATTTACATCGAATAATATTGTTGCTTCTTTTGGGTCGAGCCACGAGAAACGAAAAAAACTACAGCGTTTGGTAGCTGTCATTTCTGCCATAATTCCCATTTCAGCGAACATAGTGGCTGCAAAGGCTGGCGATAAATTATCGACGTTCAGCATATATAAACTATTGCGCTGACTTGGTAAATACCTGAATCCTAAATTTTTATTGGTGGCAAAAATGCCAAAGGAACCATAGTCGCTGGAGCACGAGCCGCTTAACCAGTGGGTAGCACGAAATCCCTGAAGAATGGTTCCACGATGATAAAAAGGCGCCAGGCATTGTTTTTCGTAATAATGAATTTCAGGTGTCCATTGTGTCATCCCAAACGGAGCAGTAACAGCAGGTATAGTTTGTCCGTTTGATAGTGAAGCTCCTGTCTTGGCTTTGGCAGATTCAACAGTAGCCGGGCCGGTTCCTAACAAAGGATCAACGTATTGAATATAATTGAGGGATTCTTTTTGATTGCAGGATATGACGAACAATAATAGAAAAAGATACAGATATTTCATAAGTTAATGATTTGAGATTTTTGCCAGTCAAAATTAGAATATTCAAAGAAATATAAAAGTGAAATGAAGCCAGGAAGCAAAAAAAGAAGGCCTCAGAAGAGACCTTTTTATTATTGCAATAAGATAAGTTGTATCCAGCCCTGGATAATTTCGCCGGTTTCGGGATCAAGCTGCGAACCAAACATACTGTGTGGGATGGAATATACAATTAACATTACGATGGCTGCAACTACCGTGTATACTGGTTTTTCTTTGTTGCGGTTCATCGCGAAGGCCAGCAACCAGAAAAGGAAGGCAATCAGGGTTTTATTGTCGGTAAGGTCCCATGCAAAAGGTATGCCTGCCCAGGCTTCTCCAAATGCATGCCACTGTACCATCGGGCCAAGAATCATCCCACCGATAAAGAAAGTGACAATGGTAAGGTTTGTAAATAATTTAAACCGACGGTTTTTGAATACGGCCATAATTCCGGCCAGGTTGCCAAGGAACATGGCAAAGAACATGAAAAATATGTGCGGGATAAGAATTCCGGGAGGCACAGCTCCTTTGAAACGAATAACCACTGGTTCGTGTTCCAAATAAGAAGTGGTTCCGTTTTTATCAGTAATCTCGAAATAGTACTGAATTTTTCCGGCAGCCGGTTGTTCGGGTATTTCAGCAAACCAACCTTTTTCTTCGGTAATTTTAAAGACCTTGTTCATAAGAAAAGAATGAACAGGTTTTTGCCCGTATTCAAAATCAACCGATTGATAAGCCTCATTCGATGGATACTTTTTGTAATACAGTTTTGCCTGAACAGAGGTATCGTCAATACCCAGCCTAACATGCGAACCACTGCCAATTTCGATACTACGAACCAGTTTTAGCTGGTAATTGGTGTTGTTTACTGCCACCTCGATTTTTTTATCATAAGTTGGTCCGGTCTTTCTTTGATAAATTACTGCTGCCAGTGTAATAATAATAGCCAGGACCCAATATAAAACAACTTTCATGTGATTAATTTTTATGTAAAATTAAATTGTTTTCTCAAAACTACTTCATCATACAACAATTTTTGTTATTGATTGTTTGAAAAATAGATTATCATTAGCAGATGAAAAATGAAGTGTTGAAAACTTATTGGTGATTAAGACAGACTTATGTTTTTTAACATGTAAGTTAGGGGGAGTATTAACGATGAAAACAATAATTTAGCATTTAATATTAAACTAACTAATACATTCTCACGATAGGTGGCTTTTAATTGAGAATGTATATGCTAACTAACTAATTAAAATTGAATTTATGAAATACTCATAATATCCGTAATTGTTGCGTTTTGTTAGCAAAATCAAGCGGAGCTAATAATCATTTTCTAATTAATAATACCAAAACTTAAAATCTATGGAAAAAAGACAACGTAAAGGTTTTAAAACCTTTCTTTTCCTTGCCATTATTATGGCATTTTCTCTAGGTTCTTATGCGCAAAAAACGGTTACCGGTAATGTTACCGGTGAAGATGGCGCAGGAATCCCTGGAGTATCGATTGTTGTAATGGGGACAGTACAGGGTACGATTACCGATATTGACGGTAATTTTACTTTATCTGTTCCGTCAGATGATGCAAAGTTACAGTTTTCATACATTGGTATGTTGACTCAAACTGTTACTGTTGGTAACCAAACGGTTATTAATGTAGTTTTAAAGGCTGATGTAATTGGGGTTGACGAAGTGGTTGTTGTTGGCTATGGTACCAGGATGAAAGAAGAATTGACTGGGGCAGTTTCTACGGTGTCGGCTGAGAAGTTAGCAACTACCTCAGAAACCAGCGTTGCCAGCCGCTTACAAGGGCAGGTTTCCGGGATAACGGTTACCAATGCCAATCGTCCGGGAGCTGATGCCACAATTCGTATTCGTGGGGTTGGAACTATTAATGATCCAAACCCTTTATACATTATTGATGGGGTTCCTTCAGGCCCGGGTAACAATATTCCTCCTGGCGATATTGAAAGCATTTCAGTCTTGAAAGATGCTTCTTCGGCTGCCATTTATGGAACACGGGGTGCAAACGGCGTAATTATTATTACGACTAAACACGGACGTGCTAATCAACAGCCCCGAATCAATTTATCTGTCCGTACAGGTGTTTCCAATGCTGTGAACCAGTACGATTTGTTGAATACAAATGAATATGCTGAGGCAATTTGGTTGTCTGCTGCCAATAATGGTGATGCGCCGTCAAGCGCACAATACGGTACGGGTTCTTCACCTGTAATACCTGATTACATTTTACCTGCCGGTGCCATGAGTGGCGAGGTTGATGAATCTACCTATAGTTTTTATGGCAATCAAATTTTCAAAGCCAATAAGCAGGGAACTAACTGGTACGATGAGATCTATCGTACAGGTGTGGTTCAGGAGTATGACCTGTCAATAGCTGGTGGTGGCGCCAATTCTACCTATGCATTTTCGGCTAATTACCTTGACGAAGACGGTATGCTGGAATATACTAACTTCAAAAGATACACCATGCGTATGAACTCTGACGCTAAATTCAACAAGTGGTTAAAGGTTGGAGAATCATTGCAGGTTGTTTATATCGATGAAAGTGGTAATTTCTCGGATAATGGTGAAGGTACCGTGGTTTCGTTTGCTTACAGGATGCAGCCAATCATTCCGGTTTATGATATTAGTGGTGAACATTTTGCCGGAAGTAAAGCCCCTGAGATGGGTAACGCAACGAACCCTGTTTCTATACTTTACAGGGCTAAAAATAACGAGGGCAAATATAACCGTATTTTAGGTAGCGCTTTTGCTGAAGTTACCCTTATGGAAGGATTAACGGCCAAAACATTATTTGGCGCCAACTGGGGGCAGTGGAATTATAAAGGATATATTCTTCCTTCACCTGAAAGTTCTGAACCAAACCTGGTAAATGGTGTAGATGCAAATTCAAATTATAATTTGCAATGGAACTGGTCAAATACATTAAACTATAACAAAACATTTGCTGAGGTTCATAAATTGAATGTATTATTAGGTACAGAGGCCATTGATTATTTCTACCAGTCTTTGAATGCCAGTCGCCGCGTTTATTTCTCCGAAGATCCAAACTACATGCAACTGGATTCTGGTGAAAGTAATAAGGAAAACAGTGGGAATGCTTCTGAATGGTCAATGTTCTCGGTATTTGGCCGCGTTAACTACGACTATCAGGGGAAATATTTCCTGGAAGGAACTGTTCGTCGTGACGGATCTTCAAGGTTCAGTTCAAAACACAAATATGCTACTTTCCCTGCTGCATCTGCTGCGTGGGCTGTTTCTCAAGAAAACTTTATGCAAAGTACAAGCAATTGGTTAGATCTGTTAAAGCTTCGTTTGGGATGGGGTATGTCGGGTAACGACCGTATTGGTAACTACAACTCATATTCTACCTATTCTACCGATGCTTATCGTGCTTCTTATGCTATTGATGGTTCAAATACAAGTGCAGTGTCGGGGTTTAGACCATACACTTTAGGTAGCGAAGATGTAACCTGGGAAACCACCACCACTATAAACTTGGGGATTGATGCCAATATGTTGGATAATCACCTGGCCGTAGCCTTGGATTTCTGGCAGCGCGATACGAAAGATATGTTATTTCAGGAACCGATTCCCCACGTAATGGGTATTGCCACGGCACCTTTCGTAAATGTGGGTAAAATGCGTAACAAAGGTTTCGATGTCGAAATAGGTTACAATAATTCTACTTCAGGGGGTAAATTTACTTATTCGGCCAGTTTAACGCTTTCTCATTATAAAAACGAAGTTCGCCAACTGTCTGGCGACCCTGATCGTTATATCGATGCAGGAAGTTTACGTCAGATGACCTATACGCGTTATGCCGCAGGACACGCTTTCCCTGAATTTTATGGTTACATAGTTGAAGGTATTTTTCAAACTCAGGCAGAAGCTGATGCTCATCCAATGTATGGCGGCAACGCAGGGTACAATCAACCAGGGCACTTTAAATATAAAAATATTGATTTGTCCACTCAAATGGTTGACACAAATGATGATGGTGAACCGGATACTGAGGTTCAGGTAATTGATGCTAACGACAGGACATTTATTGGAAGCCCGCATCCTGACCTGACTGGTGGTTTGAACATTGATCTTGGTTATGGGAACTTCGATCTGAACATGTTCTTTTATGGAAGTTATGGGAACGAAATGGTTAATTATGTAACCCGCTGGACTGATTATGGTATGTTTAACGGCGGGTTAAGTAAAGATGCATTATATAATTCATGGGGAAGTCCTTATTTAAGCAATAATTCAAAAGCAAAACTTCCAATGTTGGATCAAAATACCATATCTCAGCAACCATCCACAGCATTTATTGAAGATGCTTCTTATTTACGGCTGAAGTCTTTGCGCTTAGGTTATACTTTCCCGAAATCGTTGTTAGACAGGGCTGGTATTAAAAGCCTGCGTGTGTATGCACAGGTTACCAATGTGTTTACAATTACTAGCTACAGTGGACTTGATCCGGAAATTAGGACAGTATCTGGCACTGACACCAGTGCAGGCGCCGGGTTTGGATTAGATCAGGGGGCCTGGCCTACTCCTCGCCAGATAATGTTTGGTGTAAACCTTGGTTTATAATGAATAATTAGATATGAAAAATAAACAGATAAGTATTATGAAAAAACTATCAATAACAATGGTCGTTGCGCTTTTACTGACCATGTCATATTCTTGTTCTGAAGACTTTTTGACCAAGGAACCTCCGGGGTCGACTTCAGAAAATGTATTCTACGATGCAAAGGGTATTGACGCACTTTTAATTGGAACCTACGCAATGGTAGGAGGGAGCTCGCTTTGGGAAATCAGTTGGGGGGCATCCATTCAAAACTGGACTTATGGTTCGGCTGCCTCAGACGATGCCTATAAAGGGTCTGAGTTTACTGACCAGGAACCTGTAAATGATATCGAGCACTGGACAGTGCAATCCATAAATTCATATCCCAGTGAAAAATGGGAATGGGCCTTTGGTATGGGGGTCGACCGCGCCAATAAAACCATTCGGGTTATTAATAAAAGTGAAGAAGATGGAACAATCACTTCTGCAGAGGCTGACCAATTCAGGGCTCAGGCTCGGTTCTTAAGGGCATTATTCTATTTTGAAGCTCGTTTGGTATTTGGGGATTATATTCCAATTCTGACTGAAGATACAGAAGATCCAAGGCTGGTTTCGAACGTAAATGCTGATGGCGCTGTTCTAAATTTTATAATTGATGATTTGGCCTATGCAGCAAGTAAACTTCCTGCAACACAAGCCCAGCTTGGCCGTGCTACAAAATGGGCTGCCAAGGCATTAGCTGCAAGGGCATATCTTCAGGATTTGAAGTATACTGAAGCAGAAGCATTGTTAGATGAAATTATTGGCAGTGGACAATTTTCGCTTGTTGATGAATTTATCGATAACTTCAATATAGCTACTAACAATAACAGCGAATCTATTTTTGAGATCCAGGCCAACGTAAACGATATCAATGAATCATTAAATGCTGAAATGGGGATCGGATTGAACTGGCCGCATGGTTCAGATATTGGTATGTGCTGTGGTTTCCACCAACCTTCTCAAAACCTGTTCAATGCCTATAAAGTTGACGCAAACGGTTTCCCAATGTTTGATACTTTTAACAATACAGACTTGACTAATGATCAGGGAGTTCCATCGGAAGATGCGTTTACTCCGACTGATCATTTGTTAGACCCTCGTGTTGATTATACACTTAGCCGCCGTGGTATCCCATACAAAGACTGGGGTATCAATCGTGGTAGAGACTGGATCCGCAGGCAGCCAGAGGGCGGACCTTATATGCCTGCTTCAAAACCATTCTTTAAAAAGTCGGAGCGCTATAGCTTTTCAACCACTACCGGATGGCAGACTGGTATCAATGCCAATAACTATCGTTACCTGCGTTACAGCCATGTTATTCTATGGAAAGCAGAATGTCGCGCGGCTGCGAATGATCCTGGCGGCGCTTTGACCTTTGTGAATATGATCCGTGAAAGGGCTAAAAACAGTACTCCGGTTATGGGTAAGGTTTTAATTGATAAACTTCCTCCATCCGTATATCCATGGGGTGTAGGTTCAACTGATGGTGATTATCTGTCGGGTGGTTCTGTTGACTGGACTCAACCAGCGGCTAATTATAAAATCGAGCCTTATACATCATTTGCAGATGGAAATCAAGCTATGCAAGCAGTGCAATGGGAACAACGCCTGGAATTTGCTACCGAAGGTATGCGTTTCTTCGATTTACGTCGGTGGGATAATTTACCTAATAAAATTGGTGGTAAGAGCATGGTTCAAGTTCTGAATGATTTTGCTCGGGCTGATGAGAGAATTCGGAATAATAACAAGGCTAGTATGACTGGTTTTTCTTTTGATAATAGCGATAAGTACATGCCAATTCCGCAGGGGCAGTTAGACCAACAGGTTGGTGTTCTGGAGCAACGTCCTGAATTTAAATAATTAGTTAGGTCATAAATTGAAAAGAGGGGCTTTAAAAGTCCCTCTTTTTTATTAAATTTGGTTGATTGACAGCTATTAACACAATGAATCCAAATCTAAGATTACTCGCCTTATTTCTCGTCTTTTTTAGTGCAATTTCCTGTTCTGATGATTTCTTGACCAAATCTCCACCAGGCTTGAATTCAGATAACTATTTTATGGATGAAAAAGGAATCGATGCATTATTAATTGGAACATATGCCATGGTTCGGGGGAGTTCGCTTTATGATGTTAATTGGGGGGCATCCATTCAAAATTGGTCATTTGGTTCAGGGGCTTCCGATGATGCTTATACTGCTCCCGAAGCAACGGAAACATCAGGGGTTCTTAACGTCGAACGTTGGAGATTAACTGAGTATAATAGTTTTGTTGCCGATAAATGGAAGTGGGCATTTGGGCTTGGGATTCAAAGGGCAAATAATGTATTAAAGATAATTGATAATACAAGCGAAGTATCGGAAAAAAAGGCCAATGAGTTTAAAGCTGAGGCTTTATTCCTACGTTCCTTGTTTTATTTTGAGGCGTGGTTGGTCTTTGGTGATTATATTCCTTTGATTGATGAGAATGAAGAGTACCCGGCAAAAGTGTCGAACCTGAATGATGACGGGGAGGTACTTACTTTTATTGTGGAAGGGTTGCAATTTGCCTGGGAATATTTACCTGAAACACAAATCGATGTTGGTCGCCCGACAAAGTATGCTGCCATGGCACTTGCTGCCCGGGCTTATCTTCAGAAGCTGGAATACTCAAAAGCAAAACCTTTACTCGATGAAATTATCAGTAGTGGGAAATATTCATTGATGCCTGATTTCTTTGATAATTTCAGAATTGAAAAAAACAATAATACAGAATCGATCTTTGAGATTCAGGCAAATGTAAACGATATTGCAGAATCGTTAAACGCCGAAATGGGTATTGGGTTAAACTGGCCGCATGGAGGCGATATTGGAATGTGTTGTGGTTTTCATCAGGTGTCGCAAAATATGGCGAATGCGTTTAAAGTAGATGAGAATGGCTTGCCACTGTTTGAAACCTTTAACGATGTAGACCTTAAAAACGACATGAGAATTCGTTCGGAAGAAACTTTTGTTCCGGCTAATGACTGGCTCGACCCACGAATTGACTGGACACTCAGCCGACGAGGAATTCCTTTTTTAGACTGGGGGATCAACAGGGGAAACGACTGGGTTCGCTCTCAGCGGGACGGAGGGCCCTATCTTCCGGCAATAAAACCTTTCTTTTACAAATACCAGCGTTATACTCTTTCAACCACTACCGGATGGATGACAGGTGTAAATGCCAACAACTATAGATATATCCGTTATGCCCATATTCTTTTATGGCGGGCAGAAATTGCAGCATTTGAAAGAGATTTGGAGCTTGCCAGGAGCCTTGTGAATGAGATACGGGAAAGAGCTGGCCATGAGTTTGTCATGGGAAAGGTTCTGGTTTATGAACTTCCAAAATCAATTTATCCATGGGGAGGTGGGACAAGTGATTCAGATTATCTAAACGGGGGTGATGTTGACTGGACTCAACCGGCGGCCAATTATAAAATTGGTTTGTATTCCTCATTCGCTAGCACCGATGAAGCAATGCGTGCAGTTCAGTGGGAGCAGCGTTTGGAATTTGCTACTGAAGGGCGGCGTTTTTTTGACCTTCGGAGGTGGGACAATCTTCCTAATAGAATTGATGGAAAAAGTATGGCGCAGGTATTGAATGATTTTGCAAAAGCTGATTTGCGAACCAGGCTCAACAGCATGAGTACTGCCGAATTTGCTGAAAAAGACAAATATGCCCCAGTCCCGAAAATACAACTCGATCTTCAAAAAGAAGTTCTTGTGCAACGGCCTGAATACATAGTAAAATGAGTTTTATAAATAAACCCGCTTCTAAATTATCCAGAAGAAAGTTACTTTGTTAAAAGTGGAAGAGATTCTTATTTTTGCAGAGGATTCAGTAAAATGCATTTCTTTCAAAGCTCACACAATCAAATTTATGATCGCAGATCAATATGGCACTCAATTACATTTTTATATTCTTTTTTCTGGCAGCATTTGTGATTGCGCTGGCGCGAATGGTATTTTTAGGCGATGTTGAAGTTTTTCCAGAACTGGTGAAAGCAACATTTGATATGGCCAAAACAGGTTTCGAGATTTCGTTAGGCCTAACGGGTGTGTTGACGCTCTGGATGGGGATCATGAAAATCGGGGAGAAAGGTGGAATTGTTAAAGTATTTTCACGTTTAATTGGGCCATTTTTTCATAAGTTGTTTCCTGAGCTAGGTAAGGAACATCCGGCCCACGGCTCTATTCTTATGAATATTGCTGCCAATATGTTGAATCTCGATAACGCTGCTACTCCAATGGGTTTGCAGGCCATGCGCGAAATGCAGGAAACCAACCCGGATAAATCAACCGCTTCGAATGCGCAAATCATGTTTTTGGTGTTAAATACTTCCGGGCTAACTTTGCTTCCTATTAGTATAATGGTATATCGGGCTCAGTTGGGCGCAGTCAACCCTTCCGATATTTTTATTCCTATTTTACTTGCCACTTATTTTTCAACGATTGCAGGTTTGATTTCTGTGGCCATTTACCAAAAAATCAATCTGCTGGATAAAGTTGTGCTTGCTTATCTGGGTGGACTAACCGCTTTTATTGCAGGCTTGATCTGGTATTTCTCTACACTCGATAAGGAAGCAATTACCCAAATTTCGAACCTGGCCAGCAACTTTATTTTGTTTTCGGTAATTGTTGCTTTTATTGTTATGGCTGTCTTGAAAAAGGTGAATGTTTACGAAGCTTTTATCGAAGGTGCCAAAGATGGTTTTAAAACGGCGGTCAAGATCATTCCTTACCTGGTGGCGATTTTAGTGGCGATTGGAGTTTTCAGGGCTTCGGGTGCAATGGATTGGTTTATTGAAGGGTTTACCTGGGTTTTTGAGCAGTTGGGAATTAACACCGATTTTACAGCAGCATTGCCCACTGCTTTAATGAAACCGCTTAGTGGAAGCGGCGCCCGCGGAATGATGGTGGATGCCATGACAACCTACGGAGCCGATTCGTTTGTGGGTAGAGTGGCCAGTACGGTTCAGGGGGCAACTGATACTACATTTTATATACTCGCTGTATATTTTGGAGCCGTTGGTATTAAAAACACACGTTATGCTGTGGTTTGCGGACTGATCGCCGATTTTGTCGGTATTATTGCCGCCATTGCAATGGCCTATCTATTCTTCTATTAAGATTCAACAATATCAGTCGAATCGTAAACCACCACTTTTCGCCAGAGGTATTCGTTTTCGGCTACAAATTGTAAATGGATCGGGTCGGTTTGATACGCTGCCTGGTCGTTTTTGTTATCAAACATGGCCATGTACGAAACCGAATAAGAATGGTCAACCACATCGCGGGCTTCAGTTCCAGCCGGTAGGCCAATATGGCTCAGTTTTATGGTTTTTACTTTAATAAGTTGGTTTAAAGCTGTGATAAGTTGTTTTTTGTGGGCTTCATTTTCAGGTTCTTTTAACCAGAAAAATACGTGATGAATGAGCGTTCCTGACAATTTTACTTCAGTTGCACGCGAATATTTTGAAAGTGGGAGCAGGCTGGCCAGTGCAAGTCCTGAAAGTGATTTTTTAAAGAAGCTTCTTCTGTTTTTCATATCCTTTTTATTCGTTCATTAATTCTTCAATTTCTGAAATATGAAGTTTGAAATGTTGTGGAAAATCTTCCACCATTTCTTTTAGTGTTATTTTTTTATCCACATCCGCAAACCATTCATTTTGTAATTTGTCGGCATCGATATTTGCAATAACATGCAGAAAATGCAAATGCAAAAATTTCCATAATTGCACCAGGTTATCCCAATTTTCTTTTTCGTAATTCTGAATCGAAATCCAGTGGTCGTTGTTACCGTAAGTCGCATAATTTGGAAAGCGAAGCGGAAGTTCGCGGTATTGCAAATGAACTACGCGGTGAGTGTTGTTCGACGCCGAGTCGACCATGTGCCCAACAATTTGACGAATGTTGCGATGCTGTTTGTTCCGTGGAACCGAAATCACTTCTTCAGAAAAATTCATTAAACGGTTTTCCCATTCTTTAATTAAAGGAATTAGTGTTTGAGAAATTTCTTCGAGCATGTTTCACGTATTTCAGATTGGACTGTATTAGAACTGAATGATGGTTTGTCGTATAGCCACTAGTCTTGTCAGTAGATTCTCCAACAAATCCAGTTTAAGCATGTTGGCCCCGTCTGATTTGGCGGCTTCCGGATTCGGGTGAGTTTCAATAAAGATTCCATCCACACCAACTGCGATACCTGCTCGTGCAATAGTTTCGATCAGCGCAGGGTTACCACCGGTAACTCCGCTCACCTGATTCGGCTGTTGCAGCGAGTGGGTGATGTCGAGAACAACCGGGACATTCATAGCTCGCATTTCCGGGATACCGCGGTAATCCACAACCAAATCCTGATAGCCAAAGGTGGTCCCACGCTCAGTAAGAACAATGTTATTGTTCCCGCTATCGATTACTTTTTGCACTGCAAATTGCATGGCTGTAGCTGAAAGGAACTGGCCTTTTTTAATGTTCACCACCTTTCCTGTTTCAGCAGCGGCGACCAAAATATCTGTCTGGCGACACAGGAATGCAGGAATCTGAAGAACATCTACAAATTCGGCTGCCATAGTTGCTTCCGGGGCGCTGTGAATATCGGTCACAACCGGAATATCGAAAGTTTCGGAAACTTTTTTCAATATTTTCAGAGCCTTCTCATCACCGATTCCCGAAAAAGAATCGATGCGCGAACGATTGGCTTTTCGGTACGATCCTTTAAAAATATAAGGAATCTGTAATTTATCAGTGATGGAAACAATGCGTTCAGCAATTTCGAGCGCCATTTGTTCGCTCTCGATCGCACATGGTCCGGCCATCAGGAAGAAATTGCCCGAGCCGGTGTTTTTTATTTTCGATATTTCCGGAATCATCAAATCTGTTTTAACGGATGTAAAAGTAGTAAGAATGTTTGGTTTGGGATAAAGTTGCAATGGTATAAAAACACAAATGGGAACTATTCTTTGACAAATAGTTCCCATCCACTTTAAAACAACCGAAGTCGTTTTTCGTGCCAGGTTACGGTTATTGCGACCGGCCATTCTCAGTTTTTTCAAACTTTACTGACCCCTTACTTCCCGGTTTAACGTGTTACGGTTAAACTTTCGAGCAGTTCATTCGGTTTACGCGTCTACCTTCCTGAACGAAGTGTCTCTCATCGATCCGAGCAAGTTTCTTGCGAACCTTGTCTTTTCTTTACCAGCTTTTCGGTTTCCCGAATTTGCCGTGCAGTTTTGCTTCCCGGGCCGAAGCCTTTTCCACATCCTGCGGGAGACTCAATCTTGAAAGAACTTCTGGATTTTCTTTCAGATGATTGCCTGAACTGCGACCTTCCAGATTGTCTTGTTCAAACTTCGGCTTTCCATTGTGCCGTCCCGAAGGCCGGAAAGAACCGGTTCCTGTTTCAACTAAGTAACATTTCCCGTTTCCACAATTTCAAGCGGTCATTTATCGCTCACCTGATAGTTCAAATGTAAAGCGAAAAATTAAAATTACAAGTGATTTTCAATGGTTTATATTCACCATAAATCAACCGGAGATATTAACAATTGTTGATAATGTAAATTAATTGTTAAACGTTGTTTGTTTTGGTTAAAATATATTGCACGATTCAATGAAACTGAAAAACAGTAGCTTGGGTATCTTTTAGGACAGTCTGCTCTTAAAATCCTGGTAAGTGAATTCGCGGACAATTTTTAATGTTTCATCTTCGGTCCAAATGGCAATGGCCGGATGATTGACCCCGTTAAACATGGTCGTTTTTACCATTGTATAATGGATCATGTCGAGTAATATAAGTTTTTCGCCTACCTGCAATTCATGATCAAATGAGTAGCTTTCCATAAAATCACCGGCGAGACAACTCACACCTCCCAAACGAAACAGGTGTCTGCTATCGGGAGTTGGTTCGCTGGCGCCAATGATTTTTGGGCGATAAGGCATTTCGAGTGTGTCGGGCATGTGGGCCGTGAAGGAAACATCGAGAATAGCTGTTTTTATACCCTTGTGTAACACAATATCCTGAATAGTGGAAACCAAAACACCGGTTTCCCAGGCAATTGCGCTACCCGGTTCAAGGATCACGTTAACCTTGTATTTTTCGCGGAAGGCTTTTAATATTTTGATGAGGTGCTCGTGATCATAGCCTTTTCTGGTCATCAAATGGCCGCCACCCATATTCACCCACTTTATTTGAGAAAGATATTTCCCAAAGTTGGCCTCAAATTTTTCCAGCACTTTTTCAAGGCTGTATGAATCCGATTCACATAAAACGTGAAAATGGATGCCCTCGATCCCTTCCGGTAATTCATCAGGCATATTTTCGATACCCACTCCCAGCCTCGATCCGGCAGCACTGGGATTGTACAAATCGGTTTCCACATCCGAAAACTCAGGGTTCACCCTGATCCCGCATGAAACAGGATGTTCGGTTTTGAGCGTTTCTGGATAAAATTTTTCGAACTGGGTAAACGAATTGAAAACAATGTGGCTGCTGTAACTCATCAATTCCTCAAATTCATGTTCGAAATATACCGGAGAATAGGTGTGGGCACGTGTATGCATTTCTTCGAAACAAAGCCTGGCTTCATAGAGCGAACTGGCTGTTGCACCTTTTAGATACTCGCGAACCAGCGGAAAAGCGCTCCACATTGCAAATCCTTTAAACGCCAGAATTATTTCGATGCCTGCATCCTTTTGGACACGGTCGATTAATTGCAGGTTCTGCCGTAGCAGTTTTTCGTCTAAAACAAAAGCGGGTGAAGGAATTTCAGAGTAGTTCAATGTTTCGAGTTTAAAGTTCAAAGTAATGAAAGCTGTCTCAAAAACTGTTTGCGAATTTTGCGAGAAATTCCATTCGAGCTTTTAAGACAGCCTCTTAAATCATTTATATCTCCAGGTCGCCGTTGATTTCTTCCTTCCAGGGAAGTCCGAATTCACCGATTCGTTCCATAAACGGATCCGGATCGAACTCTTCGACGTTGAACACGCCTTTTCCCTTCCATTTCCGGGTAAGCACCATCATCGCACCCAACATGGCCGGAACACCTGTGGTGTATGAAACGCCTTGCGTACCAGTTTCTTTGTAAGCCTGTTGGTGTAAACAGTTATTCCAGACGTAATACGTTTTTTCTTTTCCGTCTTTTACTCCTCGAATACGACAACCGATCGAAGTTTCTCCGGTGTAGTTTTCTCCCAGATCTCCCGGGTTAGGCAGCACTTCTTTCAAAAATTCAAGTGGAATAATATCGATTCCCTTGTACTTAACCGCATCGATACGCGCCATGCCAATATTCTGGATCACACGTAAATGGGTGAGGTATTCGTCGCCAAATGTCATCCAGAAACGGGCGCGTTTTAAAGTCGGATAATTTTTTACCAGTGATTCAAGTTCCTCATGGTAGATTACATATGAGTTTTTTGGCCCGATATTCGGATAATTCAAAGCTTTTTTGATTTCGTGTGGCTCGGTTTCTACCCACTTTCCATTTTCCCAATAACGGCCTTTTTGAGTGATTTCGCGAATATTGATTTCAGGATTGAAGTTGGTAGCAAACGCCTTGCCGTGGTCTCCTGCATTACAATCGACGATGTCGAGATAATGCATTTCGTCGAAATGATGTTTGGCTGCATATGCTGTGTATATACTAGTAACGCCGGGATCGAACCCGCAACCCAGAACCGCCATGATGCCCTTTTCTTTAAAACGGTCGTGGTAGGCCCACTGCCAGCTGTATTCGAATTTGGCTACATCGCGTGGTTCGTAGTTGGCTGTGTCGAGGTAATTAACTCCGGTTTCCAAACAGGCATCCATAATATTCAGGTCCTGGTATGGCAGGGCAACGTTGATGACCAGTTCGGGTTTAAATTGATTGATTAGTGCAACCGTCTCTGGCACGTTGTCGGCGTCGAGTTTTGCAGTTTGTATCCTGCCTTTCCCAACTTCTTTGGCAATTACATCGCATTTGGATTGGGTACGGCTGGCCAGCATTATTTCAGAAAAAACATCCGGATTGCCGGCACATTTGCTGGCAACCACACGACCAACACCTCCGGCTCCGATAATAAGTACTTTACTCATTTTAATTCTTGTTAATTAATGGGTCAAAATTAGCAACTTTGACTGATAGGTTGTATTTTAGATATTAATTTTAGTAACGATTCACAAGGTAAATAATTTTTCTTTTTGAAACACACTGAAAATGAGGATGAATACGGCATAAGACAAATACATTCTGGAAATTCAAACCGTTTTTTTTTTCGCTGATTTTGTTCATGAAAACTACTCAGAAAGTGAATATTTGTTGCAGAGGGTATTTTTGAAGGACAGGGAAAGATTATTTCCTAAAAATTGTATTTATTTGCGCTTTGAAACAGTTAGTACGAATCAATAACAAATTTTATGGGTACTTAAATGAAACATTCCTATTTTGATTTGATCGAACAAAGTTATTACTTCCCACAGGAAGGCTTTGATTTAAGAGACAATTACCTGACCTTTCACGGAATCTCTTTAAAATATCTGATAAATAAGTACGGTACACCTTTCAGGTTTATTTATCTTCCGAAGATTGGTGATCAAATCAAAAAAGCGAGGAATCTCTTTAATAAGGCCATAAAGAAGAACAACTACCGCGGTAAATACATTTACTGTTATTGTACAAAAACCAACCACTTTTCGCATGTGGTAACCGAGGCATTAAAACACAATGTCCATCTCGAAACATCATCATCATACGACATTGATTTGATCCTGAGCCTTTTTCACGAGAAAAAGATCGATAAAAGCAGGATTATTGTTCATAACGGTTACAAAACCGACGATTACCTGGTGAAGATTTTAAGTCTTCAGGATTTAGGGTTCAAAAACAATATTATTGTACTCGACAGTATTAACGAGCTCAAACGGATTGAAAAACTGGCCGGTAAATCGAAAGTGCAAATCGGGATCAGAATGGCCATTAACGAGGAATCGCAATCGGCCTACTATACTTCAAGGTTGGGAATTCGCCACAACAGTATTCTTGAATTTTACAAGCAAAATATCGAAGGCAAAAAGAACCTTGAATTCAAAATGCTTCACTTTTTTGTTGATTCGGGGATTAAAGACAGCTTGTATTATTGGGGCGAATTCCAAAAAGCGCTCAAACTGTATGTCGATCTTAAAAAACAATGCGATACCCTGGATATGTTCAATCTTGGTGGCGGCTTTCCGATCAGGAACCACCTCGGTTTTGAGTACAATTACGAGTACATGATCAACGAAATTGTTACCAACATTAAAGACGCCTGTGCGGTCGAAAATATTGATGAACCCGATATTGTTACCGAATTTGGAAAATATACCGTTGGCGAAAGTGGCGCGATCGTTTTTGAGGTGCTCGAACAAAAACAACAGAACGATACCGAAAGCTGGTACATCATTAACAACAGTTTGATGAATACGATCCCGGACGCCTGGTCGATTTTTGAGAAGTTTATTTTATTGCCGATTAACAAGTGGAACCACGACTATAAACGTGTGAACATTGGCGGTATTAGCTGCGATCATTCTGATTATTATAACTCGGAAGACTTTAACCAGGAAGTGCTTCTGCCTTCCTATCCCGAAGAAGAAAAGGAACCTTTGTACCTTGGATTCTTTCATACAGGTGCTTACCAGGACGCGATTAGCGGCTACGGCGGAATTAAACATTGTTTGATTCCCTCGCCAAAACATGTAATCATCGATCGCGACGATAAAGGAAACATCGTTGATTATGTGTATCGTAACGAGCAGTCGGCACAGGATATGTTTAAAATTTTGGGCTACGCCAAAGACATCGAAGAAAGATAAATTCAATTTTTCTACTGAAATGCTTTTCCATTTTTAAATCAGGCGATGCAGCAGTCGGGATCGACTTGTTGATAAAGTTATTTTCAAGTAACTCACTCAACAAAAGAAGGTGCACCGCGTTTCCTTAATTTCAGATAACTTTGTATTATGAAAGCATTGAGCATTACCAAAACCATACAAAACCGCAGGGCAACGCCACCTCGTTTATTTTCGAAAACCGAAATCGAGAAAGAGATGATTGAACAGCTGCTCGAGAACGCAAATTGGGCGCCAAATCATAAAAAAACCGAACCCTGGCGTTTTGTGGTTTATACCGGCGAAGCAAAAAACACGCTCGCAAAAAACTGTGAGCAAATTCTTACCAAAGCACAAGCCGATGGTTACCCGGTTGTAACCGAAAAAATTGAAAAATTTGTAAGTACCCTTCAGCGGGTCCCGGTTGCTATTGCTATTGTTCTGCAAGTCGATCGCGGACAACGACTGCCCGAATGGGAAGAAGTGGCAGCTGTTTCGATGGCCGTGCAAAATATGTGGCTTACTGCCACCGAGATGGGACTGGGTGCGTTTTGGGCAACTCCCGGATTTTTGAACCTTTTTAGCGAAATACTTGGCTTGGAAGAGGGACAAAAAGCGCTGGGATTCTTTTATGTAGGCGAGATCATGATGGATTATCCTTCTCCGGGAAGAGGTGACGTGGCTCAAAAAGTGGTGTGGAAATAAACTTGGATAGGCATGAAGAGAATACCTGTTTTGTTAATCGGAGTTTTTCTGTTAACCCATCTTATTGCACAAGATAAGGCTGATCCCCGCGTTTTTACACATCCCGTCGAAGTTACGCCAAATCCGCCTGGAGCAGTTAAAGGCTGGACTTATATTAAAGACTGGAAAGTCGGGGTCGATTCCGAAAATGAGCAAGAGGTTTCTGTTTTACAGGGCGGTTATCCCGGACAGATTATCAAGTTCCCGTTTTCGGGCAAAGCAGTTGGAATTGCAGTTTATTCCGGCACCGATTCGGGAATGATCGAATTTAGTGTTGATGAAGCCGACTGGCAGCAACTGGATTTGTTTTCCTTTCCTTTGGGGACTGAATATACTTTGAAGTATTTTACCCTCGAATCTCAGTTAAAAGGACAGAAACACATGCTTCAGCTACGCATGTCGTCCGACAAAAATCCGAACAGCAAAGGGCACAATTGTATTTTGAGGTCTTTTGTTATAAATGAATAATTTTTGCTGGTTATTTAAAATATTTGGCGTACTCGTTGGGCAGCGATTTTAGTTCCCTGATTTCAATGTCTTTGTAAAATACTTCGGCTGCTTCGCTCTGTAGCTGGATTTTACCCTTGTCGAGTGGAAGTGTTTTCCCATCCTTCTCATATTTCGAATTTTGGAGAATCATTACCACCTGGCCATTAACAATATGGAGGCTTTTTCCTTCGTAACAGATCAGCTCCAAAGTGTTCCATTCACCCGTTTTTTCGTAATTGCAACTTCGGAGGCAAAAACCACCGTATTCCGATCCTTTGCCCAGCGGAATAAAAGGTTGGCTTTCGTCGGCAACCGGATTCATCATACTACCTTCGGGTAAGTAGGCTTTGATTTCGATCGACGAGCTTTGCTGGCTCCAAAAATCACCGAGGTGGCCTTCCATTACCTGAAACTCCTGCGAAAGCATCCACGATCGCCAGTAGTCTTTGCCAAAGTCTCCGACGGAATGGTACATGATTCCCGAATCTTTCAACAGCTTTTCGCGGGGCGGTAATTTTTTATCCCCCCATTTCACTTTTAGTCTGAAATGATAATTCCGGTAATCTTTTTTGGTAACCACGCAGCCATAAATTTCGCCACTGATTTTTAAAACCGGTTCATTTCCTTCCTTAATTACAGTAAAAACTCCGAATTCATCTTTATTCAGCCCGATGGGTTCAATCAGATTTCCTGCCGCATCTTTTGGCTGTGCTCCTTTGTAGCCGTCTTCAAACCGATAACTCAGGTAGGTATCCCAGTGGTCCAGGTCTTTATCCAGTAACGATGTCCATGCCTTTTGTGCAAAGGAACCCGAACTAATCAGAATCAGCAAGGCAACGAATAAATTTTTCATTTGGTTTAGTTATGTTGGTTATTAAATAGAATTTACGATGGTAAGTTATCGTATATTTTCCAGAACATCGACCAGGTGTTTCCAGAATTTCACTGTTGTTTCGATATCGAGACGCTCGTCGGGCGAGTGTGCCCCGCGGATGGTCGGGCCAAACGAAACCATATCGAGTTTTGGGTATTTTTCGAGGAAAAGACCACACTCAAGTCCGGCATGTATCGAACGCACAGTGGGTTCATTTCCAAACAGTTTTTTATAAGAAGCTACTGTTGTTTTCAATATTTCAGAATTTGGGTTCGGCGTCCAGCCCGGGTAACCGTCGGAATGAATGACATTGGCGCCGGCCAGTTTAAATACCGATTCCACGCTTTCGGCTGCGTAATATTTCCGGCTTTCGATTTCGCTTCGTTGGCTGGTTGTTACTTCAATCTTGTTGTTCCCGATGAATTTAACCGATGCGAGGTTGGTCGATGTTTCCACCATTCCCTCCATCCGCGAACTCATTTCGAGCACACCGTGTGGACAGGCGTAAATTGCATTCACCAGGTTCAACTGGCTTTCCAAATCGATGATCGTTTCGGGAAGTTCAACTTCATCACAGGTAATCTTCAATTTCGACTCTGAAAACTCAAATTCATTCCGTACCGATTCTGCCAGGGAATGAAAGTTCTCCAACATTCTTTCTTTGTCAGATGCAGGAATGGTGAATACTGAAAAGGCTTCGCGCGCAATCGCATTTCTGAGGTTTCCGCCGTTAAAATCAGCTAAGTGCAGGTCTGTTGTTTTAGATAATCTCCAAAGAAAACGGTTTAGAATTTTATTGGCATTTCCACGGTTTTTATGAATATCGTCGCCCGAGTGGCCACCCAGTAATCCCGAAACTGATAGTTTGAATGCCAGTGAGTTATTCGGTATATTATCTTCCTGGTAACTAAAAGTAGCCACTGTGTCGATGCCACCTGCACATCCTATAAAAATTTCGCCTTCGTCTTCCGAATCGAGGTTCAAAAGAATGGAGCCTTTCAGAAATCCAGCTTCCAATGCAAACGCACCGGTCAGGCCGGTTTCTTCGTCAACCGTAATCAAACATTCGATGGGGCCATGTTTTAATTCTTTTGAAGAAAGAACCGCCAGCTGCCCGGCAATTCCAATGCCGCAATCGGCGCCAAGTGTGGTTCCGTTGGCTTTTACCCAGCCATCCACTATCATTGGTTCGATTGGATCTTTTTCGAAATCAAATACTTTTTCGGAATTTTTCTCGCAAACCATGTCCATGTGAGTTTGAAGAATTACGGTTGGTGCATTTTCCATTCCGCTTGTCGCCGGTTTTAGGATCAACACATTTCCAATTGTATCAGTTTTACTTTCCAACCCATTTTTCGCTGCAAAACCGAGCAAATACTGACGTATCTTTTCTTCTTTTTTCGATGGGCGCGGAACCTGGCAGATTTCTTCGAAATAATTAAATAAGGGTTGGGGACTGAGCTTCGACAAAGTATTCATAAAATTTTTTCTTAAAAATGACAAAACAATTCGAGGTGTACAACGACCCAAATCAGTTTTTGTAAATCAGGATCAATTTCTCCCGACTTTGGTAAAACAAGTGGTCGTTTCATGTTCTGCTTTTATTCATTTATAGTTCCATTCTGACTTAATAAAACCGCAATAGGTCGAGTTCCCGGGAATTCGGACATAACAATGATAAGAATGACGGTGATGGGTACGCTCAGCAGCATCCCGGAAATACCCCAAATGACACCCCAGATGGCAAGCGTTAACAAAACAACCAGAGGACTGATATTGAGCGAATTCCCCATGAGTTTAGGTTCCACAACATTTCCAATTATCATTTGAATGGCTCCCACAATAGCCAAAACTAAAATTCCCGGAGTTAACTCGCCGAATTGGAGGACAGCAAAAAAGGTCGGGAATGCGGTGGCGATTAGTGAACCGATGGTAGGAATAAAATTCAAAACAAAAATCAAAAACGCCCAGAAAAGCGGGGCATCAACACCAATAAACAGCAAAGCAAAATAACTAAGGAACCCGGTCATTAAACTGGTGAGCGTTTTTAGCGCTACATAATTTCCGATGGAACGATCGATTTTTGCCCACAACCCGGTAGCGTGTTTATAGCGCTTGTCGTCGGGGTGCATTCCGCGAAGTTTCTTTGGGAAAATAGGTTCTTCCAGCAATAAAAACACTAAGTAGAGTAAAACCGTAAATGCATTACCAAATAACCCGGTTAATGTTGAAAGTAAGGAAGAAAGGATACTTGCAAACTTAATATCCTTAGCAAAGTCGCCCAGCAACGAAGCCAGATCGATGTTAAACTCCTGGTTGATCAGAAGGGTTATCTTATTTACATTTTCCTCGTAACCCGGCAGTGTTTTCGATAATTCAGCAATATTATTCGAGATCATTGTTACGATCAAAACCATAAAACCAATTAACACCAAAGTCGAGAACAAGGTAACCAGCCATCGGGGCAGGCTTTGAACAAACTTAACTTTTAACAAGAGTTTTTTGATTACCCGGATTAGGAACCAAAAAAGAATGGCAAGCACAAAAGGTAAAATAATCGACTGTGCATAAATGCAAACTATCACTGTAGCAATGACGATTAGAAAAACATAAATTTTTTTGCTGTTTTCCATAGTGTTTAAATTTGGCAGTAAATTACAAATGATTTTGTTTTGTGGCCCATTCAGGCAAAAAATTACCCTGTTTCGATAAATGAAAACAGGCTGCCAATTGTATTATAAAGGTTAAAAGGTAATCCCGCCCTGTTTTATACATTTGTGTGTATCTTAATTGCCCCGGCAGATTTAAACTTTGGGATATGAAAAACAGATTTTTTATTTTGGTTCTGCTCTTTTGGGTAAGTTCTTGTTCAATCCTAAAAGCGATTATTCCTCCACATTCAAAACTGGCGCTGCACAAACATCCCATTATGGTGTAACCGAAGGAAATGAAACGGCCGAAATTGTGGTTTTCTACGCAGGTGTTGTCGGTACTCCTTTATCGATACATGCCGAAGAATAAGATGAGCGATGAACAAAGCCAAATTTGAAGAATAATCAAATTCAATTCGAATAGTATTTTACTGCCTCTTTTGTAATCCATTGATTTTCTGTAATAAATGTCGTAATTTTAATAAACACCAACGGTTTTGGCCATGGCTATTTCTTACAGAAACCACAATGTTTATCCGAAGAACATCTACATCAGGGATTTTGAGGGGAAAGTCGATTTTCGGGAAATAATTGATTCATGGGAGTTTTTATTGAATTCGAATTTGATCAATCCGGATACCAAAGGAATTATCAACAATTTGATTAACTGCGAACTGGATATGAATATGGATAGTTTTAAAACACTGATGATTTATTTAAACCAGCATCAGGAACTGAAAAACATAAAATTAGCTGTACTTTCTGTCGATCCCAAAAGCATAGTATTTCCAACACTGGGTGAAACTACTCAACGGGATTTGAAAATCAAACCCTTCACTACTGAAACAGCAGCGGTAAGCTGGATCATCGAACAGCCTTGAAATGATCTTTTTTAAAGTTTTGCCGACTCAGGTAATCCCCATTCTTCCGTCGTTTTTATTCCCAATTTTTCAAGCTCAACAAGCACCGGTTCGTAAATATTTCGTGATGTCGGAATTTGAACGCCACTTTCGTTAATCTTTCCGTCGAGCAACATTTTTACGGCAATGGCTGCCGGCAGCGCTACCGTCCTGGCAATCGATGTATCTTCTTTGGCAGCAAAATCGAGAAGACGAGATTTAATAACTTCGTGCGAGCCGTCTTTGTTTTCAACTAAAAACGAATGAAGCATAATTACCATATCCCGGGCACCTTCGGGTAACATCATTTTACGCAGCATCAGGTCGACAGTCAGATCAAAATTCGATCCTTCGTTCATCTGCACCAAATCGTCGCTAAACAAACCCAGCCATTCCATCGCAATAATAGCCGGACTGTTGTTCTCCAAACGGAGACGCTCAGTTACTTTCTCCTTCATATTTGCCGGATACACATCCAACTGCCGGGCCATGGCTTTTTTATAGGTCTTTCCCTCAAAACTTCTGATTTCGGTGCTAAGCAGTCCAAGGGTTTTCATGGCATCCATAATTTCGCACCAGTTCCTATAACGGAAAGTACCCCGGTACATGGCCTCAATCCCGTGTAATTGATAGATATCGATATAAGTCAGTGAGTTGCGGTTCGGATAAACTTCCATTTCTTCCACACCCGGGAAATCGATCAGCATAGGATTTTTAAACAGATCTTCGGCTGGGATTTCCACCACTTTCCCGTTTTTCAGAAATTTGGCCCCGTTGTTTCCGGCCATGATTACGCCTCGTGGCGACCACGTAAATTTGTAACGGAACGGGTTGTTCGCTTCTTCGGGCGCAGCCAGTGCTCCGCACAACGAATAAAACTCTTTTATCTTTCCTCCTTGTTCGTGTACTTTGTCGATAATACGCATCGCAGTCATGTGGTCAAAACCCGGGTCCACTCCAATTTCATTCAAGATCAGGACACCGGCATTTTTTGCTGCGTCATGCAGGCCAAACATTTCTTTGGAAACATACGAAGTAGTGACCATGTTTTTCCGGAGCCGGATACAGGTTTTTGCAACCGCAACATGATGTAGATAGGGAAGCAGGCTAACTGTCAGATCGTGGGAGGCTACCAGTATGTCCAGTGTTTCATGATCATCCGCCGCCCACGAAACAGCTGTTCCGTTTTTTCTCCCTTTTATCAGTTTTTCTGCTTTCTCAATGGTGCGGCTGGCAACTGTAATTTCAATATGATTGTTAAGAAGGTAATCTACCATCGGTTTGGCCACCATCCCGGCGCCAAGGATTAAAACTTTCTTCATTTCTGTACTTGTTATTGTTCTCACTTCGGCTAACGCGAATAAGTAGCTAAAGTTACTTTTAAATTTTCCTGTATTTTGCCAGGAAGTTAATTTCAAAAGGTCTAAAGGTGGTGATTTTTTTGAACTGGCGCGTTATCAGATGTTATTAAATACATAATTATTTATTGGACTATATTGAACTTTCTTTAACTTTCGTTCATGATTCAATCGTATCAATGTCCAATTTTCTTTTACATCGGGATGCCTGAATGTCTCGACGAGGATACGGTTTCTCATTAGCTGCGGTCGCAGCGCAACTGTTCGGTTATCATTATCGCATCAGGTTTTTTTTTAGGTGCATTCGTATTTGTGAATGATCTGCTTGGAGACAGGTGTGCCTGGTTCAAAATCTGATGTCCCGCGCTGTGCCCGGGTGTGATTTATTAACACTTCGTGCATTTTCAACGTAAACAGATTAAATACATCCTTCATGAATTCAACAAATTTTAAAACGGTGGTAGAACAGTCTGATATTCAGCAAATAATACAGCGATACCAGCTGTCTCCTGAATCAGTACAAACGATAAACGAAGAAGATCTTCTTCCTCCGGGACTAGTGAAACGTCTTCATAATTCATTTCCGAAATATTCAGGTTTTTTTTACGAAGAACCCGCAATTTTTGTCGGCAAGCCACATTATTCCGGATTGAACGGTTTTCGCGAAATTGTTCAGAAATTGAAAGAAAACGGGATTGAGATCGGGCATATTAAGGACCGCGAGTTTTTTATTGAAGTGTACCGCTTCCTGGCTACAAAATTTGTTTTGAACACGATCGACTGGAAGAATTTTGAAAACGACTCGAATTACCAGCTTGTGTTCCCGCAACCCGGAATGATCCACGCCGACGAGGTAAAGAAATATGCCGATGCAAAAAATGACGACGAACGAAAACACGTAGTGGAAGCCTACATGCAAAAAACCAATCCACACGACGGGAAACAGAAACTAAACAAGCCCTGGTACATCAACGACGAAGGTCAACTCGAGATATTGGAAGGCGTGCAGCATAAATATCCACCGGTAAAACTGATTCTCGATAAAACCACCCAAACCTGTTTTTCATTTTGTACTTATTGTTTTCGTCATGCGCAAGTACGTGGAGATGAAGACATGTTTGTTCAGCACGAAGTTTCGCAGGTACACGAATACCTGAAACGTCACAAGGAAGTCAGCGACATTCTGATAACCGGAGGCGATGGCGGTTACATTCCATACGGGCGTTTGCAAGAATATGTACAGCCGATCATCGACGATCCCGAACTGATGCATATTCACAGTGTCAGGATCGGTTCGCGTTCTATCAATTTCCAGCCCGAACTGATTTTGAGCGATAAGTTTAAACCCATTCTTGAATTATTGAAAAAACTAACTGATAATGGTATCCAGGCAATCTGGGTAGCCCATATTTCCACCCCGCATGATATTCTAAACCCGGGTTCGGTGGCAGCTATCCGCCGCTTGAAGAAATACGGGATTACCGTAAAAAGCCAAAGTCCGATTATGAATCATATCAGTTTGTTTTACGATTCAGAAGGTAGGGTGGATGTTGATCGGTCGGCTCAAAACTGGATCGATTTGGGCAACCTGCTCGCCATGCTTGGTGTGGGTTTCCACTCGATGTACTGTGCCCGGCCAACCGGCGAGCACCACTATTTTACCGCGCCTCTCGCCGATATTTCCAAGATATTTAGTAAGGTTTACCGGACACTGGCTTCGATGAACCGTCCGTCGCGCTACATTACAATGACTTCTTCTGCCGGTAAAACTTCGTTGCTCGGGACTGCTGTGATCAATGGAGAAAAAGTATTTGCCCTGAAATTTAATGAAGCCCGCAACATGGAGTGGATGGACACCACCTTCTTTGCCCAATACGATGAACAGGAAAATACCATCGAGAAACTGAAGCCATTTGGCAACGATAAATATTTCTTTGAAGACGAGTTGAAAGAGATCGAAAACAGGCTGGAAGAAGCGCTCCTGAAAGAAATGAAACTGGCAGAAACCCATGATTAATAAAGTTTTTCATACAGCGGCAGAAGCTGTGGCCGATGTTTTTAACGGCGCCACGGTAATGATCAGTGGATTTGGCGAAGCTGGTAGTCCGGTGGAGCTGATTCATGCTTTGGTCGATCGGGGTGCACGTAACCTGACTATTGTAAGCAATAATGCAGGAAGTGGCCATGTGGGGTTGGCAGCGCTCATCGAAAACCGGCAGGTGAGCAAGATCATTTGCTCTTTTCCGCGTACACTGATTTCTGTGGTTTTCCCCGAATTATACCGCTCGGGCGGGATTGAACTCGAGTTGGTTCCGCAAGGCACACTAGCCGAAAGGATTCGGGCAGGAGGAGCAGGCATCCCTGCATTTTACACCCGCACTTCGGTGGGAACACCTTTAGCGGAAGGAAAAGAAGAACGGGAATTTGGCAATCAACATTTCGTGATGGAAAAAGCTATCCAGGCTGATTTTGCACTCGTAAAATGCCAGACCGCTGACAGGTACGGAAACCTGGTGTACAACAAAACAGCCCGAAACTTTGGCCCGGTGATGTGCATGGCTGCTAAAACCACGATTGTGCAGGCCAAAAAAATTGTTGAACCTGGCGAAATCGACCCCGAATGTGTGGTCACTCCCGGCATTTTTGTAAAGCGGGTAGTTGAAATATCAAATCCAGCCGACGAATCGAAACTGGTTGCCGAAGAAAGGAGGTATCCATGGAAATAAAAGATAAAGTGGGATGGAGTGTGAGCGAAATGGCACAGAATGTTGCCCGCGATATTCCAGATGGTTCTTATGTAAATCTGGGAATCGGGATGCCTGAAATGGTAGCAGGCTTTATTCCCGAAGGACGCGAGGTAATTTATCACACCGAAAATGGATTGCTTGGGATGGGTGCTGTGGCATTTCCCGGAACAGAAGACCCCGAATTGGTAAACGCCGGTAAAAAATACGTAACTGCAATTCCAGGCGCGGCCTATTTTCATCATGCCGACAGTTTTGCGATGATCCGCGGCGGGCACATCGATATTTGTGTGTTGGGTGCTTATCAAATTTCAGAAGAAGGCGATCTGGCGAACTGGTCGACGGGTGAAGCGGACGACATCCCTGCCGTAGGTGGTGCCATGGATTTGGTTGCCGGGGTTGAAACTATTTTTGTGATTACAAAACACACCACGAAAACCGGTGAACCAAAAATTATAAAAGATTGCACTTACCCGTTAACCGGTAAAAATGTGGTGAGTTGTATTTACACCGATTTGGCGATTATCGATGTGAAAGATAAAAAGCTGGTGGTCAGGAAACTGGCGCCTGGCGTGAGTTTTGAGGAACTCCAGCAACAAACCGGGGCAGTGTTGTATCCTAATCCTTAAAATTGTTCAGAATTAGTAAACGGAATATGAAAAAGGAATGACAATTAAAAAAGTTGAAGAGGATTCCAAAAATTAAGATTTCAACTCACCCTGATCAGCCTTCTGACTGATCATCCCTCTCTTCTCGAAGAGAGAGAGTTAAAATGAAAATAATGTTGGATTATCTCGTAAACAAAATATTACGATAATGACAAAAAAGAGCAACAGCGAAAAACTATATCATAAAGCTGAAAGAGTATTGGCAGGAGGCGTGAGCCGAAACACCGTCTTCAGGCAACCTTATCCCAATTACGCCAATACGGCAGCGGGATGTTACATAACCGATATTGAAGGCGTTGAGCGAATTGATTTCGCCAATAACATGGCGGCACTCATTCATGGGCATGCTTTTCCACCTGTTATCGAGGCGGTGATCGAACAACTCAGGAAAGGAACGGCCTACACACTTGCTTCCGAAATCGAGGTGGCGTATGCCCAACACCTCATTAAAAGGGTTAAAAGTTTCGAACGCATCCGCTTTGTAAATTCAGGAACAGAAGCCGTTATGGCTATGATCAAGGCTTCACGGGCGTTCACGGGCCGATCAAAAATTGCCAAAGCCGAAGGAACCTACCATGGCACCTATGATTTTGCTGAGGTCAGTCAAACAGCCAACCCATCAAACTGGGGCGATATCGATCATCCCAGCAGCGTTCCGCTGGCGCATGGAACGCCAATCAGTGTATCGAACGATGTGATTATTTTTCCATATAACGATATTGAAAGGACATTGGCTATTCTGGATCAGCAAGCCGACCAGATTGCTTGCGTGATCATCGACCCGGTGCCGCATCGCGTGGGTTTGATGCCTGGAAATGCCGAATTTATTGAAGCAATTTATAACTGGACACGGCGCAACTGCTCACTCCTTGTTTTCGATGAGGTGATCACTTTCCGTGTAAATTTTGGCGGCGCTCAGGAAAATTATTCGGTTAAACCCGATCTTACTTCGCTTGGTAAGATCATCGGCGGTGGATTTCCGGTAGGAGCCATTGCAGGCCGGGCCGATGTAATGAAAGTGTTCGATCCGCACGAGAAAAACCTGCTGCTTCCATATTCAGGCACTTTCTCGGCCAACCCGGTTACAATGACTGCCGGCTACAAAGCCATGGAATATTTTGATAAAAAGGCTGTGACCCAGCTCAACAAACTCACACAAACTGCCATTAAACAGATTCATGAAGCCATTCAACTGGCTGATGTTCCTGTGTCAGTAACCGGTGCCGGTTCAATGTTTCGGATGCATTTGCGACAGAAACCGCCGACAAGTTATCGCGAAGCGTACCAAAGTAAAGAAGAAAGTACCGTGGTAAAAGAATTGTTAGATTATATGTACAATCACGAAAATATACTGATGATCAATACTTTCACATGTATGCTTTCAACGGTTATGACCCAAAATGAAATTGATCGTTTGACCGAAGGTTTGCTGCACGCTTTCAAAGCGCTGAAACCTAAAATTGATAAACTAAAAATCACTACTGAACGACTAAAAAAATAAAAGTTGGGGTTACTCCCCGAAGGT
>WOYI010454096.1_pt1 | contig 76013 bp, 71 predicted proteins | sample 6423411 | NCBI WGS metagenome assembly WOYI01 (sample SAMN13441803, study PRJNA592873) | oil field metagenome | biome: oil field; feature: oil-well bore; material: oil-contaminated soil; isolation source: oil-contaminated soil from oil-well borehole | place: Germany: Wietze | collected 2016-10-18 ...
GAAGGACGGAAAAATCCATATGGCTTCCGATACCATTGGCATGGGGCGCGCCATGGGACATATCATCAAAAAATTAGCTAATCACGATGTCGATAAAGATCTTCCTCATTTTATCGCTCACTCAGACGCTCCTGACATTTTTAATAAATTCAAACGGCTCGTTAATGTCGCTAAACCCGACTTTCCAACCGAAAACGCTAACTATGTGGGCATTACCGTTGGTTCCCACGCAGGTCCTGGTTGTGTGGGGCTTGTCTATTTTATTAAAAAACACGAATAGTTTTTTTAACTAGCAACATTCTCGTTGCGAAATTATTAAATAAGTCTGGGGTCAATTATTTGACAACGATTATGGTTACTATTATAATTCAAAATGTAAAAAGCAAAGTTAGAGTAATCTAGCGACGCAAAGCTATAGGGCCTTCACTAACGTAAGTAAGGTAGCCAGTTGCCGTAATTTACTACGTCAATTGGCTTTTTTATTTGATGGGTAGGTAATATGACACCAAAGCGAAAACTAATAATTATTTCGGCTTTATCGCTTGTCGCAAGCATCACTGCGATGACGAGTTTTTCGATTGCTTGGTTTCATCAAAATCTCATCATCGATAATACACTCACATTAACGTCTGGCGAATCAGTGGCAGAAATTCAAGGTTTTCTATACCACCAAAACGCAAGCGGCGCCGAAATTCAGGATTTATTAGGCTATTATAAAAACGAAGGCGATTACTTGAATGTCGTTCGTGAGCCAGACGCCGAAGATGAGGGAGCGTTTCAAATCACGTTTAATGAAGCGCTATCCCTTGATTTGCTGGCAACTTATGGGGACGAACATTATCTTAACGAGTTGGCATTTCCACGCTTTTTTGTCGAATTACGGATTATTAAAGAAAATTTCGACGCTTATGCGAAGATGACAGTTGCCTTTGATAGCATTCCTGCTGATGACCCAGCAAAAATTAATTTTTCGCCGTTATATCCCTTTAACTACCGAATCCTGACAGCAAGCAATAACTCCACTGATCTTTATGAATCGGCCTTGCCTGGGTTTCTTGATGAACTCGCATTAATCGAACCATTACCATTTTTTAGCGATAGCAATGATCGAACAAACGGAATACCGGTCTTTACCATGGCTGATCTTGACGGGGCGCCTGTTGATCCGCTCACTCCCGGCCTTGCCCCGCAATTGTATGTTCTTGGATTTCCTTATCGGTCAGAAGGCGATGAAGTGCTGTTTGCCAAATCGATTTTATTTGAATTTCAACTCGATATTTTGCGTTTTCTTGCATACATTCGGGAAACAGATGACGTAGATTCAAAACCGATCGAAGCCGGCATCACCTTTAAAATCGATATCGAATATTCAAACGAACCAGTTTTGGAGAATTGATATGAAAAAACTCTGGCTCAAATATATCATAACAATCACTTTGACACTGGCGACGATGTCAATTGTAGCTTTTTCGTATGCGGCTTATCTAAATCGGGATAAATACGTCAATCCGCTCGATGTGAACACGGTTGCTCTTTCTACCTATTTTTCGGGTGGAACCGGAGCGGAGACGGCTCCTTATTTGATTGCTAATAGTGACCAATTACGAAATTTACAGCGATTGACGCTGCTAGGTGTTTTTAAAAATGATAGTCATTTTGCTTTGCTAGATAGTTTTACTTGGGACAATACGGATGGTCCCTTGCATCCGATTGGAACTCTTGACAATCCTTTCTACGGAGAATTTGATGGTCGTGGTCGTACGATTACTAATTTAATTGTTGATGGAGCGAACACTAGCGATGTTGGCATGTTTGGCTATGTGGCGATGGGAGGACTTATTCGTAATCTCGTTTTAAGCGCTCCCACAATTCATATAAATCAAAATACCACAGATGTCGCTGATAAAACAAAACGAACCATCAATCCACTTGATGATTATCTTTTTGCATACGCACAAGCACTTGATGACATCGCACTTACGTCGACGACATCTAATTCCGCCACTTTCCAAGTGCCTGCGCTTAGCGTTTCCGTTTCGATTGGTGGGGAAATTCAGGATTTCGACATCGTGTATGAAACGACGGATGCAGCGCGTCTATACGAAAGTTCCCCAGGCTATTGGACGACTGTTCAAACTGCTGGTGCCGTGGCGACCGACCTTTATCCTGTGCAATTGTCGGCCCGGGTCTTTGCACTATATGACAATAAAGTCATTTCCTATACGCTTGAAAGATGGCAAATTAACGTTCGTGGCGATGGTCAAGTTCTCGAATTAGAAACAAATGTCTTCCGGACGTTGCATCGAATCGATGATGAACACGAGACATACGTCGGTATTTTTATTGGATATCTTGATGGCGGTGCCTCTTATTTAGGTTTGTGGGGCGGAAACACCGATAGCACGACTGCTAATGGCAAAATCGTTGTCAACGGCCGTGCTGCCAGGAGTTTTAACGTTTTAATCGGGCGCTCAAGGACTGATAATCCACTAGACACTACGGCTGCTAACTACTATAGTCGCCTTGTTGATATAAGCGCCGCCATCACAAACAACTCTTCAATTTGGAACACCACTTATGCAATTCCGCAAACGCCTTTGACAGATTTTGCCACGCAGGAATCACGAGCAATTACCGCTTCAACAGCTTACGGACTAACTTCGACTGAAACAAATTATATCCGTTTCTATCCGCGCATTCAGCATGTATTGACTAATTTTGATACGCAACTTGACGATGGAACCATTACGACGGGACAGCCGTATTCAGCGCGAACGATGCGCCTCAATCAGCCCCTTGGCGTTGGAGTGCGGGCAACGTATCAAAATAAGTGGTATGGTTCGGGATGGTATAATCGTGATTTCGCCGTCTTAAATGGATTTTGGTTATGGTCGACTGACACAATCAGTTCACAAGCAGAAGCTGTATTTGGCCTTAACCAATTTGAAATCTCGTTTAAAATCACCTATGTGGCCACCTCGACTTCGCTCGCTAATAACTTCCAGATATTGTTTAACCAATATAATCCCGACATTTTCGGCCAGTTTCTATGGTTTACTTGGGAAGAAAACCTTGTAAAAAATAATACTTGGTCCGATCTTGCGGGGCAAACGACAGTAATTGATGGAGCAACGGTTCCCATTTACACGCCATCACAACATCCAGTCGTGAAACAACTTACTCCGACGCGGACTTCCAGTGGCGTCATTCAGGAAATGCAAGTCGACTTTATCATTAACCGCGAGGATCAGGGATTTTGGCAAGACATTTATAGTTATACTTTTTTAAGCGAACCATATTACCCTATGTTTGGCATTGGCGTTGGTAAAACTCTGACCCAAACTTCAAACACCAGTGGGTCGACGTATCGATATTACTATGGAAATTTCAACGCCGATTCCTTCTCGCTCGATATTTTGAGCGTTGACTTTTTATTCACCGCCCGGCAGGGAAACGTTTCCAATCTATTGAACAACGTTGATTTCCTTTACTCGTTGCCTACATACACAAATAATCCCGATGGTACCACGACTTTTTCAGCTTGGAATAAGAATAGCAATGTCAAGATTCAGTTCAACGTAATTGATCCGGCGCTTAATTTATCTGGGACCACTTATCGATTCTGGCGCGTGGCCGGTTTCAGTGGTGTTAATTCAACCGTCTATGGCATTTATACGACGGGGACCAATTATGCGCCCTTTAATACAATTAATTACGCTAACGCTACCTTAACCGCGGGAGCCGCATGATGAATAAAAAGACACAAGAATTTCGCAAAAAAATTCAGCTGTTCACGGCGATGGCATCGCTATCCATTTCGCTAACATCATTTTCATATTTATCGTATGCCTGGTTCACTAATCAGCGGGTTCAAGAAGTTCAATTGATGCAAGTAAATATTGAAGAAGGGCTTGAATACAAATTCAAATTTTTCGACGGAAATTATAATAATCGAGATTATGCCACTGGAACAAATGCGGGGTATCAAAGCCCGACGGCTTTGGCCGATCCCGCCGAATGGATGATGATTACCGATTATGCAACGGAATTTGATCTTGTAACCGAGGCAATGATGGCTCCCGAATCGACGAGTAACCCCTTGGCCATTGTCGATATCTATCCAGGCATCCAGTACACCTTCTCCATTGAAGTAACAAGTCGCCTTGTTGCTGAACGCGACATCTCATTTATTCTCAAGGAATTCACGGCTTTGGGAGAAGAAGATGTTCTTGATGCTACGACCCTTAATCCGATTTCATTATCGAGTGCCATCGATATTTATGTGGATACAATTGATACTTACGGAAAGACACCCGCGCAAATTACGGCGGCCGCTAACGCCTTCATCCAGGACTCGACCCCAACAGATGCGTTTGACCTCGATACTGAGGGTGGCATTGTTGATCTTCCGCTTGCCGGCAGTTCCATTCAACCAGCCGTGGACATGATTGAAAATAGCATCATTTTTATCTTTACAATTAAGTTTTCAGATAACTCCGCCACCTATTATCGATGGGACTCTTCTTCCTCAGGAATCAGCTACTACGAACGAAGCATCTTAGGTAATTCTAACGTCTATCAAGGTAAGACATTTGCGATTAATGAGTTGTTTATTCATCTTATAAACTAATGTTCTTCTTTTTTTATCGTTGTGAATTAACGCGTCCCCATCGGCGTTATTCTTTTTACAAAGAAAGCGCGTTCGCCCGTGCGTGAGAAAAAACGCCACAGGAAAAAAGTTTTAAAAATTTTAATCATTTCTATTGCATTGTGATTTCAAGGCTATATAATATAAGTGCAAATACGCATCAATGCCCCCTCATTGATTGAAGTAATAAGCGAAATTGCCCGCAATTACTAGGCCTGCTACCCCATAAAGCAAGCCGCCACCTCTCTAAATAAAAGTAGAGAGAGAATCCAGAGGAGGATTTTAATCGTTATGAAAACAAAAAATAAAGTATTGCTATCAGCAACCGCTATGTTAGTCTTTAGCACCGGTGCCATGGTTACCGGAACCGTCGCTTGGTTTACCGCCTCGCGTCAAGTTAGTGTTAGTTTCTCCCAAGTTAATGTCATCTCCACCGAAGGCGATTTAGAAGTCAATCTCGTTGGCACAACTTATACCGCCACTCCCGGCGCTGGAACTTTAGCAATTGCTGGCTTAGCCGCCACCGGCACCGATATATCTGGTGATGGCGTTTCATTCTACAAGCCGAGTTGGAACTTTGATTATTCGATCGCTCTTGATATGGAAGAAGTTACGAACCTTACTTCATTCCCAGGTTACTATGTTGAATTCCAATTGGAAGTCAGCCGTACTAATGCCCAAATGGAAAATGGTTTCTTTGTTTACCTTGGTTCAAACAGCACAATCGCTCCTGTTACCGCAGCCGATGATAATGATTTAGCCGCCGTTGAAATGGCACGCGTTGCCATTCTTGATCAAGCTAAAACAGCACGCAAAGTCTTATGGGCTCCAGATGGCGATGATTCTGTTTATACCTATGTGGATGCTGGTGGCTTAACTTCATTCTATGGATTATCGGGCTATCAATCAGTCGCTTATCCAACTCCTTCAACCCCACCCGCTGTTGGCGATTTCATCGTTGGTGATTTTGTAAACCACAATGCACTCAATCTAGCCGGAACTGCTCACGTAGGCGGCAACTCGCCACTTATCGCTGATTTGACAAATGATGGAACTGATCCAATTGATTCAGAAATAATCACAGTCCGCATTTGGATTGATGGCGACGACGATAATAGTTCGAATGATGCTAAAACTGGCGCGTTCACGGTCACCTTAGATCTATACGCGATGAGCATCTAATAATCTTTATCAAAGTAAAAACTAATTAACTAAAGAAAAACTGGAGATAATCGCGCAAACGATTTACACTCCGGTTTTTTTCTTGTATTATGAAAATTGGTCAAATTCTTTAAGTATTTTCATTCTTTTGTGGTAATATTTAAAACATAACGTGAGGCATGTTAATGAACAGTGTAATGAAAAAGCCAAATAAAAATACTTTAAATCTCTTTTTTACAATTTTGGAGATTGTGGGCATTGTTATCCTATTGACGATTTCTTTAGTGGCAATGTTTACCCTTGAGACGAACGTCAATCCGACAAATTGGTTTATGAAGTTCATCCTATTCCTTCAGACAAAAACAATTTGGTTTTTCATCTTGATTGTTCTCCCATTAATTGGATTCTTCCTATTTAATGGATACCTCTTATTCAAAGTAATCTACTCCGATCGTGTCGTTAAACCTGGGGTAACCGAAGCCGATAAGACGGCAATGATTGAAGAAGCTAAACGGCAATTACGCGAAGAACTACTAAAGGAAATGCAGTCAAAACCTGAAGAAGCTTCAAAAGAATGACAAACAGCCCCTAAAGGGGCTTTTAAATTTATGCAAAAAAGTGATGCGAAAATGTTGACAACTTGAAATCACACAATATAATTGTAATTGGAAAAGAGCAAAACTAGGGAAACCTAGTGACGCAAAGCTAAAGGGCCTGATCTCTAAAGAGGATGGTAGCCAGTTGCCTAACGCGGAATAAGTAACGACTTATTCGATCACGGGCAATGATTGGTAACCATCGTTTTTTATTCCCAGGGGCTTTCCAAGCACGTAGTGTTTGGATCGTGCCACAGGCGGTTTAGCTAGCGTCTATAATGGGATAGAACACGCTAAACACCGGTGGAATGTCATCTATGCGGTGTTTTTTAATTAAAATACTGCGGTGAAGGAGGGGACACGCATGACGATCAGCGAGAAGTATGCGAAACGGCGAAAACGAAGAATCTTTGCCTCATTCACGCTTCTGGTATCGACCATCACGCTAGTCATCTTCGTCACCATCGCCTTCTTAGGCAACGAAGTCGGACGCTACACAATCCAACTCAAGAGCAACAACACACAGCTCACTATGGATTACTCGCGCGACTTCACCCGACCAACAACCTTATTACGAGCCGAAAGTTTAGAGAAAGTTTATCCAATCATGGCCGACTCTTTGCCGGATGATGATGAGATTGACAATCTCCCAGGTTCGCATAATGGGGAATATCGGGATGAAAACAATGAATTTGTCTACTCACTCTACTTCGCTTATACCTTCTATATGAAGAATCTAGGCGACATCCCGGTCGATTATGAAGTATTGGTTCGACTGGAAACTTCGATCTCCGGCAACTCTGAGGAAGCGCCGCTTGAAGAATATGTGCGCGTTCGTATTTATGAGAATCTTGATAATCCAGAAGGAACATTGACTCATAATAGCCGTACGCTAGCGAAACGAACCAACCAATTAATCTACGATGAGTACAATCAACCGGAATATCGGGAATGTGTGGCACGCACTTCAAACGATTATCTAACGTGTGAAGCCGAAAAAGAAATTAATGCTACACGCGCTGATGAATTCCTCAATGTGCAAGAGATTACGCGTTATGAAGTTACCGATTTCCCGCCTGAAGCGGTTATGCGGTATACAGTCGTAATGTGGCTCGAGGGTGATGATCCTGATTGTAAGGGTCAAATCCCCACAAATGCGTCTTTGGAGTTCGCGATGGACATCTCCTCATTCGCACAATCTGAAACTAGTTCATCAGAATTATCAAACTAAGTTTGAAAGGAACAATGAATTTATGAAAAACAATAAAAAACTAGCTCTGGCGGCCGCAACCTTCGGTATTGCCGCTTTAGCAATGGGTGGAAGCACGTTCGCGTGGTTCACCGTCGTCAATACTGCTAACGTTGCCCTTCAAGGCACAATCGTTGGTGTCGATGATCGGCTCGAAGTTGGATTTAGAACTACAAACGCCATTGCCGATCCTGCAAGTCTTGGCCTTTTGCCAGACACAACTGGACTTGCCGGAGTTGGCGAATATGTCTACTGGGCACCTAATAGTGTCACTCCCACGGTCATGGCCGCTGTCATCGCCGCTGATGGACATAATTCTTCTAACGAATTGAGCCCGATTACTACTGGGTCATATGTTGCTGGTGTTAATGAAGCACTCGGCACATTCTACAGCCGTCCTGAATTCAGTGCTAATAGAACGAATGCAATTCTTCCGTTAGTCGCTGATGCTTCTGCTGATGATTATATTGGCTTCTCGATTATCTTTCGCGCCCTTGATGAAGAAGATAATGCTGTTGCTGGTCTAAAAATACTCTTTGACGAAGGCACGGCATTTAACGCTAGTGACTCGGCAACTAATGCGCTTCGCGTTGGCATTACTGGCGATGGGTATACTGATATTATTCATCCAACCGCTCCTGCGGCTGGAACGATTGAAGTTGGCGGTGTCATGGATCTTAATGGTGATGGTGTCAATGATTACACATTACAAGAATATGTTTCTGGTGATCCACTACCCGTCTATGAAATCGCTTATGGTGAATTTGAGGAAACACTTGTCGTTCCGACACACTGGAAAGTTGGAACTGGCGCAGCTGTTGCTGAACAATATAGTAATGAATTATTCTATGCTGGCGAAACTGGTGTTGGAGTTCATGGACTCGATATAACTACATTGGTTCCAGATTATGTCGGAACAGTCACTCCTTTAACGGCCGCGTATAATACAATCGCTGCTTATAAATCTGCCGTCACACCATTAGGAACCACTGATAGCAGCGGTTTAGTGGAACTTGATTTCATGGTTTGGCTTGAAGGTTGGGATCACGCTTGCGTAAATTCCATCTCCAACGCTACCCTTGGCGCGACCTTTGCTTTCATCGCTGTCGAATAATCTTTGAAGACTTGCTTAATTACTATCACTAAAAACGATTCATAAATCATTTAAATATATCGATTGGGAGGTGTGGCGATGAAAAGCCGGATTATTAATAATGCCAAGCTTTTAACCGCCACCCTCGCCTTCATCGGTTCACTTGGATCATTGATCGTGGGATCATTAGCTTGGTTCGCATCTTCCAGTTTTCTTGAAATTTCTCGTTTCCGAATTCAAATTGGTGAACCAGAACAAGTACAAATTGGTCTAAAAGTGCCTTCTTCTAATCCAAGTTTAGGCAACCCAGATTCGATCTTGTATTATGATACCATTGATGATGTCGTCTTAAAGAATCATGATTATTACAATCCGTGGATGCAGTTTAAACCTGTGTCATCCATGTTTCAAACGCAATGGCTGTCTAATGATGCCGACTTAAGCAATCCCGATTTGTATCCAGCCTTGCGGCAATCATATAAATATGGTTCCAGTCAAAAAGATACAGGGCCGGCAGAAGATAACTTCTACCAATTCGAATTCTTTTTAAAAAGTAATGTTAGAATCGATCTACAGCTTGATCCAAGCACATACTTAATCGCTGACGAAGCGAAAAATCGCCAAACGGCACGTGAATATGGGCTGAAGGTTGGTTACCTTAATCGTGTTAAAGACGCGATGCGCGTTAGTTTCCTTACGTCGGAACAATTCGTTATTTGGGAACCTAATGTCAACATTGCCGGCACGACCGAATTTGGTGGTCGCCTCGACATCCTCGATTATGATCAATCATTTGATTACGATTTATCCACCAACAAGGAATACATGTTTGGCGAATACAATAGCGATGAATTTCTCGTCTATGACGAAAGTGCGCGCGTCAATAATATTGATAAGCACACGACATTCAACGCCTTATCCGCACCTGGAGTGCAACCATTAAGCATTCCCTTATCCAAAGCCAACGGACTCGAAATTGCTAAAGAAACAAGCGTGTCTACAAGCTACTTAACCGACTTTAACAATCAAAATGCTGTCTTATTACGTTTATATCCCAATCTCCCGCAACGCATGGTCGTGACTGTGTACGCTGAAGGATGGGATCGCGATATGCACAATGACATCAACTATGCCGCCTTCGCGCTCAATCTCGTCTTTGGCGGTCGTTACGCGCCGTTATGAAGAATCTAAACAGATGGGAGACCAACTTCGATGAGTGATTTCTTTCTATATCTACAAATGATGTTCCGGGCGATCTTTAGTAACCTGGGTGTCTTTTTTAGGAAAGCCATCATCGATCCGTGGGGTGATGTCCCAGTCCATTTTGTCTATTATCGTGATTATTTTGAAGAATTCTCGCCGGGATTCGGATTCTGGGGTTGGGTTTTATTTATCATTTTATTATTAGTAGTTTTAGCTTTTTTTGTAGCGATTGGTTATCTAATCTTTCGACTTATTCGTGGTTATGTGATTAACTACGGCTCAAAAGTCGAAAAAGCTAAGCTTATTGATCAAATTCAAAAATTAAATTATGAACTGTTCATGGCGGTCCAGGAAAAGAATCGTCTTTTAAACTTACGTGTTGGTAGTTTCCCGCCACCTAAACAAGAAGATGAAGACAAAGGCGAAGATGATGATGTTCGCTTCCCGAAGTTAATCGCTGTCGATCGTAAATATTCTGTTTTGAATAACGATGTCGTCATGCCCTCTTCTGACATGATTACGCTTGAAGAACTGGTGATGCGGTTCCGCGCATTTGCCGCCTCGCAATTAGGTTTGTATTATGAGCCGACGATGATTCGCACGATGTTTGCCGGTATGGGTACGACCAAAGTCATTATTCTTGAAGGTATCTCCGGTACTGGTAAGACCTCACTTCCTTACGCTTTAGGAAAATTCTTCCAAAACGATGCCCAAATGTGCTCGGTACAGCCTTCATGGCGTGATCGTAGCGAACTTTTAGGCTACTTCAACGAATTCACCAAGAAGTTTAATGAAACTGACTTCTTAAAAGCGTTATATGAATCGACATGGCGCAAAGACAATAACATCATCGTGCTCGATGAAATGAACCTCGCGCGGATTGAATATTATTTTGCCGAATTCTTGTCGATTATGGAAATGCCCGACTTCAGCGAATGGAAAGTCGAATTAATTAATAACCCCGATCCAAAAGAAGACCCCGTCAATTTAAAGGAAGGCAAGTTGCTGATTCCCCAAAACGTCTGGTTCTTTGGTACCGCCAATAACGATGACTCGACCTTCTCGATTACCGATAAAGTTTATGATCGCGCCATTTCCATTAATTTTGAACACATGGGTGAGCATTTTGATTCTGAGTTCAAAGAACCGGTTACCCTTAGTTATGAATATTTGGATAATTTGTTCAAACAAGCTAAAAACAATTTCCCTGTCAGCGCTAAATCGCTTGAAAAATTTGAAAAACTCGATGACTTTGTGTTAGCCAAATTCAAATTGGTGTTTGGCAACCGCACGATGAAACAACTAAAAGCTTTTACACCAATCTATGTGGCGACCGGAGGTACTGAAATTGAAGCGCTCGACATTATCTTCTTTAGCAAAGTGCTTAAGAAGTTTGAAACGCTCAATATCGCGTTCTTGCGGAATGAACTTAAAGAATTAATTGCCGAAATCGATAAATTATTTGGAAAGACGGCCTTTACTAAGTCAAAAGACTTTATTAACCGCCTGATTAAGATGGGATAAACCATGGCTAACTTTGAAACGACATTAAAAAAACTGCAAAGCAAATACCGCTCCCGGTTTTTGAAGTTGTTTAAAACGAGCAAAGAGTACAAAGAATTTGTCGACCTTATTAAACAAGCCAAGGACAATTCTTTCTCTTCGATTTCCCGTGTTGAATCGCGTAAATTCGATGAAACATGGATTCAAGAAATTGAACGTGGAATTGTTGGCATTAACAATATTATCAATAACCCGAAACGTTTTATAAAGTTTCAATCCGAAGTCGTTCCAATTGAAATGGCCAAGAAAACCGGCTCGGAATCGATTCGCCACCTAGCCATGAATTCCCAGTATATCAAGCAAATTGATGAAAAAGGGACAATCATGCCCGAAAAGATTCTCAACATTTCGACTGATGACGATCTTGGAATTTATGAAAACCGCTTTGTCGTTACTCTAATTAGAAAACTAGTGCGCTTCATTGAGTTGCGCCACGATTATATCCAAAAGAAAGCTGAAGTCCGCGATAGCGATCTTGTTTTCATGAAAAGCAGACTTGAGATTGAAGGATCCTTATTAGAATACGAAGGCAAATTGCGCTTAAGCGTTCCTTCCGCTGAAGATGGCAATAAAGAAGCCAATGACTTGCTCTTAAAACGTATCGTTGAGTTACGGCAACGAGTCATCTTTTTACTTTCCTCAGAATTTATGCGGACATTAAAGGATGCCACGCCCGTCAATAACCCCATCAATGTGACAAACATTCTCAAGAGCAATGCCGATTATATTAAGTGCTATGAATTATGGAAATTCTTGGACCGCTACGACCAATTAGGCGTGTCGTTCCAAATTAAAGAAACGACTAACCAATTCAATGATTCGAATCTAAACGATTTATACGCGCATATTGGCGCATCATATCTAGCAATTGATTCGGAACGCACCAAAAAGATTAAGGTCAAGAATGACCAAGTCAAAAAGTATAAAGTTCATCCGCATTTCGATAAACCGATTCTGACGAAAGATTTAACCGATGATAAATTCCTTTCGTTTGATGAAAAGAAGAAAGTATCGATAAAGACTTTGACACTCGCGCAAGAAGTAGCGTTGAAGAAACGCCGCGAAGAAGCTGAAAAGCGCCGAAAAGAAAAAGAAGCCCAAAAGGCTAAAGAACGTCAAAAATTACTCGAACGCCGTGAAAAAGAAAAAGAACGCCAACGTTTGGCGGCCATTGAGGCCAAAAAGCGCGCCGAAGCGAAACGACTTGAAATGTTGGAGCGTTCCCGCTTAAAAGCGCTTGAAGACGCGGAACGGAAAAAGGAACAAGAACGCCAAAAGGCTGAAGCAGCCGCGCTTAAGAAATTGATGGACGAGGAGCGCAAGAAACTACTTGAAGCGCGCCGCTACGTCAAATGGCTTGCAAATGAGCAACGTAAAAGCGAAAATCAGGCTGTACTCGAAAAAGCACCGATTTCTGAAGAAGGTCCCGAGTTTCTCACACCCGAATCACCACAAACTGAAGATCATTCCAAAGAAGGAGAATAAAAGTGTCACAAACGCCTAAAACTAAACAATCGCTACTATCGAAGATCATGTCCTGGGTATTCGGTTCTTTGATTGTGGTCATGTTGGCATTTGAAGGTTTTGGTTTAATTAGCGCCCGTAGTAATTACGGCGTGCCTAACTTCTTTGGTTATCAATTCTTAGTGATTCAAACCGACTCCATGGATACAGGTCCTGAAACATTCCCTGTCGATATGGGAATTATTGTACAAAAGGTTCCCACCGATACTTTGGTGGCCTCCAGCGAATTCGCGGCTTTTGATGGAGATGTGATTACATTCTATCGTCGCACGGATGACCGTGTGGTTACGCACAGAATTATCGACATCGACACCAATGACCAAGGCTTAGTATTTGTGTGTCTTGGAGATAATTTATTTGCCGATACCTGTCCCCCTAATGGCTGTTCGCTTGGAAATGCTGATCGCATACCCGAGGCTGATGTGTTGGGAAAAGTTGTTGATAAATCGGCGGCTCTTGGAAGTGCCTATCGCTTCCTATCGAATCCTGTGACGATGTTGTTGCTCGTCTTGGTACCACTTGGCGGTTTAGTAGTTTTCTCGGCCATCGATTTTGTGAAAGCCTTGAAGGCAAAACCGGAAACCTCCAGTGGTGTCACATTAACGGAAGAAGACATTAAAGCCATTAAAGAAGAAACGCGGCGCGCCTTATTGGAAGATATGAAAAAACAAGCGAAGGAGGAACATCATGATGAGTGAAAGGAAACGCAATAAACACAAGTTTTTTGCCATTCAATTTGATATTCCATTAGCGGCAATTGGCGCCATCCTTATTTCGCTAATCATTCTTTCTGTTGATTATCTGTCTGATTCCGTCACTGATGGCCTCATCCCGAGCACCTTTAATTCGCTCATCATAACCTTTGGCGCGCTTATTGTCGCTTTGCTTATCGCCATCATCATTTTAGCAGTTCTTCGCGTTCGCTTTATTCACTCGCGCCGCTTCAACGAAGATATATTTGCCACTGACCGTGGTGTTTTCAGCGAGAAAATGTTCGTGGATACCATTTCACGGCGCGCGGGAAAATACACGACAAAATCGGCGATTATCGCTTTTTCCATCTTTGAGTTGAAGAAAACGGTTTTAAACGTATTTGGCTATCAAATGGTGGCCAAGATTGCTGGGAGTATCTCGAGTACGCTGATTAACCGTTACCAAGGAAAAGAGCATAAAGATATTTCCTATGGTTTTGATTACAATGAAAACTTCTTATTATTCCTTCCGTTCAAAGCCGACAGCTCCGAAGTCATTGATGAAATCAATAACCTAAATGACGCGATTCAAACGATGATTACTCAAAGTGGCTTAAGCATGGATATCAGCATTTTCTATGGATTATACGTTAATAATGATGCTAACCTTAGCGCTTATGAAATGATTCGCCGGGCGTTAATTGCCGCGGACTTTGGACTACGCAATAAGATTAGAATCAACCAGTTTGAAGAATATATGATTGACGCCAATCAAAACGATTTGGTGCTTTCCACAGAAATTAACGCGGCCATCGAGAAAAAGGAATTCGAAATTTTCTATCAACCCAAATTTGATATTAAATTGAACCGCTTTATTGGCTCAGAAGCTTTAATTAGGTGGAATCATCCCACGCGAGGGTTGTTATATCCGTCTTCATTCATCCCCTTTGCAGAAAAAAGCGACGTAATTACCAAGATTGATCGCTATGTCATTCGCACTGTTCTTGAAGACATCGCTTATTGGAAAGAAAATTCGATGCGCCTCCTTTCCGTTTCGATCAACTTATCGCGCCGCTCGCTATATCAAAGCGACTTGGTGGAATACATCGAAAGTACCCTCAGACAAACAAAAGCCAATCCCTTGCTTGTTGAATTCGAATTGACAGAGTCGATTGCTTCGCGCGACTTGCTATTCGTCTCTTCGATGATTAAACGGTTTAAAACGCTGGGCATCAAAGTGTCAATCGATGACTTTGGCACGGGTTATTCCTCGTTATCTTATTTGAAGAAGATGCCATTTGATACGATGAAAATCGATAAAGCGTTCTTCGATGACATCGAAGTCGACAAAAAAGCGCGCGATGTCGTTAAGGCGATGATCGATGTTGCCCTGGCATTAAACGTCTACGTCGTGGCCGAAGGTATTCAAACCAAACGCCAAGTTGAATTATTATCGACGATGGGTTGCCACGCGATTCAAGGTTTCTATTATTCGCATTCACTATCGCGTGAAAAATATGAAGCCTTCTTGAAGAGTAATAAATTCGAAGGAGGGAAAGCGTCATGATCGCCATTATTGGATCAACCGAAGACGATATCCTATATTTCGTCAATCGCATGAATGTCACGAGCGTGGAAGAAATCGCTCATAAAAACAAAGTCTATGTGGGGGATTTTGCCCGGCAACGGCTCGTGGTTACCCATACGGGACAAACGATGATGATGGGCTCGCAAATAACCGGCATCATCATAGATAAATACCACCCATATTTAGTCATTGCCGTAGGAGCCGCCCACTCGATTAGTCCTAAGCTTAAATTAGGCGATTTATTCCTAGCGGAACGTGTTTATCTTAGCCAAGTTGACCTCTCGCCCATCAGTGGCAAATTACGGTTTGGCCAAGTACCGGGCGCATCACTATTTTTCCACTCGGAAGATATGTGTCTCAACATCATTGAAATGCATAACAACCGCGAGGCCAATAAAAAAATCGTTCGCGGTTTCGTCATGAGCAGCAACATGATGCCCACTAATCTTGAAGAGACAATTAATATCGTTAAGAAATTCCGGCAACCATTAGAAGACATGATTGCTGTCGACACTGAAGTGGGCGGCATCGCCGTCGCTTGTGAGTTCTTCGATGTGCCGATTGTGGTGTTGAAATCGACGACTTATGAAGTTGGCAATCAAGAGCAATTCGTCGCCCGCGAACGCTTTGGCATTGAAATGTCGCCAATTATTGGCAATCTCATTGGTCACTTATTACTTGATCTGGCGAGCCAAGAACAAATGCAATAAAGACGACATGCCTCTCAAGGCATGTTTATAAAAATTTAATGTTGCTTATTTATATTTATGGGATGGTGCGCTAATCTTAAATTATGAAAACACTCGAAACGCCACGACTCATCTTAAGACCATTTACATTAAAAGATTTACCCGCTTTTTTTGCATACGCTAAAAAGGAAAACATTGGTCCTAATGCTGGGTGGAAACCGCATCAATCGATTGAAGAATCGGAAACGATTTTAAAACAATTTATTAACGCGGAGACATTATGGGCGATTACCTTAAAAAAAGATGGGCATTTAATTGGTTCGATTGGGTTACATGAAGATAAGCATCGCCACAATCCACGCGTGAAGTCGCTTGGGTATGTCCTCGATGATGTGTTTTGGGGTCAAGGGATAGTGACCGAAGCCGCGCGGCGCGTCATTCGCTACGCGTTTGAAATGCTTGAAATCGACATGCTTAGTGTTGGCCACTATCCATTAAATGAAAGATCAAAACGCGTGGTTGAAAAATGCGGTTTTATTTATGAAGCCACATTAAGACAAGCGGTCGTCCGCTACGACGGTACCGTGCTTGATTTAGTCTTATATTATCTTGAGCGCCATCAATACAACAAAATCAAAACGACGCTATGATTACTTGAAGAATCATTGATACCAAGTACTGGCTTTTTGAATTTCTTCGGTTGATAAATTATGACCAAACTGGTGCCATGATAACGTGACGTTGGCGCCAGTTTTATGTAATTGGAGAAAGAGTTTTTGCGTCATTTCTTGGGGGCAGATGGGATCTTCTTCGCCCGCGCCGATAAAAATGGGTAAACCAAACAAGTCGGGTATTTTATCGATTGTTCCAGCGCTGAGCGGATGGAGTAAGATTGCACCTTGAACTGACTTTGGATATTTGAATAAATGACTTGCCAAAAGATTAGCGCCATTAGAATAACCAAGACCAACGATTTGATGCCTTGGAAAGCCATATTTGTTTGCAGCGAAGTCGAGAAATTGTTCTAAATCGCTCGTGCGTTTGTGTAAATCTACTTCATCAAAAACGCCGAGGCTTAAGCGTTTAAAATGACGGTTTAGTCCATCTTCATTTACTTCGCCTCTGAGGGAAAGAATGCCGGCATCTTTATCGATGCGCGCAGCCATGTCAAGGAGCGATTTTTCATCTCCCCCTGTGCCATGGAGCAATAAAATAAGCGGACGAAATGGATTTCCTTGTTTATAAATGTGGATGCGTTTCATAAATATATATTAACAAGAAAAATAAATGGTGGATATTTTCTAATTATTTCGATTTTAGACACCTTTTCTTTTCCTCGGAAATATCAAATCCAAGCGTTCCCCCCGGATTCATTAAATTATCAGGATCAAAGTGAGTTTTTAACGCCTTTAACACCGCATATTCGTTTTTACCAATTGATCCTTCAAGCCAAGGACCAAACATTTTGCCAATTCCATGATGATGGCTCATCGAGGCCCCCGAAGCTTGAATCGCATCAAGTATCAGCGAATGGTAGTTGAGGTAATCATCAATGTTATTCATTTTGGTGATGAAGATGAAGTACAAATTAGCTCCCTGTGGATAAGCATGTGATAAGTGAGTCGTCACAATTGTATCTTTTCGCGAATGGCAGCAGGCTCTAACAGATTGGTGGACGCTTTCCATATTCGACCAAAGGACGCTACATTCAAGCGTGTCTGTCAAAATGCCAAAATCCTGCATCGAATCGCGCAGATAGGGATCGGTGAAACGCCCATGTTCCCACGAATCGGTCACAATGCGTGTTAAACTATGACCCCCATATTTATGAGCGATTTTTCGAATGACGCGAGCAACGTTTCGAGCATAACCTCGTTCGCCTTCGCTCCATCCCAAGAAGAGACATCGTTTCATTGGCTTCATGCCCCAAAGCGCTAATAAGGGGGCAAGAGGCGATTCATCAACATTGTATAGCTTCAGCATCACATCGGTCTCTTCCTCATCTGACAAACGGAATACGGATGCAAATCCGGCTTCTGATTGCATCATTTCGCGCGTGGCGTTCATGCCATCAACCCAGGTCTTGAACATATAGGAAAATTGGCGACGATTTTGTTTTGTAAGGTGGAACACGCGTAACGTCACTTCGGTGAGGACGCCAAAAGCGCCTTCTGAACCCATCATGATTTGATTTAGCGAAGGTCCGGTGGCTTCACGAGGATAAGGAGAAGTGAAGATCGTCCCTCGAGGGGTTGCATATTTTTGATCAAGCACAAGGTCTTCAATCTTGCCATAGTAGGTGCTGTTTTGTCCCGCTCCGCGCGTAACAACCCAACCGCCGACGGAACTAAATTCAAATGATTGGGGAAAATGCCCACAGGTATAACGGCGTTTAGCGTTAAAGCGTTCCGGCGCTTCGTTTAGGATTTTTTCAAGTTGCGGGCCACTCATGCCGGCTTCCACGGTTATCGTTTGGTCGATATCATTAAATTTGATGACTTTGTTAAAACGTAAGCGCATATCAAGGGAGACGCCTCCCTTCATACATTCAACACCACGAGTGACACTGCTGCCACCGCCATACACATAAAGGGGAAGCTTTTCGGCGACGCAATAGGCGACGATAGCTTCGATTTGCGCGCGATTATCGGGATATAAAACGACATCCGGCAAGTTTTCGATGATTTTTTGGCGAATGCGCAATACGTCAAACATCGTTTTGCCATAGGCGACGCTAAGGCGTGAATAATCATCGGTTCGCACATATTTATCGCCCACGATTGTTTTAAAAAACGCAAGATGGCGCGTTTCAATTTTGCTTTTGACATTATAGGCAACTTCCCCAAAACCGATATCGCCATCATATTTTTTAAAGTCTTCATCGGTAAGATGGAACTTCTCTTTTAAAGTTTTGAATAAAGTTTCCTTGGGCCACTTAAAGTAATCAGGGTCACCCCAACGGAATATCGAACGAAAGGAATTGCTGGGAGCGGAACGATCAATCCATTGGGGCGAAAAGCCTTTATATGGTTTATTTGACATGTGCTTATCGCTCCTTTTCAATTCGTCTTAAGGCGTGATAAATGGAGCGTAATGACGGATAAATGTTTTCATACACTTGTTGATAGAGGCGAGTATAAAACTTATGAACTTCCATATTGGGTTCATATGTCTTAGTATAGTGAACCATGCCTTGTACGGCCTGGTCATAAGTTTGATAAATTCCCAGCGATACAAAAGCGACCATGGAGCTACCAAGACCACACGCCTCATATGTTTGAATCTTATAGACGGGCAATCCAAACATGTCCGCGGTAATTTGACAAATCTCATCGCTTTGAGAGCCACCTCCAGACACGGTGAGACTTTTAATTTTTTGATGTAATCGTTTTTCAAGATGTTTCAGACCATCATACAACGCAAAACCGATACCTTCGATAATTGCCTTATATATATGAAGGCGTGTATGATCGCCAGAAAAACCAATGATGGAGCCCTTGGCTTCTGGGCTTTTCAATAAAGGAGCCCAATATGGTTGTAACACTAACCCATCACAGCCAGGTGGAATTTCCTTCAATCGTTGATTTAATAATTCTTCGGGGGCGACGTGAAGTTTTGAAGCTTCCGCTACTTCTTTTGAAGCAAATTCTTTTTTAAACCAACTAATCATCCAAAAACCACGATAAATTTGAATTTCAGGGTTGAAAGTTTTGGGGGCGACGCCTGGATACGCCGGCATAAATTGGACCGGTTCGATATATTTTTTAGTCGTTGTTTGAATGGTTGCCGTCGTGCCAAAACTGAGCGAAGCGCGTGAAGAATCAGTGACTCCCGTCCCCAATGTTTCACAACCTTTGTCGCTACCGGTGGCAATAAGGGGCAACCCTTCTTTAATCCCAAACGTGCGAGCGGCCACCGAAGTAATGTAACCCAGCGTTTCGCCCGGTTCAATAATGGGAGCCAATTTGTCGAGTGGGACATTGAATATTGGGAACTTGAAGTGATTGGGGGCATACCATTTCTTGTGTTGAAAATCAAATGGAACATGCCCGATTTGGCTGGCGGCGCTATCGATGATTTTGCCCACCAATAATGAAACTATGTAGGTCGAAAACATCACGAATTTATGAGTTTTTGCCCAAGTTTCCGGCTCGTTTTCAATTAACCAATTACTTTTTGTAATTTTTCTTTGGTCATCGATGGCTTCCTTCATTCCGGCGATGGTAAATGCGAGATTTGACATTAACGGCATGCTTTTTTCGCATTTTGCCTGACGTTGATCAAGCCATACGATGATGTCGCGGATGGGATTTCCGGATTCATCAAGGCATAAGCAAGTATCGCGGATTGTGGTGATGGTCACCGCCTTAATGCGATCGATGAGTAGCGGGTTGTTTTTATGAATGTTTTGCGACACTTCTTTTAGGGCATCGACATACACTACGGGTTTTTGTTCAGCATATCCCGGTTTTAGCGAATAATAAGGCGTAAAAGACTTTTGTTCTTTGGCGCGGATGTTGCCATCCTTATCAAACAATAGGGCGCGAATGCTTTGGGTCCCGCAGTCAAATGTTAATACCAGGTCATCTTGATTAGTCATAATCTGCTCCTTGGGTTAAATCGGTCGTTGTAATGATATCAATCCCGGTGTCACTTACATTCTCAATGATGACGCTACCTCTTGGCAATGGTTTATCGATAATAATTGGCTGTAACTGGCGCATTATTTCGGCAATTTTAATTTTTGGCACTTCTCCGCGAGTGCGAACGCTCACTAATGGCTGATGCTTAAATTTGGTTCGCACGCTCGTGGTCAACGATCGTGTGGGATTATGCAACTCATGCTTTCCATAAGTTTCGCCCCGCTTACATTGCTGACCGATGACTTTTAGCGTTACTTCATCGACTTGAAGATGGCAGGAGTTTGGGCAAACGATGCAGATGATGTCTTTCATGATTCATCCTCCAAGCGCAGTTCAAGCGATTTTGATATTTCATATTTTGATAAATCAAGGAGAAGTCGTTCCATCTCTGGTGGTCGCACTTGTTTGAATTTTTTTGAAAAAACGGCACGTCCATCAATAATTAATGACAGCACTTGTTTATTTTTGCATTCCCGAGATCGGAAATAGATAATGACATGGTTTAGTGGCTTATTTAAATCAAGATGCGAAGGAATGCTTGAAGCAATAGTTGAATTATGAATGATTTCTATTAGATTTCGGGCACCGATTTTTGAATCCATGGCGGATCTGGCGGCTATTTCGCCAGTTTCGGACACAAAATCAGCGACATCGCTGACATATAAGGAGTTCCCGCAACTATAAACATGGGGCAGTAATGTTTCAAATGTTTGATCAACGAAGGGACCTTTTGTTTCTGGATTAAGGGGCACATCAATCATCTCCGCCATCTCATTTTCCGGAATTAAGCCCACTGATAATATAAGGGCATCGCATTCAATGATTTCCTCGCTTCCCTTTATGGGCTGCATCAATTCATCAACTCGCGACACTTCTACTGCAATGAGGCGATCAGCGCCAAACACACGGGTAATCGTCGTTGATAAATATAGGGGGATGTTAAAATCATCAAGACATTGAATTAAGTTGCGCGTTAAGCCAGATGGCTGGTTTTTAAGTTCATAGACCCCAATGACCGTGCCACCTTCAAGCGTGATGCGCCTAGCCATAATAAGACCGATATCGCCGCTTCCAAGGATGACGCATTTCCGCGTCGGCATTTGGCCAAGAATGTTCATGTAATATTGGGCACTTCCCGCGGTAAGGACACCGCCTGGATTAGTACCATGAATCGCCACTTGTTTTGCGGTTCGTTCACGGCAACCTGTGGCAAGAATCAATTCATGGGTTACCAATTTTTCAATGCCATTGCGCGTAACTAATGTGATGGAAAAACCAATCTCTTCTTGTTCGATATGAGTCACAAATGATAATGTTTTTACTTTGACGGAAGTGTTCCTAAGTGCCTCAATCTCTAACGCGGCATATTCGGGACCACTTAGTTTTTCCTGATAGCGGATTAGTCCAAAACCATCGTGGATGCATTGCTTTAAAATGCCACCTAACCGCGCCTCTCGTTCGATTAGGAGGACGGATTGATTGGATTTGCCCGCTGTGATCGCGGCGGCTAATCCCGCTGGTCCGCCACCGATGATGACGATATCAAATGTTTCCATAAGTATCATCCTTAATCCCTTTTAAGATGAGGGGACGATGTCCTTTTTTGTTAATGTCTTGATAAGGCAAATTCATTTCTTCGTGAATTATTTTGGTGATTAAGGGGCCACAAAAACCGCCTTGGCAGCGTCCCATCCCTGGTCTAATCCGGCGTTTAATCCCATCAAGCGAGGGAACAACAAGGGGACGCTTTAAGCAATCTTTTATCTCTCCAAGTGATATCTCTTCGCAGCGACATATTATTTGGCCATAGTCAGGATTCAATGTGATTAATGAATGGCGCTCTTCGATAGGTAACTTCTTTAATGATGGTTTTACTTGGCGAATTGGATTGAAGTTTGGATTAAGGGGCAGCGGAAATTCGCTTAATTTTTGTACCAATCCGCTCACGGCCAACGCGATGCCTAAAGCTGCGGTAAGTCCGGGTGATTGAATGCCGGCTACATGAATGATATTTTTGGTCCATTTTCCAACCCTAACAATAAAATCTTCTTCATATGTTGCCGCTCTAATGCCAGCAAAATATGTAATGACATCACTTTGCTGTAACTTTGGCAATGTGTCATGGTGCCGAGCGAATAGTTCTTCAATGCTCGCGCTATCGGTGGCAAAGTTTTCGCGATCAGGAGTTTCTTCAGCAGTTGGACCAATTAAAACATTGCCGTCAACCGTGGGAATTATGCCACCACCTTTGGAGTGGTCTTTTCGGCGATCGGCCGATCCCCGATACATCGATATCGCCCTTGATGAACTTCGCTCCCGCGCTTTTTTATCAAGAATCGCTTCAATACCTTTGCGAGGATGAATCGAATAAAATTGGTCCTGCCCCATGGCGGCGATTTTATCGGCAAACGTTCCCGCAGCATTAATAATAATGCGCGGATAAATGACGCCGCGAGTTGTCATTACTTTCGTTATTTTTTTGTCGGCGACATCCATGCCCAACACGGCAGTATCAAGACTAATATGAACGCCATTTTCAATGGCGTTTTCAGCGAGGGCAATTACCGTTTCATAAGGGCAAATCGTTGCTCCCTCAGGGAAAAAAGCGGCAAATTCAACATTTTCGCCGACGTTTGGTTCTTCTTGAAGCAGGCGTTGCTTGTCCCATATTTCCATGCCATTGAGGCCACGTGATTTCGCTTTGTGCGAAAGGAGAAACATGAAATGACGCATCCACTTTTTTGAGAAGGTGATTAACTGCCCCATATTGTTGTAAGGGACACCAAGCTCTTGACAAAGTTGCGGGTACAAAGATACCCCAGCGCGTAAGTATTTGAATTTTTCGGTATTCGTCTTTAAATCAATGCCGAGATGCAGGACTCCATCATTACGGCTCGAAGCATGTAAACCCACATCGCTTTCTTTGTCGACGAGCAATATGTTTAATTTGTATTTGCTTAATTCTCGGGCGATGGCAGTTCCGGTAATGCCTCCACCAATGATGAGAACATCATAGGAGTTTCCCTCTAACGATTTATCAGCAAACGGAGGAACTTTCATGGGTGGTTCATGATATTTTATTAGCGCTATCCGATTAACGACACCGGTGGCTTTTAGCTTAGATGCTAAAAAACCGGCGTCAATTATTTCATCATATGTTTCTAACTCCCCATCAAGAAAAACGACATCGTCGACAATTGAAAGGATAACATTGGGAAAAGTATCGTTGAATTTTTGGTAAAATTTATTAAATTTTTTCTCACTAATCATGATTGACCAACCTTTTTAACTAATTGAATAATGGCGCCCGGATCACTTTGAGGCATTTCGAGAACCTCGCTGATCACGAGGCCATCGATTATTAAAAGTAATAAATCGGCCATCGCATCCGGTGATTTATTGTTTGGAAATACATTTTGAACACCCTTTTTTAATTCGATACGCCATTCGCGATATTTGTCGATAAAGCGATTTTTTAGGGCAGGATTGTCGCTCATACACTCATTAATGAGAAATACATGGAGGCGTGAGCGATTAAATAGTTTGACTCCTTTATAAAAAATTACTTCTAAAAAACGTTCGGGTGTTAAATCATTTTGATGCCGTGACAGCCACTCAATATATTCGTTTTTTAATGCATTAATATGTTTGGTGATAACATCAAACACGATATCGTTCTTACTTGCGTAGTGATAAAATAAAGTTCCCAAACTCAAATGCGCTTCGTTGGCAATATCGCGTAAAGAAATACGATTAATGCCATCATTGGCGATCAATCGTTCAACGGCAACGATTATTTTTTCTTTACTTGTGCTTCCGATTGGGCGGGCCATATGTGTTATTCGGTCAAGTGACCGATTAATTAATTTCATATTAACACTGCTGATTAATTAAAGGAAGACGTTTATTAAATTAAAAATATATGAATTAAGTGTGTGTTAAGTGACAGACTTGATTGAGGTTCCTTTATCTGGGGTACGATGGCCGGATTAGCACCTTGGGGCCCTCATTTACATGATTGGTCATGGCAAAAATGACCAAGTTTCCCAGTTTATGTAGGCGATCGCGGGCCCTACTTGGTAACTTTCAACACATTCACCATCAATACGATTCTTCAATACCTCAAAGTTGGCAAATGGCAGAACTACCTTTACGGCGAACGCATCGATATCATTCTTTTGTTAGTTGCTAAATCAATTCTTGCCTAGCTCGTGTTATTAGGCGCTAGGCAACCAAGAAGGTAAATAATTTAGTAAATTAACAAGCTAAGTTGGCCACCGCGCCGAGCTTTTTTATTTGCTATTACTATTCATTTATTGGGAAAATTCCACTATTATTTCAATAAGGAGAAATTTTATGAAACAGTTTTATTTGAAACAAAAAGTGTTCGCTTTAAGAGACCGCTACAAAGTTTATGATGAAGAACAAACCTTGGCCTATTATGTGGAAGGGAAAATGTTTAGTTTCACTCGTTTGATGAATTTCTACCGCGAAAAAGACAAACAACACTTATACATCATTAAAAAGAATTTTATATCTTTCCTCCCCAAATACCGCCTTCTGAATCCCGATGAAACTCAAGTGGCAATGTTGACAAAACGAATTTCGTTCATGAAACATAAATTCGATATTACATCAAACCTTGGCGACCTCAAGATGGAAGGGAACATGTGGGGTCACGATTTTAAAGTTATGGACGGAGATAACATCCTTCTAGAAGTTCATAAAAAATGGTTGTCATGGGGAGATACCTATCAAATCACCATTCATGACGACTCCAAGACCGAATTATTGCTGGCCCTCGTGTTGATGATTGATGATTGTCTCCACGATAGCCAAAATCAAAGTCACTAATTAGCGAATTACATATCTAAAGCGAGGCACCGCGTCGCACTTTTTATCGAGGGCGATTTCGATGAATCAATTTGGTTTCTTTTTAAGACCGCGCGTGTTGCCCCCTTTGTCGAATTTTTTCCCGGTTCACCGAAGCCATCGCTATTAGCGCTATGATTGTCATCATAACGATTATTTCAAACTCGTTTAGCATTCAAACCGAATTGCGACCGATATTGCGGTCGTTATCATCATAACGATAATCTTGTCAAAATCGATGAAGCATCATTTATAATTGGTATTAATCATGTTAACTAAGGAGCAGTTATGAAAATATTTACCCCGATAATTATTAATGGACTTGCCGTAAAAAATAGAACGGTCATGGCCCCGATGTGTATGTATTCGGCACAAGAGGATGGCTTTGTGTCACAATTTCATCGCGTTCATTATCCAACTCGAGCCTATGGAGGCATCGGCCTGATTATCCAAGAAGCCACTGCGATCGAACCGCGTGGACGTATCACTGATCATGATTTAGGCATATGGAGCGATGAACACGGTTTGGGTTTAAAAGAACTCGTTAGTATGGTTCATATGGCGGGGGGCAAAATGGCGATTCAATTAGCGCATGCTGGACGGAAAAGTCGGAATACGTTTGAACCAATCGTATCTTCCTGCAATCAGCGGTTTAACGAGAAGTATGACATTCCAAAACAATTATCAATTAGTGAAATCAAAGATATCGTTGCGGCTTTTAAACAAGGCGCGAAACGGGCCAAAGAAGCCGGATATGATGGGATTGAAATCCATGGTGCCCATGGATATTTGATTAACCAGTTCCTTTCACCATTCACAAATAAACGCGATGATGAATATGGCGGATCACTTGAAAAACGAACGAGGTTTTTATTAGAAATATTGACAGCTGTTCGTGAAGTATGGCGTGGCCCCTTGTGGGTGCGCCTATCCGCGGATGAATATATCGAGCAAGGGCATCGCCTTGAAGATACGCTGAAAGTTATCGATCTAATCAAACATCTAATCGACGCCGTTAACGTTAGCAGCGGTGGTATCTCCCCTTCGGTGCCTAAAGTATTCCCAGGTTACCAATTAGCGTTTTCGGCGGCCATTCGCGAAAAAGGATTGCTTACATTTGGCGGTGGCCTCATCAATAGCATTGAAGAAGCCGAGCAAGCGCTAGCGAAAGAAAAAGCCGACTTAATATATTTTGGGCGGCCGTTATTATTACGCCCATTTATCGTCCTGGAAGCCGCAAAAACGTACGCTCCGGAACTTGTGATACCTCAATACGAACGAGGATGAGGCAAACAAAAGTGTTTCCTATAACGGAAACGCTTTTTTTAGCAGTTATTTAGCTTTCTTCTCTTTTTTGAAGCACATGAACCAATCGAGGCAGTACATATCGTCGTCTTTGGATTCCATGCGTTCTTTGGCAGTGCCACAGCTACCGGCAGTAGGAACGATGACATCGTCGCCAGGACGCCAATCGGCGGGCGTGGATACGGAGTCTTTATCAGCCTTTTGTAAGGCGAGGACGCAGCGCTTTATTTCATCGAAGTTGCGACCAGTCGATAATGGATAGTAAAGCATTAAGCGAATGATGCCCTTCGGATCGATAATGAAGACGGCACGAACGGCTTGAGTGTTGCTTTGACCGGGTTGAATCATGCCATAGAGATTAGAAACATCCATTCTAATATCTTCAATTAATGGAAATCTCACTTCAACATGCTTGAAGTTTTTCCATTTGATATCCTGAATTTTTCTTAACCAAGCGATATGAGCATAAATGGAATCAACGGATAGTCCCACGAGCTCGCAGTTTAATGCTTTGAATTCATCATGCAAAGAAGCGAAGGTCATAAATTCGGTTGTGCATACGGGAGTAAAATCAGCGGGATGAGAAAACAATATAACCCATTTTCCTTTGTAATTCTCGGGGAAAGTAATCATCCCCTGGGTCGTCTTAGCCACAAAATGGGGGGCGGGATCGCCAATTAGCGGCATCCGCGAAAGTTTAACATCTTCCATATTTTTTCCTCCTTTGGTGATGTTGTGGCAACTACGACGAGCAGTTGTATGTATTAATTAAGTTAATTATAACCTAAAACGGCGCTTAATCTTCGTCTTTTTGGGAGACTGATTCTGCTTTGTTTTTGGCTTTCTTTTTCATGTCGTTGAAAAAGACAAGTTTTAATACGCCAATGGCGAGGACGACCACGACGATGAGGATCCAGCCCCACCATGGCATGGCAAATGAAGAAGTAAGCATATGATTAACCTCCATGTTGTTGTTTGCGCGCAAATGCGATAATTGAAAACACAGCCAAACTTAGCATATAAATGGTTCCGATTAACAAGTAAGCCCAGAATGGCAAGTCGCTTGGATTGCTGATATTCATCGCGGCATTGAGAAGTGCTTTCACGGGCCAAAAGTTTGGAGTGATGCCAAGCAAATACTGCTTCCAATCGCTAAACGCATTTAATAATACGAGGACGGGAATCATAAAGATGAGGCCACCGCTTTTCATAAACGCGAAGCCTTCAATTTTGTTTTTAGCCGCAGAAGCAATTAGGGTGCCAACCGCCGGAACTAATAACGAACTAACGAGCGAAAAGAAGATGATTTCGCCATATCCTAAATTATCAAAGCCAAATTGCATGGTTCCATATGTAAAAGAATAGGCATCTGATGCCCACCATTTGATCGATAATACCAAAAATAGTGTTCCAAGTACTGCAAATCCGAATGTATACAATGATTTAAAGATGACATAACCTGTAATCGTGATTGGTGTAACCGCAATCGAATTGATTGTTTTTTCATCTTTGTTTTCGAGCAATGAAAATCCGAGCAACGCTCCGGAAGCAAAGCCTCCAACCGCGATGATAACGACAAAGGCGATCAACATCGTTAAGCTATACGCGAAAGAAGTATCGCTAACGCCGCCACGAGTAAGCGCAAGCGGCAATAACCAGCCGATTAAAACGAACATAAACGCCGGATATATCAACAAAAACAAATTAAGCGGATCACGCATTATCGTTTTAAGTTCATATCCTATTAATCGTAAATATTTTTTCATGATCAACCTCGAATTGCGAATTGTTTAAATTGGGGATAGACGACAAGCGGTAATAAAATAGTTGGAATCATCGTTAATGTTGTAACGCTAAGAGCGATTAACCACCCATTTTTAGCGACGAATAGTGAATCGATTAGGTATTGGGCGGCATAACTTGGCGAGATGATGGCGATGCCTTCGAAAGTGGCGGGAATCACATTGATAAGCACGAGAAGCGCCGGTACCATAAACGCGATGGCCAGGCCCATGTATTTAATTAAAAAGGCCATAAAGTCACCGCTATAGAGGATGATGATATAACCAATTGATATATGGGCTAACGTCGATAAAATGGTGTATAAGAGCGCTAAAGCATAATTAATGACCACGCCGTGAATCAACAGCAACGCCAAGGCAACAAGCGCCATGGAGATGACTCCCGCCACAAGTGAAGCGACGAGCTTGGCGCTTAATAGTTGCGATATGGACACGGGAGCGACAAACATCGTTTTAATCGTTCCTTCTTGTTTTTCAAAATAGAAACTTGACGCTAATAAAATGATGGACATCATGCCGGTATCGATGACAAGCAAAAACGGCATCAGGCTTTTTGCTTCTTCCTTGGCGGATAGCGATAGAACAATGACCCAAAGGATGGATAACATAATGCTAAACCACATGATTTTGTATTTGAAAAGACGAAAGATTTCGCCTTTAAATAAAGTCCACCAAGTTTTCATTGGGGCGCCTTTTGTCCCACAATGTCGATAAAGATTTGTTCCATGCTCACTTCATCGCTATGAATGGTGATGATTTTTTTCGTTTTGATGATGTCTAGAAACGCGGCATCGGTGCCGATGGTGTCTAATGGAAATACCGATTTCATTGGTACATCGTCTTGATAGTATTCGACGATGATATTTCGTTTTCCGTATTGAAGCTTTAGTTTTTTAGGACTCGAAATCGTTAATAGATGGCCGTTCGCAATAAAAGCCACTTCATCGCACAATTCTTCGACATCTCCCATGAGGTGCGTCGAGATGAAGATTGTTTTGCCCTGGGCCTTTAGTTCGCGAATGATATCTTTTATGATGCGTGCGTTAGTGGGGTCAAGTCCATTGGTCGGTTCATCAAGGAAAATGACATCGGGATCATTTAAAAGAGCCCGAACAAAATTTAACCGGACTTTCATGCCTTTGGAAAATTGCCCAACTTGCTGATTTTTGGCTTCGCCTAATCCCACGCGGACTAGTAACGCTTCGTAGTCGATATTCTTTCGATATAACCGAGCGAAGAACGACAAATTTTCCATCGCCGTTAATTTATTAAAGTGAACCGGCATTTCAAAACCGACACCAACATCTTCATAAAACGATGTTCCAAACTTTTTTAGGTCTTTGCCGAAATACAAAATGTTACCATCATAATCATCTAGCAGCTTCGTCATCAACTTTTGCGTTGTTGATTTGCCAGCCCCACTTGGACCCAATAGGCCAAAGATGGTGCCCTTAGCGACGTTAAGCGAAACATCATTAAGGACAAGAGGTCGTTTTTTTGAGTACCGGAAATTAATATTTTGAAGGCTAAATGCGTATTCCATGAGGAAACTCCCTATGATTGGCGCTAATTAATATGATGTGCGCGCATTTGATTATCATATAATGAAAGATAACATAAAATATTATATATCGGAGGAACGGGGGATTAAATATGGGCTTTATTAGAAAGCGAATTATCCGACCAATCATTATTCTTGGGGCAATCATTGTTCCCATCGTTTTGTTTGCGCAAGGAAGCTTTAGTTTTACGCTTGGCGAAAGCGATGGCGACTACACAAATGTCATGCGCGAAGGTGTTGAAGATGGAACATCACGTATTGTTGATATCGCGATGTTAGGCGCTCATGATGCCTTTTCGCACAAGATTACGCCTGACTCCGCGATTGATCCGGGCGAACCCGATGATTCATTGTTAAGGAATGGGACGCTACAAAAATTCGCCGATGGCGTATTTGTACGCCTCTCGAAAGCGCAAAAAAGCGGGGCTGAAAAATTATTTGCTTCAGGCGTCCGCTACTTCGATGTGCGCCTAAGTTACTTTGAAGGTGAGTGGTATACCAAGCATGGACTCATTTCTGATAAATTAGCGAACTACCTTGATGAATTAATCTCAATTTTAAATGAGAACCCTGGCGAATTCATAATCTTCGATATGCAACATGTCTATTTTCCGGACACCATCAATTTTTCAGATTTGTTCGATTTTTTATCAACTTATGAATATGAGGGAACTTCACTGACGGATTTCATTAACTATGATCCCTTATCGCTGGAACTCCGTGATTTGACGTATGACACTGTGACCGATGCGGGAACAAAAGCGGGTGTGGTCATGCTAGCAAAAACAGCCGCTAGTGCCAGTTTGCCCTTCCACTATAACCGCGGAAACGGGGATACGGCCATTATCAACATCCGAAGCTTATGGCATAACACTTCGGACACGACGACGTTGCTTAATGGGATTCGCGCTGAATATGAATACTTAAATTCAACGGTGATATTTGAGGATATATTGCGCGTCAATCAAGCCCAAAAAACAGGGGCATTAACGTCAACAGATGTATGGGATACGGTTTTTGGATGGTCACTGCTTGATCTCGCCAATAATTCCAATGCTCAACTTGTGGAGGAGATCGAGTTCGGCCAATGGCTTACGGTCATGCCCATCTTTATGGTTGATTTTGCCGATTCCACCAAAGGTGACTTTAACACATTGGCCAATGAAGCGATGATTGTTTATAATAAGACGCTTTAACGATGGAAATAAATGTCTTTCGCCGTTACGAAAAGAAATTTCTATTGACCGAAGATCAATATACGCGCTTAGTTCCCATTGTTAGGGAGCACATGGATCTCGACCCTTTTTGTGTGGATGGAAAACCCTACCATGTGCAAACCATTTATTTTGATACCTTAGATAATGCCATCGTTCGTCATTCGCTCGACAAACCGAAATTTAAAGAGAAATTGCGACTCAGGCATTATGGAGAAGTGTATCAAGACGGAGATCCTCTCTACTTGGAGATGAAGCGAAAGTTTGTTGGCGTTGGCACAAAACGCCGCGTTAAACTGACATTTGAAGAAGCCCAACAAGTCATGCACAAGCAAACATTACCACCAAAAGAAGATTATTTTTCACGGCAAATCCTTGGTGAAATCGCTTATCATATCAACAAGTTTGATGTCAAACCCATCGTGTTTATTAGTTATTCGCGTTTTGCTTATGTGGCCAGAGATGATAGTCACTTCCGGCTGACCATCGATCACGATTTAGTGACGCGGCGCAACAACCTTGATTTTGTTTCTAATAACGAAGGGCTGAAATTGATTAAACCCGGTTTCCATTTAATGGAAGTAAAAGTGGGAAAAGCAATGCCGTTATGGTTTGCCAGGGCTTTAAGCGCTTATAATATATATTTAACGAGTTTCTCTAAATATGGCAAAGAATTTGAACATCGTTTACAAAAGGAGTTAGCTATCGATGAATATATTTGATCAAATCCAACTTTATGTCACCGACATCATCGTGGTCGCCATGATCGCCCTTGGGGTTTCCCTCGCGTTAGGTATTCTAATCGCCCTATTTTACATGCGCATTAAGCGGGAACAAGGATTCACTCACGACTTCCCTTGGACGCTCGTCATCATTCCTCCTGTGGTTTCGATGCTTATCATCATGTTGTCAACAAATTTGGCGGGTGGCATCGCCGTGGGTGGCTTGTTCGCCCTAACAAGATTTAGGACCCAACAAAAAGAAACTGAGGATATTGCCTTCATTCTTCTTACCGTTGTCATAGGTGTCATTAACGGCACCGGATATATCGCTTATTCGGTCGTGTTCACCCTTATCATGATGGCAACCCTATTTGTGATGTATTTAGTCAAATTTGGTCAGACAAGCGACCGCCACATGGTCCTCAAAATAATCGTTCCAGAAAGTTTAAATTTTGAAAATTTATTCGATGATTTGTTAAAAGAATCGTGTCTTTCATACCAAGTCAATCGTGTCCGCACCACTGATTTTGGCACGATGTTTGAACTTACATTTTTCATTGTGCTGAAAAAAGCAGTGGTTCAAAAAATGTTGATCGATAAAATCCGCGAGCGAAATGGGAATTTGACTGTCTCTTTGACAGTGCAACGCTTCAATAGTGACTAAATCTCGTTTTAGTATTTTTAAATTAGGATTGGTCACCTCTTTCATCTTGCTGGGGGGCGTGGTTTCTTCAAAAACTCCGATTGATGTTAATGCCGCCACGATTACGATTACTTTTGACATTTTAAATGATGATCAAGTAATTGAAGATGTCGTTCTCGCTACTCCTGGGTTAATTGAAGAGCCAGCGATTACGATGCGCGACAATGTTCGCCTGATTGGTTGGTTTATTAATCGCGGACTTGATGAGCCATTCTCGTTTGATACGATCGTTAGCTACGATATCGATTTATTTGCAAAATGGGATTATCTTGATGACACGGCAGGAAAAGCAATTTTAACGCAATCTTTAGAAGGCACTTCCTTCAAAAGTGGCGATGTGACTTTAAGCTTTTTGCTATATGCTAATCTGCAAGATGAAGTCACTTATCAGTGGCAGATGAAATTAACGTCTGATGGTGAATGGCGCGATATTAACGGGGCAACGTCATCGACCTATCGCCCGCTTCGAAATGGCGAACGGGGTTATCGCCTCGTGTACCGGACACCGGTATACGACGCTCAAAATAACCTCATTGACCATACGCGTCACGAGACATCTTCCGTTTGGATTACAATCTATGGGGCATTTCCTTGGTTGCCGATTATCGTGTCGGGGGCCTTTGTCTTCATGTTTGCGATCGTCTATTTTTTGTCTTATAAATGGACGCTTCTTTTAATTGTCGATGGAAAATTTTTCCGCGCCTTGCGCTTTCGCGCGGGCGAAGATATCTCGGCGATTGAAACGCCAATTGTTGCTGAACACCGCTTTGATGGTTGGTATGAAGATGCCACTTTCACAACGCGGAAGGATTTAACGCGCATGCCGCGCCACGCATTAAAAATATACGGAAGGCTCATCAATGAAAAAGAAACCATTCCCTCCTAGAAAACGCCTTCCAAAACCAGTCACTTACTCACAGCAATACCGCGTAAAAACGCAAATGGGTTTGCTCGATTTTTTGCTGACCAACGTTGAGGGCATGTCGCGCAATAACATTAAAAATCTTTTAAAACGACGCGTGATTGCCGTTGACGGAGCACCGATTGCCCAATTCGATTTTCAGGTTTATCCTGGCGATATCGTGATGATTGGAAATGAACGATTAGAACATCGAAATCCCACCAAGATTGATGTCATCTATGAAGATGAAGAGTTACTTGCCATCAATAAACCATCGGGGTTACTTTCAATTGCTTCAGACAAAGAAAAAGCGGTCACCGCTTATCGACAAGTGACGGATTATGTCCGGCTACAAGACCCCCTGGCCCGTGTCTTTGTCGTTCATCGCATTGACATGGATACTTCAGGCGTCTTGTTATTTTCAAAAAGCGATGAGCTAAGAAAAAAGCTTCAAGATCAGTGGAATGATTTAGTGATTAAGCGGGGATATTACGCGCTTGTGGCCGGTGTCCCCAAGGAGAATGAAGCCACCTTACGCCATTACTTAAAAGAAACCTCGACGCATTTAATGTATATATCCGATCGTCAAGGCGATGGGCAACTGGCAACCACACATTATCAAATCGAGCGGAAAAATGATACTTACGCTTTATTAAATGTGGATATCGAATCGGGTCGTAAAAATCAGATTCGCGTCCAACTGCGCCATATTGGCCACCCCGTCGTTGGGGATGATAAATATGATACCCTACTTAACCCCATTAATCGGCTTGGCCTTCATGCCTACTTTTTAAGTTTGAAGCATCCCGATACCGGCAAGGTTTATGAATTCCACGCTTCGTTACCGAAAGAATTTGTGTCCGTATTCAAGAAGAAAGACGCGATTAGTAAGAGTGAAAAACCACTTACAATTAATCGAAAAGTACGCATCCCTCGTAAGTAATCGTCTTATAGCAATTGTAAATATGATATATTTAACGTTATGAAAAGCCGTCTATTACAATTCAAGCAAAACAGCATTGCCCTCGCGCGATTGTTTAAGAAATACATGATTGCGAGCTGGCATAAATTTGTTATAAACCTCAAAAATCCCGATAGTTTACTTCGATATGTCATTTATTTAATCGTCGTTGGCATACTATTTTTTGGCGTCGCTTTAATTAGCAATCTATTTACGATTCCTTTAAGTGGCGATTATGTGATGCAGCAAATTCCGTTTTACTATAACGGATATGATGACTGGTGGCATTTTTTCAAAACAGGGGAATTCGTTTTATGGGACTCTTCAACGTATTTAGGCACCAATAACATTGGTAGCAATAGTTTTTATTATTACTTAAATCCTTTCTTTCTACCGATTCTCTTATTCCCACGTGCGTTAGTACCGCAAGGTTTGGCGGTTTTAATGATTGGCAAAATGGTTGGCGCCGGCCTGATTATGCGCGTCTATTTAAAATATCTTGGCGTTAGTGAAAAGACGTCGCGACTATTCGGGCTTGTTTACGCATATTGTGGCTGGATAACCTATTACCTTTGGTTTAATCACTTCATGGAAGTGGCGATTATTTATCCGCTTATCTTCCTTGGTATCGAAAAACTTCTAAAAGAAAAACGGCCATGGCTATTGGCCTTTAGCTTATTTTTAATGGGCATTACCAACTATTTCTTCCTCGTGTCGGGAGCGATGGCGGGCGTCTTATATGCCTTGTTCCGCTATTTCCAACTCGCCCCCCAAAAATCGTGGGAAGATCGCTTCACGATTGCGGCGTTAGGGGTGGCCACTTTTGCCGTTGGCATTTTAATGTCCTCCGTCGTGTTTTGGCCCTCGATTATCGTGGCCACGACATCTGACCGCGTTAACACGGCTTTTTATCTAGCGGACTTAAAAGTTCTTATCGATAACAAAGAATGGGCGGAAGTTATCGAGATGATTTTAGTGTGGAAGACGCGGTACGGGGAAGAAACCCCATACGACAAACTATATGCGCTTATCTCGTTTTTATATCCCACGGTCAGCAATCGGTCCTCAACGTTATTACGGACAAGCAGTTACGATAATACGATTTCGAGTTTGTTTGTTTATACACCCGTCATGTTGATGCTTATTCCCTCATTACTATATTCAATTCGACGAAAAAAATGGAGCCATCTTGTTCCGGTTGCTTTCTTCTTATTCGCGTTATTCACGCCAATTTTCTATCAAATATTTCATGGCTTCACCGTTGATTATGGCCGGTGGCAAATATTTACTGTCATCGCCATGATTGCTTATATCGCCTTAAACTTTGATCAAAAACAACATTTTCGAAAGTGGTATTACGATGTATCATTCGTGGTTATCATTGGACTGGCCATCTTCACTTTTTATGAGGCGAGCACTTATCAAAACAAGTACAATTTTACGGGACTAGAAGAACGGCTATATGTTGGCATTTATCAGCTTGCCGCCATCCTTGCGGCCTATATCATTATCAAAATTCACTCCCGTCGCGATATATTCGTTAAGTACGTAACCTATTTTGTCACCATCGAAGCAATTGTCATGGGGGCGATGACGATGTCGATGCATGGACTCGTATTTTATGTCAACGATTATGATAATGGCTTAAAAACCGTCAATGACGAACGACGCATCATCAAACAGATTCAAGCGGATGATCCAAGTTTCTATCGGATTTATAACCTTAACGCTGGGGAATCGAGTAACATTGGCATGCGCCTTGGCTATAACGGATTAACAGCGTTCCATTCGCTATATAACTTCCATGTGATGGAGTTTAATGAATGGTCACATATGAACTACAACCATAATGGCTGGTCGATGGGTTATCATGAAAAACGCTATAACCTCGATTTATTTCTCAATGTCAAATACTACATGGTTAGAAATATTTTTGATACATATACCGCGGTCACGGATGAAACCGGCTTCCCCCATTATCTTTATCATAATGTGCCAAACGGATTCGTAGAAGTGCCCGAATATACCACCGAATTGCACACCGTCTATCGCAATACCAATTACATCGAAGGCGGTTTCAGCTACGACAATTTAATTTACACGAATTACAATCCCACAACCGGTTATTCGGATTTGTACACCAATAACACCGCCGAAGTATTGCGAAATGAAGAAGCCTATCTTAAAGGAGCGATTTTAGGTAATGACGACGTTAATGAAATCATGACCGAAGCGCCCCACCTTAGTGTCGGCACGATTCCCGCGCGCGATATGGATCACATTCCCACGAAAGTTAAAGTAGTTACGTGCCCGCAAGATAATTTTGATCCCGACCGCGCCGATAATATCGCCGATTGCACCCAAAAAACAATCAACACCAATGAGCTTGTCACTGGTTATGTCGGGCACCGGTCGGCGATATATGTCGAACCGCTGGTGGGGACGACATTTGGGTCGAGTACTGATTCATATTTTTATGCAATGCAATTACGCCTCTCACACCATGCCACCGTTTATTTATTTAATCAAGATAACGAAATCATCGTTCGTGATGCCCATTCGTTTGTAAACACGAGCTTCAAGTTTATGCGTGGATATTACGCCGATGAACCAGTTAGTCGCATCGTTATTATTCCTAAGTCAGTTACCACATATGGTATGTATTATCCCACGCTTTATGGCGAACCCTACGGTGATTTTTTGGCAAGACGCCAAAAACTGGTGGACCATCCACTTGAAAACTTTGAATATACGGCTAATCGTCAAATGTTTGACACAAATTATGATGAATCACGTTTTGTGGTCCTAACGACTCCCTATGATCCCGGTTGGTCGGTAAAAGCCATTAAAGAAGATGGCACGATTAGCCATCCTAAAGTCTATAAGGCCCAAGGCGGTTTTGTTGGTTTCCTCTCGGAAGCTGGCCAAACAAGTTATGTCGTGTCATATATGACTCCTAAGTTACCTGAAGGCTTATTATTATCACTGGCTGGTTTCCTTCTTTTCGGAGGTTCTTGGTCCGCTGTGTATCTTGTCGAACGCAAAAAGAAAAAGCGGGAAACAATCCCGCCCGTGGAAGAAGATCCACCACCCTCAGTTCCGGTGAATTAGTTTATAAATATAGTTTTTTTGAACTTTTAAAACGCTACTTGCTTGTTTGATGGCGTCTTTTGTGGAAATCCCCATATCAGTTAAAGAATTGATGAATGCTAATATCTCATCATCGCCAATTTTAGTTTGTAGTTCGTCAGTATTTCCATCGACGACAATAACCATTTCGCCTTTTAATGTCTCTGGTTCAATCTCGGCGAGTTCATTAAGCGTGCCATAGATAAACTCTTCAAATTTTTTGGTAAGCTCACGGGCAATACACGCTTTACGATTACCCAGTGTGTCTTTAAGCGCTTTTAATGTTAATCCGATGCGATGCGGCGCTTCATAAAAAATTAAAGTTTCAGTCCGTAAATATAAACCTTGTAGTTCTGATTTTCGGGCATTGGCTTTGGTGGGTAAAAATCCATGAAAATAAAAGCGATCGGTATTAAGTCCGGATCCCACGAGGGCATTAAGGACGGCGCTAGGTCCAGAAATGACGGATATCTTTATATCGGATTCTAAAGCAAAGGCCACGAGGCGTCGGCCTGGATCCGAGATGCTAGGATACCCCGCATCCGACACATAGGCCACCTTTTTTTGATCGCGAAGGAGGGAAATTAGTTCATTAGAAACAATAATTTCGTTATGTTCATGGCAAGAAATTAACGGTTTTTTGATATTGAAATGTTTCAATAACACGCCAGAAACACGCGTATCTTCACAGGCGATATAATCGACATTTTGTAATGTTTCAAGCGCGCGCGGGCTCATCTCCGAAAGATTTCCGATGGGCGTGGCCACGAGGAACAAGCGTGCTTCAGGTGTATCGAAACTGCGATGTCGTTTCATTTTCCTTTTTGTTCTCCGGCAACTTTCGGCAGTTGATTGACTTGCTCAAGCGGCAAGAAATGGACGCCATTGTAATTTTCTAACTTGACGATGCGCGTTAACACATTCATGGAGGTGATGCGGTAAGTTTCGCCTTCATAGGTGACGCGCGATCCGACTTTGGGAAAATCTTTTTTTAGTTCGGTATAGGCTTCATCTTCATATTTGAGGCAGCAAATCAATTTGCCGCAGTGGCCCGAAAGTTTGGGAATATTTAGTGTTAATAATTGGTTTTTGGCACGGTTAATGGAGATATTATCAAATTCATTGAGGAAAGTGGCGCAGCAAAGTGGCAAGCCACAAATGCCAATGCCACCAATCATTTTGGCTTTGTCGCGACTTCCAATTTGGCGTAGATCGATGCGCGTATGGAAGTGACCGGCCAACAAGCGGAGCAAATCCCTAAAATCGACGCGTTCCTCGGATAAATACGAGAAAATGAGTTTGCTACGATCAAGGGTGAATTCGGCGGATACTAGATGCATTCCCAACCCCAATCGTTCAATTTGCTCGGTGCAATATTTATAGGCATATTGGCTTTGCCGTTTATTTTCATCAAAGGCTTCGATGTCACTGGGAGTGGCTTTACGAAGAATCGGCTTTAACGATAAGTTTCCTTGATATCTCGATAAAGAAACGGGAAGCATCGAAACTTGTCCTAACTCTAAACCGCGAATCGTTTCCACGATGACAGAAGTCCCAATATCGAAATCGGGAAACGGCGTTTCAAAATAATAGGATTTTCCAGTATCTGAGAAGCGCACGCCTAGGAAATAACCAGTGGGAGTGGCTTCTAGTATCTCATCAGTCATGGTCATGAATATACTCCTTCAGCAAAATAATGAATAGATGGTCGAGCAGTAAGGTGGCATTAACATTTAAATCGATTTGGCCACGGGCAAGAGTGATTTCTAGTAACGCTTCTTCAAGATTCGCAAACCTTTTAAGAAGAGGCTTTAATATATTAACATAACTTGGCAAGCTTGGCTCTTGTCCGTTTTGTAAAGCCAGGATGTCGCCAAAAAACAGCAACATCATATCGATAATGAGCCGCAGATGCTCTTTTTGAGTAAAGCGCTCGATAATTTCATCGATGGCGATATAATGCGCTTTTGAATAATTTGATGCTAAAGCTTCAAGAAAGTGGGTAAACGCATCGCGCATCGAAATATAAAAATCCTCCTCCAGAATCGCTTTCATCTTGTGGGGGTCTTGATAAAAATGGGCAAGCAACTCGGCGTCTTGAAGTGGAATCCCTTGATCGATGGCAAGGGCGACAATCATGTTTAAATCGACGGGCAATACACGTAATTTCTGCGTTCGCGACACGATAGTTTCAATGACTTTGCTTTCATTTTCTGTTGTTAAAAAGGCATATACTTCTTGATGAGGTTCTTCTAGAAACTTCAATAAGGAATTAACGGCTTCAATCGTTAGGTTTTCCACTAGATGCAAGATATAAATTAAGCGCCCAGCTTTTTCTATGGGCGTTTTTTCGAAAGAGGCTTCCATGCCTTGAATCTCCTCTTTTTTAATCGTGGCCAGGGAACCATCGAAAATCATGATATCGGCATAGTTACCATCATCAATCCGTAAGCACGACCAACAAACATTGTCGGCGAGGGGAGAAGGGTGTTCGCACACCAATGATTTTGCTAAAAACTTGGCGATTTCAAGTAACGGAGAACCCGTTTCGCCTGAAAGGAGATAGGCATGCGACAAATGGCCGCTCACTAACGCGCTTTGGAATTGGCGCCGTAATTGTGGCTGTTGCGTTTGAAGGTAAGAAACAATATTCATCGCTTTCCTAATCGGAGTCTAATCACTTCTTCGGCATTTGTGACAACTTCATCAAATGATTTGGAAGCATCGATAATCACAAAGCGATTTGGTTCTTTTTTTGCTAATTTAAGAAATGTTTTTCTAACTTTGCGATGAAACGACAATTGCTCAAGATCGAGGCGATTCACTTCGCGGTTCTTAGTTTTATTAATCCGTGATAAACCGACTTTGGGGTCGATGTCGAAAAGCAAAGTGAGATCAGGAAGACATCCTTCCGTGGCAAATAAATTAACTTTTAAGACTTGATTGACACCTAAACCGCGCGCTCCGCCTTGGTAAGCGAGCGAACTATCGAGATAACGGTCACAAATAATGATGTTGCCCTTATTTAACGCGGGCCACACTTTTTCAACCAAATGTTGTCGCCGACTTGCGGCATAAAGTAAAGCTTCGGCGCGGGCATCAAGAGCGGTATTCGCCTTATCAAGGATAATATCGCGAATTTGCTCGGCAATCGGCGTACCGCCGGGTTCGCGTGTGCGGATGATCGGATAACCATCGGCAAGCAACCGCTCGCAGACGATATTCATGACGCTTGTTTTGCCACTGCCTTCTGGTCCTTCAATCGTTATGAACATGTTATTCCCCTTTCAATTTGGTCCGATTAGCTAATGCTTTTGAAAGTGTTAAGCTATCGGCGTAATCAAGATGACCGCCCATTGGCAGGCCGTAAGCAAGACGGCTGACCCGGATGGGGTATGATTCTAATAATTTTGATAAAAAAAGAGCGGTGGTCTCTCCTTCAATCGTGGGATTGGTGGCCAAGATGACTTCTTGATAACCTTCATTTTCAACGCGGCGAAGCAAGGGGTCGATACTCAAATCTTCGATTCCAATGCCTTTGACCGCGGATAAGACACCACCGAGGACATGATATTTGTAGTGGCTATTTTCGATCTTTTCAAAGGCATAGACATCTTTTACGTAACTAACAACAACCAACGTCGCCGTTTCTCGTTTTTCATCAAGGCAAATTTCGCACAATTGATGTTCGGTGTAAATGCCACAAACGGGACACGGGTGGATGAGAGACTTAACTTTTTGAAGCGAGTTAATAAACTCATCGATATCGGATGATGGTAATTCAAGCATCGAATAAGCCATGCGTTCGGCGCTTTTTAAGCCGACACCTGGCAATTTATGAAACGCTTCAATCAGCGCCTCAAGAGATAGTAGTGGTTTCATAAAGCATATCCCTCAACATTAATGGTTAGTGTTTTGCGGTCGGGTAATTTCTTAATTTGGTTTAACTCTAAATACTTTTTCTTAAGACGCATACATTCACTGCGCGGCAAGGCATAAACAAGCACGGCGCGATTTAATAGTACTTTGATAATGTTCTGGAGGACCGGTTGGTTTTCAACAATGTTAATTTTATCAACGAGGCTTTGTAAATCGTATTCAAGTATCAATACCTGCTTGCAAAGCACATAGGGGCGCCCATCGGTCAAGAGCGCCGCATAGCGGCCAAGGTCGGGATCGGCGTTAATTAAATGAAGTTCACTCCACCGATTCATCAGGGTAATCTTGTCATCTTTAAGACCGCTGACCATGATTTTAATGATATTTTCATCGTCGATGGTGATTTTATTTCCTGAAGTGGCAATAGGTGTGACCATTATGGTTGAAAAATCGATGCTGGGGTTTGGTTGCCCTTGTTCAATATTGGCCAATTCTTCGAAAATGGTCGTCTTGGGAGCTTCTTCGGATTGTTTAATTGCGGGTTTTGGAATTTTAGGGACATGATTGATTGAAGTATCCGATTTTCCATTGACGGGTGCGAACACGATTTCTTCAGGGGCGTCCTTTTCTTCCTCGGCTTTGGTGGTCTCTTGTGGAACTTCCTTGCTCGGTTCCTTCGATGGAGTTTCTTTGCTAATTGGTTTGGTGCCTTCTTTTTTCACCATGGGTGTTTCGATTTGTTTCGCGTGCCGGCTAAGTTTTAAAAATACGACTTCAATAAGTGAGCGAATATTGGCTACATAGCGAAAATCGCTTTGAGCTTTTAAGAGGGCATCGATATAATCGGGCACGATTTGACTATCAAGCGCTTGTAATAATTGGTCGGCTTCTTCAGGCGTCACTTTATTCATTAACGCTGGTTGATTGGTCTTTAGGTATATCAATAAATCCTTGAGTATATCAAGCAAATCGCTGACAAGGCGCTTAATATCAACGCCTTGAATGGTAAATTGCCGGAGTGTTTCCAATAAACCTTGAACATCGCCACGGGCGATTTGATAAAGTAGATTTATTTTATCTTTGGTTCCCGCAAGGCCAAAAAGCTCTAAAATATCGTTTTCCTCGAGGTGGTCGCCACTATAGGCGATAACTTGGTCAAGTAGCGATAAAGCATCGCGAACGCCACCATCGGCAAGGGCAATAATGGCATCGATGGCGCGCGATTCATAATGGATATCCTCTTGTTTCAGGATATCGAGCATCCGTTGTTTAATATCGATGTCGGCGACTTTGGAAAAATCATATCGTTGGCACCGGCTGATAATTGTGGGAATGACTTTATGAGGTTCGGTTGTTGCCAGAATAAAGACCACATGAGCGGGTGGCTCTTCCAGTGTTTTTAATAAAGCGTTAAAAGCGCCACTAGTCATCATATGAACTTCATCAATGATGTATATTTTGAATTTTCCCTTGATAGGAGCATATTTGACTTTATCAATCAGGTCACGAACTTCATCGACACCATTGTTACTAGCGGCATCAATCTCGATGACATCGGGATGGGTGCCGTCGTTAATAGCGAGGCAATTGGCACAAACATTGCATTGTTGACCGATCCCTTCCTCACAGTTTAAGGCCTTAGCCATCAGTTTGGCCATTGAGGTTTTACCAGTGCCACGAGGCCCAGTAAAAAGATAAGCGTGAGCAACTTTGTTTCCGCTTAGGGCGTTTTGAAGTGTTCTCACGATATGTTTTTGCCCAGCGACTTCTTTAAAAGTAGCGGGGCGATACGTACGATATAAAGCTTTATATGCCATTGATTAACCTATGTATCATTATACATAAATATGCGACTTCCTTAAACAAAAACCCCGTTGACTATTGCGACAAACGGCACTTTTTTAGGTTCGGATTATGTGGTAAAATACGCCTAGTTGAAATAGAGGCTTTATGGAAGAAAATTTAAAAGCGCGGCTCGAGGCCATGCGACAACGATTAATTAACATTGATCAACAATTATTGGATGAAAACACCGTGAATGATTTCCGGTTATTTCGCAATTTATCAAAGGAACGTTCCGAAATTGTTCCAGTTCTAGATTTATATGATGAATACGAAAAAGTAACGGCTAATTTAAACGATGCCAGCGCTATGCGTGACGATGATGATCCGGATATCGCCGAATTAGGGAAGAATGAAGTTAATTCTCTGTCGGCGCGACAAGAAAAAATTATCGAAGAAATTAAATTAGAACTTGTTCCCAAAGATCCCAATGACGATAAAAACATCGTCGTCGAAATTCGTGGGGCCGCCGGTGGTGATGAGGCCAATATTTTTGCGGGCGATTTGTTTAGAATGTATACCAAGTACGCCGAAGCCAATGGGTGGAAGATTCAGATGCTTGATAGTAACCCATCGGAGGCCGGAGGTTTCAGTCTTGTTTCATTTATGATTAAGGGCGATCAAGTCTATTCCAAAATGAAATTCGAGAGTGGCGCTCATCGCGTTCAACGCGTCCCAAAGACCGAGGCCTCGGGACGCATTCACACCTCAACAGCCACAGTCCTTGTGATGCCGGAAGTTGAAGAAATCGATATTACGATTAATCCGGCCGATTTAGACATTGGCACCTTTCGGTCCCAAGGAGCGGGTGGTCAAAATGTCAATAAAGTTGAATCGGCTGTAAGAATCGTTCATATTCCAACAGGCGTCACCGTTTATTGCCAAATTGAAAAATCGCAAATGCAAAATCGCGAACTTGCCATGAAAATGCTAAGGGCGAAACTACAAGCGCAAAAGCAAGCTGAACAAGACGAAAAAGTCGGGGCGGAACGAAAACTGAAATTAGGAACGGGCGAACGATCCGAAAAGATCCGCACTTACAATTATCCTCAAAATCGCGTGACTGATCACCGGATTGGTTTTTCTGTTCAAAAACTCGACCGGGTTATGGAAGGGTTACTCGATGAAGTTATTGATGCCTTAATTAATTATGACCAAGAACAAAAACTTCGAGGCGCCTCTTCATGACTATTGCCAGTCTTTATCATCAAACACTAAAAACGACGCGCATCGATGAAGCCACATTGAAGGCTTTATTGTCCCATATCCACCATTTTTCCTCGAATGGCGACCTATTTTTACACTGGAATGAGGAAGCGCGTGATCTTGATAAATTTAATTTGTATTTGCCACGAATACTTTTAGGAGAGCCGCTCCCATACATTGTGGGGCTTGCATATTTCGCTGGATTGACTTTTTTTGTCGATGAGTCGGTTCTAATTCCTCGCCCCGAAACCGAAGAACTTGTTGACCATGTTTCCGACTATATCCAGACTCGTAAAACGAAAAACTTATTAGACTTAGGAACGGGATCTGGTTGTATTGCCATAAGTTTGAAACACCGCTTTCCGTATCTTGATGTTTGGGCAAGCGACATTTCCCAATGCGCGCTTGAAGTGGCACATAAAAATGCTTTGTCATACGGGATGAATCTTCAGTTTTTCTCGGGAGATTGGTATGAACCTTTCAAAAACCAAACGATAAAATTTGATGTGATTGTTAGCAACCCCCCCTATATAGCTCACCCAGAAACCGTTGCTAAAAATGTCCTTGACTATGAACCTCATGGCGCGCTTTTCTCAAATGGGGGAATTAGCAATCATCTAATAATTCTTCAAGGGGCGCCGAACTTTTTAAGTCCAAGGGGACTTTTAATGCTTGAAATCGATGAAGATCAAATGGCAATGCTATCTCCAATTGTGCATTCGCTTTATGAAGGTGCTAAAATAGATTTCATCAAGGATTTGCAAGGAAAATACCGCTTTTTAAGAATCGAGTTAACCGCATGAAGACACGGCAATTAACATATAAAGACACGAATTTAGCCGCTAAGATACTTCAAAATGGTGGCATTATTGCTTTTCCAACGGAAACGGTTTACGGTCTTGGAGTGGTCTTCGATTCAAAGGAAGCCTTTGATCATCTGGTGGAAGTCAAGCGCCGGCGCCCCGATAAACCATTTACATTAATGTGCGGTTCGATTGATGAAGTCGAGCAATATGCCGTTTTATCGGAGTTCTCCCGGAAGGTGATGCGCACGTTCCTTCCGGGACCACTGACAATCGTAATGCCAATTAAACAGGGACTACCTGCTTGGGTTGATTTGAATTCCGGTAAAATTGGGATTCGCGTTCCTAAATTTCAAGCGATTCGCAACTTAATCATCAATGTTGGAAAACCCCTGCTTGTACCAAGCGCCAATCGGGCTGATGAACCGCCCGAATTATCAGGAGAAGGTGTTATGAAAGAGTTTAATGAGGAAATTGATGGTGTCATCTTCGGCAATATTGGAGGGGGGCAACCATCGACCATCATTGAAATCGATGGTAACGATAACACGACGCTTCTTCGTAACGGCGAGTTATCGCTTGAGCAGATCAATCAACTTAAATCGATTTAGAAAGGTATGTTTGAAATGAAAATAGTTGTTGCTAGCGACCATGGCGGCTTTGTCTATAAAAAAGAAATCATTAAATATTTAGAAAGTTCGGGTCACACCATAGTTGACGTTGGTACTTTTTCAGAAGGTTCGTGCAACTATCCCGATTATGCGATTCCCGCTGGCGAAATGGTGGCCCGAGGAGAGGTTGATTTTGGCATTGTCTTATGCAACACCGGAATCGGCGTTTCCATTGCCGCGAATAAGGTTAAGGGCGTCCGCTGCGCCATTGGTTATGATGATCGGGTGGTAGAACTCACCCGCGAACATAATGACGCGAACATGCTCGCTTTTGGAGCTCACTTTATGATGCTTGAAGATGTTATTCGCCGTATTGATATTTTTCTGAAGACCCCCTTTTTAGAAGGTCGCCATGCGACAAGGGTGGGCATCATCGAAAATTACGAAGATCGGCATTACTGCAAATAACCATTTGCCATTAAGGGAGTCTATTAATAGTTATGGACCCCCTTTTTATTTGCCCTCGTTGTGGAAATTCCGATCAGCGGTATATTGGTCATCTCAATAACAAGATGTATTGTCGTCGCTGCATCGCTTTTAATGGTGAAGAGGCGGAAGCAAGTGAAGATCATGACATCGATTCTGTTCTAGATTTAGATTATGACTTAAGTGACGAACAAAAAGAGTTAAGCAACCAACTGATTGGATTAATTAATGAAGGGAAACATGTATTAATTCATGCAGTCACCGGCGCTGGAAAAACAGAAATTGTTTATCAACTCATTAAACTTGGTCTTGAAAATCATCTAAAAATAGGAGTGGCCATTCCTCGTCGCGATGTCGTCATCGAATTAGCGCGTCGTTTTGTTTCCGCTTTCCCCCATGCAACAGTAAATGCTGTCTATGGCGGCCATCATCATATTCTTGATGGCGACATCATCATTCTCACAACACATCAAATATATCGATATATAGCATATTTCGATAGATTGGTGGTCGATGAATATGACGCCTTTCCATTTAAAAATAATGATGTCCTAGAAACGTTTTTAATGAGAAGTCTGCGCGGACAACTCGTGGCGATGAGCGCTACACCAAGCAAGGCAACGTTAGAAAAATTCAGCAAAGAAAACCATCACATATTGCACCTTTATACAAGGTATCACCGCCATCCTTTACCGGTGCCCCAGGTGATTCGTTGTCCTTTGTTAATGCAGTTTCTAATGACGTTAAAAATGATCAAAATATATGCAAAAGCAAAGAAACCATTGCTGATATTCGTCCCCACGATTGCTAGGGGAGAGTCTCTATTCCGCTGGATTAATTATTTCATCAAGGGAGGAGCCTTAGCCCATTCACAAATAGATAAGCGCCAAGAAATCGTCGAGGCGTTCCGCCAAAAAAAGTTTGATTTTTTAGTCAGTACCTCAATCCTGGAACGAGGCATCACTTTGCTTAATTTACAGGTAATTATTTTTAATGCCGATCACGGGTTGTTTGATGAGGCGACATTGCTTCAAATGGCGGGCCGCGTTGGACGAAAAAGTTTGGCTCCAACAGGTGAAGTCATCTTTTTGTCAAAGCGGAAAACAAAATCAATGATTGGGGCGATTAATCAAACAAATCATGCCAACTCCTTTCTGTAAAATTTGTTTTAAACCAATCGAAGTCACTAGTTTTGCGACGCTGCTAGATTCACACCTAACTGTTTGTGATTCATGTAATTCGCGATTACGTCCTCAATTTATTGAGTTTGAACTTGAAGGGATTCATGGCTTAGCGCTTTATGATTACGATCACATGATCAAAGAAAAATTATATCTGTTTAAAGGTTGTCATGACTATGAATTGAAAGATATGTTTCTAGAACGCTTTCGAATTTACTTACGTATCCGTTATTTCAAGCATATCGTAATACCGATGCCTAGTTGGCACGAAGATGACCAATGGCGCGGATTTAATCATGTGGAGGCGATGTTTTCTTGCCTAAAATTACCGATGAGGAAGATATTTGGAAAATCGAAGCCGCATAAACAAGCTAATTTATCGTTTTCGAACCGACATCAAATTTCCGCGATTATGATATTAAACGACAAGTCTTCTTTAAGAGGGAAATCGATTTTATTAGTCGATGATGTGATGACTTCTGGGGAAACAATAAAGGCGGCGCTTGCCCTATTAAGGCCATTGAATCCAAAAAAAATCAATGTGTTAGTCATGGCAAAGACCTCTTTAAAGTAATTAATATGGATAAGTTCGTATTTATTTGGAAAACGGGTCGGTATAAGATAAAATATACAATTGGATTTGAAAGGAGGATCGGACATTGGGATTTTTGGATAAATTATTACGGATTGATGCCCGAGCTCTTAAAAAACTCGAAAAAGAAAGCCATAAGGTATTGGTGCTTGAACCTAGCATCGCCGCTTTGAGTGATGACGAACTACGGAACAAAACCGCTTATTTTAAAGAACAACTCGCAAGTGGTAAAACACTGCAGGATATTAAATACGAAGCGTTCGCTGTCTGTCGCGAAGCCGCCAAGCGGACCTTGGGAGAATTTCCATTTCCTGTCCAAATAATTGGCGCATTGGCTCTTCATGAAGGCGATGTTGCCGAGATGAAAACGGGTGAAGGAAAAACTTTGACAGCGACGATGGCCGTCTATTTAAACGCCCTGCAAGGAAAAGGTGTTCATGTCGTTACCGTCAATGAATACTTAGCAGGTCGTGACGCCGAATGGATGGGACAAATTTATCGCTTCCTTGGTTTGACAGTTGGCGTTAATCTTCGCGAGAAAACGACCAGTGAAAAACAAGCGGCCTATCTTTGTGATATTACCTATACGACAAACTCTGAAGTAGGGTTCGACTATTTAAGAGACAACATGGCCTCGCGCGTGGCCGATCGCGTTTTACGAGGGCTTGAATATGCGATTATCGATGAAGCCGACTCGATTTTAATTGATGAATCAAGGACGCCGTTAATTATTTCTGGTGGCGCCAAGGCGACAGCAAGCCAATATAATATCGCCGATCGCTTTGTTAAAACATTGCGGCGCGAAAAACATTTTACCGTCGATGTTAAAACGAAGACGTGCAATCTAACTGACGAAGGCAATAACATGGCCGAACGAATGTTTGGCGTGCGTAACTTATATGACCCGCAATATGCTGATTTAGTGCACCGAATCCATCAAGCGTTAAAAGCTAACTACATCATGGCGCGCGATGTCGAGTATATGGTTGATGCCGAACGAACGATTCAATTAATCGATCAATTTACCGGTCGTATTCTTAAAGGCCGTGAGTACAGCGATGGCCTACAACAAGCGATTCAGGCCAAAGAAGGTGTTGAAATCAAGCAAGAAACCGTCACTTTAGCGACTATTACGTATCAAAACTTCTTTCGGTTATATAAGAAGTTATCCGGTATGACGGGTACGGCCAAAACCGAGGAAGAAGAATTCCGCAAAATATACAATATGCGCGTCATCGTCATCCCGACGAATCGGCCGATTACCCGAATTGACGCGGTTGATTTAGTGTACGCCAACAAACCCGCCAAATTGAATGCGCTCCTTTTAGAAGTGCAACAGCGTCACGACCGCGGGCAACCAATCCTTATTGGTACCCCATCAGTGGAAGCCTCCGAAGAGTTAAGCGCGCTTTTGATTAAACATGGTTTAAAACACGAATTATTGAATGCTAAAAACCACGCTCGCGAAGCGGAAATCATTAAACATGCTGGTGAACGAGGCATGATTACCATCGCTACAAACATGGCAGGTCGTGGTACCGACATCAAAATCAACAATGAAATTAAACAACTTGGTGGACTTTGTGTCTTTGGCACTGAGCGCCACGAAGCGCGACGCATCGACAACCAACTTCGCGGTCGTAGTGGCCGTCAAGGCGACCCCGGGTATTCACGATTTTTTGTGAGCCTTGATGATGAACTGATGATTCGCTTTGGTAGCGATTCCTTGAGAAATATTTTTGCGAAACTCGGTGAAGAAGCAATTGAAAACACGCTTGTTATGAGGTCGATTACTTCAGCCCAAAAGCGGATTGAAGGACAAAACTTCGACGCCCGTAAAAATCTGCTTGAATACGATGATGTGTTAGCAAAGCAACGCGGCATCACCTATAAAAAACGCGATGATATTCTTTACGCTGCAGAGATTAATTATCTCATTCAAGAATTCTTCGATTTAACGGGTGCTTTTTTAGCCTCCAAAGCTATCGAAGAAAACGATCGTTCCCAAACGGTGCGTGGACACTTGCTCAAAAAAGAAGTGGAACCTCGCTTTTTACCCGAAGGCACAATTAAACCAGCAGCATATGAAGAAGCGCCACTTAGTGAAGTGACTGAAGATTTATCAATTTTAATGATTAATAACTATAAAAAGCGTCGTAGTGAATGGCCCCCTGAGATCGCTAATCAAGTCGAACGTCAAGTAGCGCTGCGCTCAATTGACCGTAACTGGACCAAGCACATTGACGCAATGGAACATTTGCGCGAAGGGATTCATCTTCGTAGTTATGCCAATACCAACCCGTTGCAAGATTATGTCAATGAGGGCTACCGGATGTTTAAGGAATGCAATGACACGATTGCCGTTGAAGTCGTCTTAAATTTATTAAACGCCAAAGTGGAAGTAAAGCGTCACGAAGTTGATAACGCCCCTTCAGACGAGCCATCCGCATTGCAAAATAACGCTCCGGAGGTCGCTTAATATGGAATATAGCCAACTGAAACAGGAGTTAATTGACCTTGCCCCACTAGTGCAGCAAGTCAGTGACTCTCTTTGACATCGCTAAATTAAAAGAAACCATCGCAAATGATCAAGCAGCGATGAACGCTGATGATTTTTGGTTTGATTCTAAACATGCGAAGCTAGTCAGTTCCCGTTTAAAAGAAAATGAGCGGCTATTCGAACGCGTATCCTATATTCACTCTAACTATCAAAGTTTATTAGAATTAGTCGACCTAGCCGAAACTGATATTGAACTGCTGGAAGCCGCTAGTGAAGAACTTCAATCACTGAAGGCCGCTGTCGAATCGATGAGGCTAGCCCTTCTTTTCTCGCATGAATTCGATCCGCTAAACGCCGTGATTGAAATTCACCCCGGAGCCGGAGGCACCGAATCCACCGACTGGGCGGACATGCTCTATCGTATGTATGTGCGCTGGGCTGAAGAAAAAGAGTTCGAGATGGAAGTTGTCGACTACCAACCAGGCGATGAAGCCGGACTCAAAAGTGTCACCATGATTATTCGCGGCCATCATGCCTATGGATTACTAAAAAGCGAAAAAGGCGTGCATCGTTTAGTTAGAATTTCACCATTTGATGCTAACGGCCGCCGTCATACTTCATTCGCCTCTGTCAATGTGATTCCCGAATTCAACGACGATATCGATATCGAAGTTTTGGATCGTGATATTAAAGTCGACACCTACCGCAGCGGTGGCGCTGGTGGTCAAAATGTCAACAAGGTAGAAACCGCCGTCCGCATTACGCACATTCCAACAGGATTTGTCACCTCGAGTCAATCGGCGCGATCCCAATTGCAAAATCGAACACTCGCCATCAATCTTTTGAAAGCCAAGCTTTATGAGCAAAAAGAGCAGCAAAAGCACGATGAAATGAATAAAATTGTCGGCGAGCAAAAGACGATTGAATGGGGAAGTCAAATTCGTTCATATGTCTTCTGCCCCTATACAATGGTTAAGGATCATCGCACCGATTATCAAGAAGGCGACGTATATAAAGTCATGGATGGACATCTCGATAACTTCATGTATGCCTATCTAGAAAGCGAGGCCAAAAAACATGGGAACTCTTAATAAGCAAGCAACGATGTTACGGCTCCAAAAAATAAAAGACATTAGTTTTATCGCTCTTGGAAGTGTCATCATAGCCATTAGCACCGGGTTTTTTCTTGTTCCGGCTAATATCATTAATGGTGGACTCGCCGGTATTGCCATTATCCTAAATGCCGTGTGGAATATTCCCGTAGATGTTACCGTCGGTGTTTTATCCGTGTTTCTATTTTTCGTTGGGCTAATTCTACTTGGCTGGAAGTTTTCGCTGAATACCCTAGTGGCTACTTTAGTCTATCCGGCCGCATTATCGTTACTACTGCGTGTTTTCCCCTCAAATCCAATCGGATTCGATTTCGATAATGATTTCCATCTATTGCTTGCGGGAATCTTTGGAGGTTCGATCCTGGGACTTGGTGTCGCCATCACGTTCTTGTTTGGTGGTTCCACCGGCGGGGTTGATGTGTTTTATTTCATCATGAAAAAGTATTTTGATATCAAACAATCAATTACTTCATTTGTCATTGATGCCGGTATCATCATTACTGGTATGTTTGTGATTGGTGTCATTAATGGGCTTAATGGTATACTCTCGGCATTCGCATCAGCCTTAGTAATTGAAATAGTGTTTATCGGACTTTCTTCATCCTACTTAGGCATGATTATCTCCACCAAATGGCGGGAAATCAATCATTTCATCTTACATGAACTCGAACGGGGCTCAACTCTTATCGAAGTAAAAGGTGGTCTAACCGAAGCCGATTATCGGATGATTCAAGTTGGGTTTGATCGCAAAGAATTAAATGCCTTAAAAGAATTTGTCGCGACGACCGACCCAAAAGCTTTCGCTATCTTTACTAATGTAAAGTCAATCAATGGCTATGGTTTTGAGCCATTCCCGATGAGATTTAATGCGCGCATGAGCCAGAACAAGAAAAAAAATGGAACAAAAATTTCGTCTAAAATCTAACTTTAAACCCACTGGTGACCAACCGCGGGCCATCGCCGATTTAGTCGCGGGTTTACACGAGGGCCATAAACTTCAAGTCTTATTAGGAGCCACCGGCACCGGCAAGACCTTTACGATTGCCAATGTGATTCAACAAGTGCAACGTCCCACACTTGTCATCGTCCATAATAAGACGCTCGCCGGTCAATTGTATGGTGAATTTAAAGAATTATTTCCCGATAGTCGCGTGGAATACTTTGTATCCAATTTTGATTATTATCAACCGGAAGCGTATTTGCCAAAATCCGACACTTATATTGAAAAAAGCGCGTTGATGAATGAAGAAATTGAGATGTTGCGGACAAGCGCGATAAATTCGCTGGTGGAGCGGCGCGACACGATTGTCGTGGCTTCGGTGGCTTCTATCTATGGCCTTACCGATCCTCATGAATATAAAAAACTTGTGTTTTTAATTAGAGTGGGCGAAACGATTAACCGCAAGAAATTTTTTAAATCGTTAATTGACAGCCAATACAAACGCAACAATCTCGATTTAGCGCCAGGTAGTTTCCGCGTTCGCGGCGACATTATCGAAATCGTTCCCGCCAACACCGAAAATATCGCTATCAAAATTGATACCTTCGGCGATGAGATTGAACGGATTGCGATGGTCGATATCACCACTGGAGAAGTGCGTCATACCTACAATGTATATTATATTTTTCCGGCCTATACCCATGCTTCCACTCATAACCGCGTGCTTCAAGCATGCCATACTATATCGCTAGAAATGCTAGAACGACTCGACTATTTCACACAAAATAACAAACTCCTCGAAGCGCAACGCCTTGAAATGCGCACCAGACAAGATATTGAATCGATGCAGGAATTTGGCACATGTCCAGGGATTGAAAATTACACGCGTCACATCGATGCACGCCCCCCTGGTTCGCGTCCGTTCTGTTTACTTGATTACTTTCCCCAAGATTTTTTGCTTATCGTTGATGAGTCGCATGTGACATTTCCGCAAGTTCGGGGCATGTATAATGGCGATCGAAGCCGTAAAGAGACGCTCGTAGAATATGGATTTCGTTTACCATCAGCACTTGATAACCGGCCGCTTCGCTTTGATGAATTTGAAGAATTAATGCCACAAGTCATTTGTACAAGCGCCACGCCCGGCGATTATGAACTAGCAAAGAGCAATGGGCGCATCATTGAACAAATTATTCGTCCCACGGGACTTGTCGATCCTCAAATTTCCATTCGCCCGACAATTGGTCAGATTGATGACTTAATGAATGAAATCAATAAACGGGTCGCCAATAATGAACGGACGATGATTGTTACCCTTACGATTAGGATGGCCGAAGACTTAAGTTCTTTTTTAAAACATCGAAATATCAAGGTCGTCTACATGCATAGCGAAACAAAGACACTTGAACGAACGGAGATTATCTACCAGCTTCGTAAAGGAAAATATGATGTACTCGTTGGCATCAATCTTTTAAGAGAAGGACTCGATATCCCTGAAGTATCACTTATCGCGATTCTTGACGCTGACAAAGAAGGGTTCCTTCGTTCGACGCGATCATTAATTCAAGTGATTGGAAGAGCGGCGCGCAATGTTCATGGACAAGTGATTATGTATGCCGATAAGATGACCGATTCGATGGTCGCCGCGATTGAAGAAACGAATCGTCGTCGCGATATTCAGCTTAAATACAATGATGATAATGGTATTATTCCCACGACTGTCATCAAAGACATTCAACGACCGATTCGGGCGATTGATGATACATTGGGAGAAATCGCCTCGACGATTAGTGCCAAGTCCCCTCGTTCCGAGATTGACGCGCGCGTCAAACAACTCGACCGGCAAATGCGGGAAGCCGCCAAGCAATTCGACTTTGAAACGGCCGCTAAAATTCGCGATATCATGTTTGAGCTCAAAAGTGAATATAATATTAAATAATGCAATTGATATGTTTTTCTTTAAATTATTCAATAAAATGGTAAAATGTTATTTGCTTTAATTAGCAAGCAGTTTGTGGAGGTAAATCATGGGAGCTTTAGATATCATCTTTCTGATCGTCGCCGTCATCGTCATCATCTTATCCTTGCTTCAAGGTGGAAAATCTGAAGGCGCCTCGGGTGCGATTACCGGTAGCGGTCTTAATGTATTTGTCAAAACCAAAGAACGGGGCAGTGAGCTCTTCATTTCTTGGTTAACACTGGGTTTTGCCGTTGTATTCTTTATTCTCGCTTTACTAGTCAATGCTCTCGCTGCCTAGTTATTCCCTTTATTTTAATTAATAATAATTAAGAGCCATCGGCTCTTTTTATTTTTTAGGTCAAAATAACGCGACCTTGTATGATATAATTCAATCAATTTGAGGTGATGATCATGGATATTCGTAGTTACGTGACCCAAAAGAAACTTTTGCTAAAAGAAGAAATAAGTAAAGCCCATAAAACGCCTCATTTAGTCATTCTTCAAGCCAATGATGACCCGGCCTCAGACACCTATATTCGCGGAAAATTATCTGACTGCCTTGAGGTAGGCATCAAAGCCAGTCATGTCAAACTAGCAACAACGGTCACCGAAGCCAACTTAATTAAAACAATCGAAGTATTCAATCGTGACCCCAAAATTCATGGACTTATCGTTCAAATGCCTTTGCCTAAACATATTAATGAAGACGCCATTAAACTAGCGGTCACTCCCTCAAAAGATGTTGATGGCTTCCATCCTTTAAGCACTTTAAAGACATGCACTCCCAAAGGCATCGTCGATTATTTAAGCGACATAGGGTTTGATTTTGTGGGCAAAAACGCGGTGGTCATCGGACGATCAAACATCGTTGGAAAGCCCTTGGCAGCACTACTTACAAGTAATCACGCTAATGTGACGATCCTCCATTCACGGACGAAGGAAGACGACATGGCTTATTATTTACGACATGCGGACCTAGTGTGTGTTGCCGTGGGAAAAAAATGGTTCATAGATAAACAAGAACTAAAAGAAACCGCCATCGTCGTGGATATTGGTATTAACCGAATCGATGGCGAGTTATTTGGCGATGCGCGCCCAGGGTTAAAAGTCGCAATGCAAACGCCTGTTCCTGGTGGCGTTGGACTTTTAACGCGGTTGGCGCTAATTAGCAATGTATGGGAGGCGTTCAAACGTGGAATTTAATATATCCGGCACAGAAGTTTACGGGCTTGAAAAAGCTATTAAAGCCAGTGGCAATCCGATGCGGACCATGATTGAAACGGGACCGCTTGAAGAAAAGGATATGGCGCGGGCCTTTCGTCTTGGCCAAACGCATCATGGTGAAGGACACGATAATTTTTTAAAGGGTATTATCGTTCAAATGAACGTGACGGCTCCTCTTTTTTGGTGGAAACAGGCGCAACGCTACCACTGGTTTGACTTTGTCTCAAGCCAATCAACGATGCACTGCTTACTAAAATTTTCAATCAAAGACCAATGCGTATCGGATACGCATCATGGCATTTTGGATATCGTGCAAACTTTAGTGGATGAATATAACGCGTTGTCAGACGACGATTCAAAAAAGAAATTAGCTTGGCGTCGCATTATCGCTTCCCTACCGTCGGGATTTTGTCTTGGGGCGACGATGACTACCAATTATCAGCAACTAAAAACAATGTATTTTCAACGTAAAAACCACAAATTAAATGAGTGGCGGACATTTGCCGCTTGGTGCGAGACGCTACCTCATTTTCTTGAATTGACTGACTATACGAAAAAATAAGACCTAATGGTCTTTTTTCTATTTGGTAAAATCAATGTCAATTTTATCGGAATCGTCTTTTGATTTGTTCTTTATTAAAATCATCCCCAGGATATTGTTGATACCAATGTAGATGGATACACCACCGATGATGCGGGCCAGGGCTTCGCTCGTAGCGCTTAAGTTCGAGAAGACAATCATGCTGCCAAAGAAAGTGATGACTCCAATCAAAAGGCGGATAATCCACCCATCGAAATGCGGTCGCTCAATTAAGGCGCGCGTTACTAAGACAAAGCTGATTAAAAGTAAGCCAATGGCCGCAACGAGGCCAATCACAGTTTGAATAATAGAAATGGGAATGATGATTAGGGCGATACCACTGAGCATAAAGGTGACTCCCCCGACAAGGCCATAGTACCGGTCATTGATTTCTTTAGGTGCCTTAAAAAACTCCATTAGCATAATAAACCCATAAATGACGAGGCCACTTCCAAGGATATAAGAGATAAAATCATATAGAAATAATGGCTTTATCAGCGAAATAATCCCAAACACTACTAATAAACCCGAGATAACAATTTTTATTAATTTGCTATTTTTCATGGAATGTCTCCGTTTCCTATAAATATTAACATGATATAATTAGTCAAATATATAAGGAGTGTACCATGAAGCACAGTCAATTGAAGAAATATGCCAAATTAGTTGTCAAGATGGGCGCCAATGTCAGGAAAGGCCAAGAGGTCATTATTAATGCCGGCCTTGATCAGCCCGAATTCGTGACAATGGTCGCAAGCGAAGCTTATAAAGCGGGTGCCAAACGTGTCACCGTTGAATGGCAACACCAGCCACTAGAACGGCTTAGTATCGATAACATGAGTCTCGAAACACTAAGCACGATGCCCGAATGGCGTGTTGCTAAATTAAAATACCAGGCTGAAAAACTACCGGCGATGATTCACATCATGAGCGCCGACCCCGATGGCATGAAAGGCGTCGACCAAGCCAAAATGTCACAAGCCACGATGAAGATTTACCCCATCATCAAACCGATTCGCGATGAGATGGAGAATAAGTATCAATGGACCATCGTTGCCGTCCCTGGCGTTGCTTGGGCCCAAAAAGTATTTCCCAATCTACCAAAGAAACAAGCGGTTAATGCCCTATGGGATGCTATTTTTACTTCAGCTCGAGTCACCAGTAATCCCATTAAGGCTTGGAAAGACCATAACGCTGATATTCAAGCGCGGTGCGACTATCTCAATCAATTGAATCTTGATTATTTGCATTACACTTCGCCAGAAGGGACTGACTTTAGAGTTTGGATGATGCCGGAAGCCCAGTGGCTCGGCGGAAGCGAAGTGTCCCTGAAAGGAATTACATTCAATCCCAATATGCCGACGGAAGAAACATTTACCACACCGATTAAGGGCAAAGCCGAAGGGAGGGTGGTCGCCACGATGCCATTAAGCTATCGCGGTGAATTAATTGAAGACTTTTCGGTCACTTTTAAAGATGGCCGCGTTAGCGAAGTCCACGCCAAGAAAAATCAAGCATTATTAGAACAAATGATTTCGATGGATGAAGGTGCCAAAATGCTTGGCGAAGTCGCTCTTGTACCATTTGAATCACCAATCCGTCAAAGCGGCGTCTTGTTTTTCAATACTTTGTTCGATGAAAACGCGGCTTGCCATTTAGCGCTTGGCCGCGGATTTTCTAACGCTGTTAAAGGCTACGATAAGATGAAAAAGGCCGATTTTGATCGTCTCGGTGTCAATGATTCAATGATTCATGTCGATTTCATGATTGGCAGTCGCACTCTAAATATCACTGGCTTCACCCGTGATGGTCGCCAAATTCCCATCTTTAAAAACGGAAGTTGGGCTTTTTAATCGTCAATCGTGCATTTGCCTTTTCTCATGCAAGCCCATTATTTACAATTATATCGACGCCACATTTTAAAAAACTAAAAGGATTATTATGAAAATTAAAAAAACATTACCACTGGTGGCGTTTGCCACCCTCATTCTTAGTTCGTGTGAATTATCTTTTTCGCTTCCAGGCGGATCGACTACAAGTACCACCACCAGCGCGACTTCAAGCGTTGTCACTTCGATTGAACCGGGGCATGGTTACTATTTACCGAGCTCTTATGCGATCTCGCAAGCGCAATATAACGCCGCTGCCGGATTATTTACGCTCGGCGCGACGGGTACCAAGAAATTGTTAGTTATCCCCGTTATTTTTTCTGATTATTATTGCACAGGATCATGCGCTGGTATTGAAGCGGACCTTTACGATACTTTCTTTGGCGACGCCGCCGCTACCGGGTGGGAATCGGTCGCCAGCTATTATGAAAAATCAAGCTATGGCGCTTTGACGCTTGAAGGCATCGTTACCCCGACATACGAATCAATTATGACGAGTGGCGAGTTTGCAAGCAACGTTCGCACCACGGGCGAATATGCCGACTATTATGATCCCACTTGGGTTTTAGTCGAAGATGCCGTCGATTGGTACAAAGATTATAGTTCCTCTTCATTGACTGAATATGACACCGACCGCGATGGTTTCATCGACGCCGTGTGGCTCGTGTATTTAAATCCCAACAGCCAAAATAAAGTGTATGCCACCGAATACGAAGATGTTTTTTGGGCTTACACTTATTGGGATTATGACAATTGGAGCAATGGCAACCCGCAAAATCCCGTGCCGATGACTTATGGTTGGGCAAGTTTTGATTTCATGTATGAGGGGTATGGTTCATCTTCACTTGATGCTCATACATATATTCACGAAACAGGGCACGTTTTAGGTCTTGATGACTACTATTCTTATACCGAAGATGATTGGGGTCCCGCTGGTGGCGTTGACATGATGGATTATAATATCGTCGATCACAATGCCTATAGTAAATTTTTACTTGGCTGGGTCAATCCTTATGTCGTTGATGGGACTCTCGACGAAATCACAATTACAATAAATCCATTTGAATCATCCGGCGAGTTCATTTTAATCAATGATGGATGGAATGAATCACCTTATGATGAATATTTGGCGCTTGAATTTTATACGCCGACTGGATTAAATTATCTTGATTCGCAGGTTGGCGGATATCCTGGTAATGGTTTACGTGGTTTTTATGAACCAGGTATCAAGATATATCATGTCGATTCCCGGCTTGGCGCCTATAACTTCGATGGCGATTTTATTGGCTATACCGACACGACACTGCTCGCGAATTCAAATTATCCATATATCGCCGCGAGTAATTCATCGGAATTCAGTCAAGACGAAAACTACCGTCTCTTACATCTTTTAGAGGCGGGCGGTGTAAATACATTCAAGAATGATTTAGCCGTGGCCACAAACGCCACACTTTTCCAACAAGGCGATTCCTTTTCCCCGAATGCTTTTGCATCATTCTTCACCCGCACGGGCGGGCGCTTTAACGATGGCAGCAATATCGGCTACTCCATTGAAGTGACAAGTATGACCAGCACTTCGGCGACAGTTACCATTACTAAGATTTAGATTACGACAATTTTTACAACAACAAAAGGAGGCTGGTTTTGCCTCCTTTTCATCTACTCTGATAAATATTTTTTAAGTTCCCAGTCGGTGATCAATTTACGATATTCTTCCCATTCGAGCTCTTTGGCATAAATGTATTTATTGAATGTGTGATCGCCAAGCGTTTCTTCCATCAACGGATCGGCTCGTAATTCCTTGAGCGCGTCTTTGAGATTTTCAGGCAGGTTGGGGATACCTTGGGCTTCACGTTGTTCGCGCGTTAGCGAGAAGATATTATCATAAACGGGTGGTAGTGTATCGTTAGAGGGAGTAGAAATGCCATCAAGTCCCGACATGAGGATGGCCGCTAAAGCGAGATAAGGATTAGCCATCGGATCGACGTTACGAATTTCGGTCCGCGTCGCCGAACCCCTTACGGCAGGTATCCGGATCATCGAACTGCGATTGGCGTCACTCCAGCAAGCGTAGCAAGGAGCTTCATAGCCAGGGATTAAACGTTTATAGGAATTGACCGTTGGGTTGGTTAAGGCCGCAAAGCCGCGGGCGTGTTTAATAATTCCGGTAATCCATTTGCGGGCAAGCAATGATAATTTCATCGAATCATTTTCGTCGTAGAAGAGGTTTTTCCCCTCTTCATCACTGAGTGAACAATTGGTGTGCATGCCATTTCCATTAACGGTGGCGATTGGTTTTGCCATAAAAGTGGCGAATAAATGGTGGCGTCTTGCAATAACTTTAACTAGTTGCTTGAATGTTTGCACATTGTCGCAAGCGGACAAGACATCGGCAAACATAAAGTTAATTTCATGCTGGCCATGAGCGACTTCGTGATGGCTTGTTTGCACCACAAAGCCCAACCGTTCCATTTCTAGGGCGATGTCACGACGCGCGTATTCGGCTCCATCAAGCGGCGCCATATCAAAATAACCACCAACATCATTTGGTAATGTCGTATGGGGATTTCCATGTTCATCAAGCCGGAATAAGAAGAACTCGGGTTCAAAACCAATATTTAAATTAGCAAAACCCATTTCATTCATCTTCTTAATGGCCCGTTTCAAAATATAGCGGGGATCGCCTTGGAAGGGTTTGCCATAAGGAGTATAAACATCGCAGATAAGGCGTGCGACTTTACCATAATTCATATCTTCAAAACTCAGAATTAGCCACGTATCAGGATCCGGCCTTAAGTACATATCAGCCTCTTTAATCCGCACAAATCCTTCGATCGAAGAACCATCAAACATGATTTTGCCGTTTAACGCGTCTTCAAGTCGTGTCGCGGGAATTTCCACGGCTTTAATGGTCCCCAGCATATCGGTAAATTGGAGACGGATAAAGCGGACGCCTTCGTCCCTAGCTAATTGGAGAATGTCTTTTTTAGTGTAGTGATTGCCATTCATTTTGGTACCTCATTAACATAGTAAAAATTATCTACTTTTTGGAATGAAATGCAATATCTTTTCCTTTCATAGAAAAAAATTGCCGCTAGAACATAAAAATATTTTGATTCAATTAGAATTTAAAACGTTGTCGATTCAACTTTTAAATGGTTAGCGAGAAGGAGGAGTGCTGTTTGGACCACTTCCGGGAATTGAAGTATCGCTATCTTCTTCAGATGAAGATGTAGTGGTCATGTGCCCAGAAGTAGGCATGGAATCGCAGTGCTCTTCCATCCATTCGTCAATGTCTGCGCCCCAGTTTGATCCACGGCGGTCATCATCATTTTGATGGTCATTGTGCCGATTGTTATATTGATCGCGATATTCGTTTTCTTGATTAAAAAAGTCATGAAAACTACTGAAATCGGCTGGCGCTAATTCAGGATCTTCCACGGCAACACCATAAATGAGTTCCTCGCGGAAATAGTTTTCTATGGCCACTTTGATTTGTGCTTTAAGTTCCGCTTTATAGTTGGTGTCATCGCCATCAAGTCGATAAGCGACAACATTGCCTTTTAAATATGATTCGAGATATCCGCTACTGCGAGCGGCTTTCAGCAAATCGATTGTTAATTCAGTAGGTCTGCGATTAAGGGTATTTGTCAATCCAACGCCCGCGGCGATAATTTTGGACGCTTCGTTTTCCGCGTGGAGCGCATTGCGTCTAGCATTTCCGAGCCCCATTGTTTTTCCTCGTGTATTTACGATATAAGAAAAGACGGGCGTTGCTTCGGTTGGTTGCACGTATTTGACATAACTGATGGTCGGTTCGGTTTCCGAATTGGCGATGGATGCCGGGATAATTTGTAAGCGAATATAAGTATTAGCTTGGCTGACGATTGGGTCTGGAATGAGTGTTGGTATTAATAAAGCTAATACGAGCAACGCCGAAGCGCCGGCTCCCATCAGCGTTACATTTTTAAGTGAAAAGTACCATTTTTGTTTGGGTGTAACTGGTGCTAAATCAAGGCGCTCATAAACAGAGGTTAAAACATCGGGCATGAGGCGACTTGCTTCGCGTTTTAATTTCCGTTTGATGTCTCGATCATTCATCGTTTAGGGCTCCTTTCGCAAATGTTCTTTCATCTTTTTGATCGCTTCTTGATATTTCCAAGTGACGGTTCCTAATGGTATCCCTAACATGGCGGCGATTTCGCGATGTTTATATTCACCAATTGTGTAGAGGAACAAGATGCTTTGTTCGTCTTCGTTTAATATACGCTTAGCAAGGTCAATCGTCGGGCTATCGAAATCGTGATTGTCGAGTGTAGCGCCCGCCATTTCGATTTGGGAATCGAAATCGGTCTCTTGTTCGCGGTTTCGCTTCTCAAGAATGGTCATCGTCATGTTTCTGGCAATTGTGTAAATCCAACTAAGGCCATTGGTGCCTTCCTTGTACGAGGCAATCGACTTGTAGACATGGACATATGTTTCTTGCATGATGTCTTCAGCGAGTTGGTAATCGTTAATCATCGAAAGCACGAAAGCGAACACGGCACGACTCGTCAACTCATATAGTTGGGCCAGTCCTTCGTGTTTTCCATGTCTTATTTGGGTTAAAGCAGTGTCGATTCGCTGTTTCATTCTTTTCTATAATAGCACTACGATATTCAAACAAGCACACTTAACACTGGCCTCAATAAATAAACGCTGAAGGGCTTGTTTTTGTTGGTTAATCGTCAATTGCCAATATATTTTTATAACTAATAATTAAACTTTCGCATTTTATGACTTGATTGAGTGGGTCAATTGATAAGATCTTTTGTCGGCATGAATCAATAAAACCGGCATCAAAAAAAGTGATAGTTAATACCTCTCCTTGATAATCGAGCAAGCGCCGCTCGATAAGGAGCGCTTGATCGTTGCTTATATGGGGCTTTTTAACCTTGCTCCGTTCATAGCGCATCGCTTTTAATGTTCCTTTTTGTTCGATTAACGATGCATAGGGCGCCCATTTTTTCATGCCGCGCTCGCTCATTTACGATGGCCCCCAATCAGTTTGTGCCGTTCAATGGTCGTGCTTGATTTTAATAATGCCGTCGCGCGCAAAATTGCGTCGCGTCCAAACCGGAATTTGATTTCATCAAGGGCGGTTTGCAAACGTCGTTTCTTATCTTGTTCAAGTGGGTCGATGAAGATGTCTAATTGCTCGTAAAGCAAGGGTTGCAATTTGGAAAAAGCGAGACCGACGTTACGAACAAACCGACCATGTTCAATATGGCGATTAAAAAGCGTCAAAAAGGCATCTTTCAATATTTCGTTATCATCACTTGGCCTTTGTAGCGCCATTTGTCTCGCAAATCCACCCGGATCGCGATAGCCGATAAATAATGAGATAACGCCTGTTAATTTCCCTTCTAACCTTAAACGGATGCATAAATCGTCGACCATGTCACTGATGACAATCGGAATTTCATCAATTGTATAATCGCGCATTAATACTTGTCCCATGGTTAAACTAGGATTTTGGGGAGTATATTTCTCACGAATGTGCGATTCATCCATCCCATTGGCGTGCTGCCATAATTGTTCGCCCATGACGCCGAAATAAGCGTTGAGTATTTCTTTTGGGAAAGCGGCCAGTTCGCCAATCGATGAAATGCCAAGATTATTCAATCGTAATTCTAAACGCGAAGAAACACCCCACATTTTCGATAGTGGCGTTAATGGCCATAACTTCGTTTTAATATCGTCAAGCGTCCACTCGGCAATGCCATCGCTTCGTTTTTTAGCCTCAATATCAAGCGCGGATTTAGCGATAAAATTATTCGGTCCAATACCGGCAGTCGCATATAATCCTAACTTTTGATGAATCGCCTTAATGATGCGTTCAACGAGTTTTCGCGGGGTGCAGCGATACAATTTCAAATATGGTCCCAGATTTAAAAATGCTTCGTCGATGCTGTAGACATGAATATCGTCTTCGCCGATGTAGTCGAGCATAATTGAAATAACGTCGGCTGATTTTTTCAAATAGAGACTCATGCGCGGCGTTGCAAAGAGGATATCGTCACGTTTTGGTAATTCAAACACGCGGCAACGCGAAGGCACGCCTTGAGATTTTAATAGGGGCGATACCGATAGGACAATCGTGCCGCTGCCGCGCGATTTATCGGCAACTACCAATGGTGTCACAAAAGGATCAAGCTGACGCTCGACGCATTCGACCACGGCATAAAATGCTTTTAAATCGATTACGGCCACGACTTGATCCGTCATCTTTCAATCACCTCTACTTGTTTGCTGTGCCATCATTATAAGGAGTAAAAAAAGTAATTATAAGTCTTGATTTTAGCCCGCAAATATCCTTGATATGATGGCAACGCTAAAAGCCGATTTATGATAAAATTTAAGGGCGACGTCATTTAAATAGGACTATTGATATAAAGGAGTGTCACATATGGATTGGTGGGAATATGTTTTAATCGGTGTGGTGGTCATTCTAACGATTGTCGTCATTGTCGGTTTTGTTTTGCTGACGAAGAAGTTGAGTAAACCGACAAGCGCACTTCGCAATGAAGATTATGCCGAACTTGGTAGACTCCAAACTAAAATGGATAATCTTGAAACCAAGATTCCCGACATCGTCGCAACCACGATGGGCAAAGCGCAAGCGGAGTACCTGCAAAAACAGCACGATGTGCAAAACCAAATTTCGGAAGAGTTAAGACGACAATTCCAATCGATAAGCGAGAATGTGTCTTCACGGCTTGATTCAGGTTTTAAAACCACGAATGAAACATTTACGGCCGTCAATAAACAATTAGGTTCAATCGCTACGACGCAAGCATCGTTATCGGCGGTGTCGGGTGAGGTCAATAGTCTGCGACGCGTGCTTGAAGGTAACCAATCGCGGGGACAATTTGGCGAATATACTCTCGAAATGATTATTCGCAGTGTGTTTGGCGAAGATGTTAAAGATGTCTATGCTTTCCAAAAACCGCTCGATAATCCCTTTGGCCGCAATGTGCGTCCCGATGTGACGATTTATCTACCAGAGCCTGACAAGCACTTATGCATTGATTCCAAGTTTCCTTTTAGCAGTTACAAAGAAATGTTTGATGGTGATGAATTCGCAAAACCGTTATTAACTAAATTTAAAGGCGAACTCCAAACGCATATTCGAAAAATTCGCGATGATTACATCATCCCAGACGTGACGGCGCCCTACGCGCTCATGTTTATTCCAAGCGACGGCATTTTTGCTTTCGTACATATTAATTTATTCGAAGTGGTCGAAGCCGCTTATCGCGATAATGTCATCATCGTATCGCCTTCGACATTGCAACCAATGTTAGCCACCGTAAATTTATTGCGACTTGATCGTAAGCGCGCGGAACGCGTTCAAGAGCTTAATATTAAAATCGATAAATTAAGAGTTGAATTCAATAAGTTTAATGAAGTGTGGAGCACGTTTTCGAAGAATGTCGAACGGACATTGCAAGGAATTGAAGATATCGACCGCCGCAATCGGGCTTTGACACGTTTTTTTAATAGTATCAAAGAAATTGATGAACAAGATAATAGCACCGATATTGACGCAGATGTTGAATTAGTCGAGTAGTTACCATAGTATAATAATCAATTGTTGGCCCCCACTTACTCTTAAGGAGAATCGCTATGGTATATTCTGCGATTATTGGAACCATTTTAGAAGCCATATTTGGATTCCAGTATTTAGTCGATATCGTGATTGGCATCTTTTTGTTAGTTTCCTTTGGTATTGGCATTAAACGAGGTTTATGGCGTTCCCTATGGCGTCTAATCTTTGTGATACTCGTATTAGCACTTGTTAACGTATTCGCGCTTGGGGCACTAGAAACATTTGTAAACGAAGGCTTTTGGACAATGACGGGCATGGCCGTGACAGTCAACCTTGGTGGCACCCCGGAGGTGTTCACGTCAGTGCAACAATTTGTAGCGGGCATTTCCCAATACGCGGAAACCCTTGGCACCTTATCACCAAGTTCAATCTATGCCGATGCTGACTTCCTCGTGGCCTTCTCGCTGGCTTTATCGCGCACGATTGGATGGATGGTCGTTGTTTTAGCGACGATGGTCGTTACTTGGCTCGTTTCCGGCTTTCTGTGGCTCGTCCTCTGGGGACCGCTTCTCAAGGATCTCAAGAAGAAGAAGGTCAAATTTTTGGGTGGTCTATTAGGGCTTGCCCAAGGTTATGTTTATGCTTTAGTGTTAGCGATTTCCTTTAGCCCCATCGCGGCCGGTCTTGGGGCGATTCAAAATCCCGCGGAAGCACCATACGCCGCATTTGGAGCGATTGTTCCAATGGTGGCTAATGGCCTCCGCCCTGAAAATTCATTGATTTTAAGCATCACCGATCCAAGCAATCCATTTGGTTTCTTCACGGCGTTAATAACGTTTGAACACGATAGCACTACTTATAACATTGGAGCGACGTTAGTTTCATTTGTGGAAGCCACGGACACGCCACAATCATAAGTTAGCGCTTACATTGTCGATATTTAAAAGACCATGTCCTCATGGCCTTTTTTTAGTAAAAAAAGTATCGTTCAACATCTTTCTTTATATGATTTATTCGTGCTAGTATCAAGTTATGAACTCGTGCATGAGGCAAGTGATTCGTCGTATGACGCTTACCGCCATCCTTTTAGCGCTCCTCATTGTTGGGCAATTGCTATTTGGCCTGATTGGCGCTCCATTGTCGCAGTACTTTGTCGGGAGTTGGGTTAATCTCATTATAGCCTTGACAGCGATAATCATGGGATGGCCATATGCCCTGGCGATTGGTCTTTTATCACCGCTTGTGGCCCTTCTTTTGGGCATTGCCCCACCATTCATTGAATTCGTACCATTCATCGCGTTAGGAAATGGGTTATACGCGATTACGCTATATTTGATTTCTTGTATCAAAGTAAGAGATCGCTTTAAGGTGCTAATCCTCTTGTTAGGAGTGACCATCGCGTCATTTGCGAAAGCGGGGCTCTTATATGTGACGATTGTCCTTGTTATTATGCCAACATTGCCGCTTAATGCTATGCAAGTGACATTGTTTACGGCGACGTTCTCAATTAATCAAGTTCCCACAGCTTTAATTGGTGGCGGTCTCGCTTCTTTAGCGTCACAACCTCTATCAATTGCCATAACACATACAACAAGAGCGCGCGTATGAATCCAATATCCGCCTATGCGAAACAGCGTCTTGATGAAATCATCACCCAATATAAGGAAGTCAAAACGCCACTAATGATGATTTTATCGGCCTTTCAAAAAGAATTCGGCTACGTACCATTGGAAGTGCAAGAAATCATCTCGAAACGACTTGATATTCCCGTCGCTGAAATTTATGGGATTGTCACGTTCTATTCGATGTTTTCTTTAAAACCCAAGGGCAAATATGTAGTTGGTATTTGTTTAGGAACGGCATGTTACGTCCAAAATGCGCAACAAATCGCTAATCGCCTTGAAGAAATACTTGGCATCAAACCAGGAGAAACTACCAGTGATGGTTTATTTACCATTGATATCTTGCGGTGTCTTGGGGCTTGCGCTCTAGCGCCAGTGATGGTTATCAATGGCAAAATCCTTCCTCATGTGAAGGTAAACGATTTGCAACGGATTATCGATGAATATATCAAAATGGAGGCCGCGACTTATGCAACAAGTCACTAATATCGCCTCATTCAAACAAATCCTTGTGCAATCAAAGCAGGATTACCAACACTTGCTTAACGAAAGTGGTAAGGTCGTCTTCATCTGTGGGGATACCGGTTGTCTTGCTAGCAATGCCGCGTTAGTAAAAAGAAAATTTGATGAACTTGTCCAAGCTGATGGACTTCAAAATAAAATCAGAATTTTATATGCTGGTTGCTTTGGATTATGTTCCCAAGGGCCTTTTGTAAAAGTATATCCAGAAGGTACATTATATCGCCTTGTTAAACCGACGGATGCCGCCCTTATTTATGAAAAAGACTTAAAAGGCAACGGCATTGTCGAATCGTTGTTATTTAAAGATGCCACAACTGGCGCTATTTATAAAACGCAAGATCAAATTCCTTTTTATACCAAACAAAAAGCGATTGCGATGGTTGATTTTGCCACGATTGAACCAGATAGTATTGACCAATACATGGGCATTGGTGGATATGAAGCGCTGATTAATGTTCTTGAAACGATGAAAAGCGAAGATGTTATTCAAATGGCTCTCAATTCCGGCCTGCGCGGTCGCGGTGGCGGTGGGTATCCCACAGGCGTCAAATGGCGTTATGCTAGGATGCAAAGCGATCCTGAAAAATACCTTATTTGTAACCTTGATGAAGGCGACCCTGGCGCTTTTATGGATCGAGCCATTGCCGAACGGACGCCGCATATCATCCTTGAAGGTATGATGATTGCCGCCTATGCAATCGGCGCGATTCGTGGATTTATCTATGTGCGCGCCGAATATCCGACGGCGTCAACACGCCTTCAAACGGCGATTGACTTATTAAGAGAGAAACAATTACTTGGTGAAAACATATTAGGCACGGGTTTTTCATTTGATGTCGAAATACGCGTAGGCGCCGGTGCCTTCGTGTGTGGCGAAGAAACAGCCTTAATGGCTTCCATTGAGGGCAAACGGGGCATGCCACGATCTAAACCCCCATTTCCAGCGGTCAAGGGTTTATGGGGCCATCCCACGATTATCAACAATGTCGAGACATTCGCAAACTTGCCTTACATTTTTAAACCGGGTGGCTTAGCAAAATACCAAGCAATCGGTACCGAAAAATCCAAGGGCACGAAAGTGTTCTCATTGGCGGGCAAAATTAAGAATGTCGGACTCGTGGAAGTACCGATGGGAACGACGCTACGCGAACTCATATTCGATATCGGCGGCGGGATTGAAAACAACAAAAAATTCAAAGCGATTCAAACTGGAGGACCCTCTGGTGGCTGTTTAACAGAAGATGATTTGGATACGCCGATTGATTTCGATAACTTAATCGCCCGTGGTTCGATGATGGGATCAGGGGGCGCCATCGTTATAGATGAAGATAACTGCATGGTCGATGTCGCCCGATTTTATCTGGAGTTCATTTGCGATGAATCATGCGGCAAATGTTCACCCTGCCGCATCGGAACCATGCGCATGAAAGAAATTCTTGATAAGATTGCGTCTGGAAAAGCCGAAATGGCGGATTTAGATACGCTGCGCGAACTAGCGATTTTCATTAAAGACGCTTCATTATGCGGACTTGGACAAACCGCTCCGAATCCAGTGCTATCGACATTAACGAAATTTTATGATGAGTATAAAGCCCATATTATCGATAAAACATGTCCTGCTAAAGTTTGTAAAGACTTGATTAAGTATTACATTAACCCCGAGACCTGCAAAAAGTGTGGCATCTGCGCCATTCATTGTCCCGTAAATTGCATTACTGGTGTACGTGGCAAGGAGGCGTTTATTATCAATCAAGATGCCTGCATCAAATGCGGAACTTGTTTATCAAGTTGCCCGTTTGATGTAATAAGAAAGGTATAGGTGGTTACCATGGAAATGATTACCGTAAAATTTGATGGTAAAGAATATCAAGTACCACGACATGTGTCGATTCTTGAAGCGGCGCGAAGCGTCGGCTTCGATATTCCCACGCTTTGCCATTATAAGGATCTCGTGGAAACGGGAGCTTGCCGCGTATGTCTGGTCGAAGTAAAGGGCATGAAAGCCCTAACGACTTCATGTACGACGCCAGTTCATGATGGCATGGAAATTAATTTACATTCCCCACGTGTCTTAAGAGCGCGCCGCCATAGTGTCGAACTAATATTGTCAAACCACGTCAATGACTGCCTTCATTGCACCGCCAATGGCCGATGTGAACTTCAAAAGGCGGCCGAAAAATGTGGCATTCGTGAAATCCCATTTGAAGGAAAGATGACGACTCCTTCAATCGATCGTCTCTCGCCGAGCATTCGTCGCAATAGCTCCAAATGTATTTTATGTGGTCGCTGCGTGGAAGTGTGCAAGAAGAGTCAAGGCATTGGCATTCTCGATTTCATTCATCGTGGTTTTGAAACGGTCATCGGACCCGCTGAAAATCGTTCACTCACACAAGTACCATGCATCTACTGTGGCCAGTGCGTCAACGTATGTCCCACTGGGGCCCTTTATGTCCACGAAGAAGTCCATCGCATTCAAAAAGCGCAAGTCGATGGAAAGCATGTCATCGTGCAAGTGGCTCCCGCAGTAAGGGCATCTTTGGGAGAAGAGTTTGACTTACCAATCGGCACTCGAGTGACCGGAAAAATGTGCTCCGCGCTAAAACGACTGGGATTTGAACGGGTTTATGATACAAATTTCACGGCTGACCTCACGGTTATGGAAGAGGGAACCGAACTATTAACGCGTCTTAAGAAACATTTAAATGGTGAAAAAGTCGCCATCCCCATGATTACATCATGCTCGCCAGGGTGGGTGAATTATGCTGAATATAATTATCATGACCAACTTGATCATCTATCAACATGCAAATCGCCCCAGATGATGATGGGGGCGCTTGTAAAGTCATATTATGCTGAGAAGCAAGGGTTGCAACCGGAAGATATCTTTATGGTCTCCATTATGCCCTGCACTGCCAAAAAGTATGAAAAGACGCGACCCGAGATGCGTCATGAAACTTATGCCGATGTCGACGCCGTGATTACCACTCGGGAACTCGGCGATTATATCAAATCATGCGGAATTGATTTTTTGTGCTTGCCCGATGATGAATTCGATTCTGATTTGCTTGGTGATTATAGTGGCGCTGGCGCGCTATTTGGAGTATCCGGAGGCGTGACTGAAGCCGCCCTGAGAACCGTTTTCGCCCTAACGCAAGGACATGAATATGGTAAAGTCGTGTTTGAATCGGTTCGTGGATTACAAGGTATTAAAGAAACGACGATCCCCTTAAAAAATATCATTCTAGATGGTAAGCATACCGGCATTGATTTCAATTTAAAAATCGCCGTGGCTAGTTCCACAAAAAACGCCAAGATATTGATGGACCAGGTCAAAGATGGCACAAGTCCTTATCACTTCATTGAAATCATGGGATGTCCCGGAGGCTGCATTAATGGTGGTGGCCAATCATTTATCAAACCGGGCTTGCTCACCTTCCAAGAGAAGCTTACGATGAATGATCTCCTCATGAAACGTGCCAAGGCCATTTATGAAGAAGATGCTTCCCGCCCGATTAGATCGGCGCATCTAAATCCGTTAATTCAAAACTTGTACCAGGAGTTTTTGGGTCATCCAAATAGTGAAATAGCGCATCGCTTGTTGCATACTCACTATCACGCTAGGACTCCGTTCCCGCGACTTGACGACTAATAGCCCGTCTTTTTTGATAGTTATGTCCAACAATGATATCAGTATTTTTGCCATACCAGTTTATGAGAAAGTGATATTGAGGAGATCACCATGAATGGAATCAGAATCATGATTGAAGCGGCATGTCGCTCAATGGGAGGCTTGAAGTTGGCAGCAATCTTAACTTTACTGGCGGCATCGCTAATTGGGTTGACATCGACGACTTCGCACTTTAAAGCTATAACATTGCAACTTAAGTCCAAAATTCACATATAAAAAGGGCTTGAAAATTTCCTAAGGCCTTTGCTATTTTGGTGATTAGACAAGTTTCTTTCGTAAGTAACCGGACAAGAAATCAATTAAGAGGACCATGACCACAATCGCTAATAACACGGTTCCTGCAAGTTCCCATGAAGGGTCGGCCGTGTTGCTAAGCGCTAATTGAAGCGGAAGGCCGATGCCTCCAGCACCGACAAGACCAAGAATTGTCGCCGAGCGCAGATTAATATCAAACCGGTATAACGCGGCGGAAGTCATTTCGGGAAGGATGTTAGGCATAATTCCATAACGGATTTTTTGCCAGGTATTCGCTCCAACTGAATCAAGCGCTTCGAGTGAACTTCGATCCATATTATCAATCGATTCGGCAAATAGTTTGCCAAGCATGCCGATTGAGTGAATGCCGATGGTCATGATTACCGTCAGCGGGGTCATGCCAATACCTTTAACGAAGATAAGCGCCAAAATCAATTCGGGGAAGACGCGAATCATCACGAGGATGGATTCGGCTATTTTGGCCCATTTCTTTCCAACGACATTAGCCGCCGCTAAAAAACCAAATGGTACCGCTAGTAATGCTCCAATCAGCGTGCCAAATAATGTCATGGCGATGGTTTCAAACATCTTGTAGACAATGCCGTCGTCAAACGAAGCGATCCCAATGCCGAAGAAGAAGTCCCAATTAATTTGAACAATTTCCCGAAACATCGTTTTAATGGCGACACTTGAGTTTTCAAAAGCATACCAATTAATGGAGCTTCCAGAAAATGAGAGAACAATCAGCAAGGTGATGACAAAAAAGAGGAGTAGGTTGGCAATCATTTTCTGCGGCCGCTTATTATATGAGGCCATCACGCGGTCGTTCACTGTAATTTGCTCCTGACAAAGTTAGATAAAATTTGAATGATAAGAATTAGAAAGAACATGACGATAATCGTCGCTCCAACTCGGTCATAACGATACATGACATTATCTTTAATAACCGTTCCTAGACCGCCCGCGCCAACATAACCAAGCATGGCTGATGAGCGAATGTTAATTTCAAAAATATAGATAGTATAGCTAATGTAGATTGGGGCAATTTGCGTGAATATCGAATAACGAAAGGCTTGCGCTTTATTAGCGCCCGTGGATTCCAGGGCTTCAAATGGCGCCATGTCGACGGTTTCAATCGCTTCATAAAGCATCTTGCCCATGATGCCAAAAGAGAAAAGAGCAATCGCAATAATGCCTGGCAAAATTCCAAGACCCACAAGAATAATGACAATTGCCGTCCACATGAGCGTGGGAATCGTGCGCATTAAATTTAAAAAGAATTTGACAGGGATGCTAAGCCATTTGACCTTATTGACATTGCTCGCGGAGATTATCGCTACGGGAATCGCCAAGATGCAACCAATCAGGGTGCCGGCTAGACTCATCTTTAACGTGTCGATGATTTCATCGTCAAGCGTCAACATAAAGGCAAAATAATCACCCCATGTACGCGTGCCCCCGGGGGTGAACATTTTTTTTATGATGACCACGAGTTGCTCAAAACTAATAGATTCCCAATTGATGGGGATAACAAACGAAAAGCCGATACAAATCGCCATAAATACCGGCAACACAATCCATAAGCGATTAAATGGCTTAAGGACCGACTTGCCATTAGGAAGCGTAATGGTGCGCATTATTCCACTCCAAGCAATTCATTGTGGGCTAAAGAACGACCGTAAATTTTGACAAGGATGTCATCGTTAATTTCGGTGCAGGGGCCATCAAAAACGACAAGTCCATCACGAATACCAATGATACGCGTCGCATATTTGAGAGCTAGGTCGACGTGGTGCATGTTGGCAATAATGGTAATACCAAAATCGCGATTTATTTTGGTAAAATCATTCATTACTTGAACCGTGGTAATCGGATCAAGCGAAGCGACTGGTTCATCGGCCAGAATCACTTTGGGTTTTTGGGCTAAAGCGCGTGCTAGGGCAACTCGTTGTTGTTGACCGCCAGACAACTGGTCAGCTCTTGTAAAAGCTTTCTCTAAAATACCCATTGTGTCTAAAGATTCTAAGGCCATGATTTTGTCCTCTTTTGGGAAAATGCCGAATAAAGTCTTGAATGTACTATGGTAGGCGACGCGTCCAGTTAAAACATTGTTGAACACGGACATGCGTTTGACGAGGTTGAACGATTGGAAAATCATTCCAATGCTACGGCGAAGCAACCGAAGTTGCCGGCCTTTTAGCTGGCCGACGTCGACTCCGTCGACCAGCAAATGACCGGAAGTAATTGTTTGCATCTTATTAATCGAGCGCAGTAGTGTCGATTTGCCGGCACCCGATAAGCCAATGATGGCTACGAACTCACCGTCATTGATTGTCAAATTGACGCCTTTAAGGGCCTGGACACCATTGCTATACGTCTTGACGACATCAATGAATTGAATCATGCGGTTAGTTCCTTTAATTACGAATTATAGATTGTCGCGTTTGAAAATGTAAACTTCGCGCTCGCCATCATAATCAGAATCGACGGCAATTTTATAACCAGTGTGGTTATAGAGTGAGAGCGCTTCAAGACCAAATTCGGTTTCGATGATTTCCATGAAGGCTTGTTGAATTTGGGCCTTTAAGGTGTTAGATAATGAGCTGATGGCGGAAATCGTATCGTTATAAATACCAGGTGATAAATCAACGACGCGGAGATCACGGAAAACATTTTGTCCTTCAACAGCATTATAAGCATCAAAAGCGGTCGTGCCAACGCGGGCATCGAGGAAGGCAAAAGCGGCATCAGTTGTGCCATTAATCATTGCTTGGATTTGAGCTTGGTGTCCGCCAGAAATTTGGACGGCCTGAACTTCGTCGGTCCCAGGAGTTTCGGTGGTGAAACTTAAACCATTTTGATGCAATAAGACAGCCGGGTACACATAACCAGAACCAGATGATTGTGAACCAGTGGCGACCTTTTTGCCTTCAAGGTCAGCGATCGACGTGATTGTCGATTCATTCTTGACGATGAGCATTGAGTAGTAGGAAGTAACCTTTGAAGTGGCGTGAAGTTCGCCATTGTAGGAGCTGGAATTGACGTTGGCGATAATGGTGTCTTTATCGGTGATTTCGTTACCTTGAGCGTCGATTTGAGCCGCATAAGCATTACGGACTGAGGACAGGAGCACTTCGACTTTGCCAGGTTCTTCAACCGTGACATAGGCGTATTGAGCCGAAGTCAAGAATCCGACGTGAACTTGTCCTGACACCATGGCTTCGGTAAGAGCCTCATAGTTTGTCGTAATGTCAAGATCGAATGTATGACCAGGAATTTTTTCTTCTAGTAATGTTTCGATGCCCGACAATTTTAAGAGCATCGCCGGATCAGAAGTCGCGGTATTCGAAGGGACGAAACGAACGATGACGTTTGTCGGATCGTTGGACGTATCTTCGCTGGAAACGACTTCGGATGAGACTGGTTCTTCGGAAGTAATTGTCGAAGTCACTGGTGTTGACGTCGTGGAAACAACTTCGCTGGAACTGCAGGCGGCTAAAACTGGAAAGGCAAATAATAGCGGTAAAATTAAAGCAGAAATCTTTTTCATATATGTTCCTTTCTTTTCGAGAAGTTCTCTAGGGGTAATACCGACCATCGAAACGCGATTGTCCAGAAATCCGTTCGCAGAGGTATCAAAGGTTAGTAAATTCTGGAACTTCCTGAGCCATTTTAACATGACTTTTTTGAGTTTGATAGAGGGTTTAGATT
>WOYI010456977.1_pt1 | contig 75735 bp, 66 predicted proteins | sample 6423411 | NCBI WGS metagenome assembly WOYI01 (sample SAMN13441803, study PRJNA592873) | oil field metagenome | biome: oil field; feature: oil-well bore; material: oil-contaminated soil; isolation source: oil-contaminated soil from oil-well borehole | place: Germany: Wietze | collected 2016-10-18 ...
TCGATTTTTCCGACCGCAGCCGCCCAGATTATGCCTCTGAGCTGTGCTTATGCGTCGATTACATGTTCGCGACGTTGTCGTGGCGTTGCGACACGCGGTGGTGTTGCGGAGCGGGGAGGGGTGTCTGTCGGGCTGATCAGCGTGTGGCGTTGGGGTCGGCAAGCCGGGCTTCGAGGTCGGCGATTCGCCGGTCTTGGAAGCGCAGGTTGGAGCGGGCGGCGTTGAGGCGTTCGTCGAGGGTGCGGTTGTCGGCGGTGAGCTGGCGGACACGCTGCTTGAGTGTGGTGTTCTCGGTGGTGATGCGCTGGATCGCGTCCTGGGTCCATTCGGCTTCCAGGTCGCGGATGCGGCCGAGCAGCTCGCCGATCCGTGTCCGCTGGGTCGTGATCTCCTGGCCCGTTGTCTTGAGCGCGTGCTCGGCGTTGAGCGCACGTTCGCGCCAGCTCGCCGCACCGGCGTTGTCCTGCTTGTCTTGGAGGCGGTTTCGTTGGTCGGTGGTCTGCCGGATGGCTTTGGCGACAGCGGTTTTCGCGTCAGGGTTGGTGTAGAGGAAGGTCCGGGACACGTCGGCGCGACGCGCGACCGCGGCAACGGTGACCGGTGTCTTGTCCCGCTGGAGTCGAGTGATCGCCTCGTGTACGCGGTCGAGCGCGGCTTGGGTATCGCGGCGGCGGGCGGCAAGTGCTGCGGCGGTGCGTGGCTGGGGTGGGTCGGTCGTTGTGGTCACGCGCAGGTCTTCCCGTCGTCAATGTCGTTGGTGTCGTTGGTGTTCCGTCTGGTGTCGGCTTCGGTGAGGTCGCTGGCGCGGAAGGCTGTCGACCAGACGCGGTGGAAGTAGTCCTGGGGTTTGCGCAGGTCCAGGGCGAGGGCTTGGTCGAGCAGCCCGAGCCCGGCCAGGGCTTTCTGCAGTCCGTCGATGGCGCGGGCGGTGGGTTGGAAGTAGCGGTTGAGGTAGTCGGCGGTGGCGTCGTCGGGGGCGCCCTCGGCGAGTTGGCGCCATTGTTCGCGTTTGCGCCGCCAGTACAGCAGATCCGCGCCGGAGAGCACGAACCGATCGCAGGTGTGGCAGTCGAGGTTCCACGGGCAAGCGCCGCCGTCGACGACCGGCTGGAAGGTGCAAAACCCGCCCTCGGCGGGGGTGGAGCGCCGCGACAGGTCGATCGCCAGCGCCTGGGCCTGCTCGCGGGTCATCGGGGTGAGCTCGCTGGTGAGCAGCTCGCCCGGGGTGGTCGCCCCGGGCCCGGCGACCCACACCTGCTGCAGGACCTGTTCGAGGTCCGAATTGGACAGGTGCACATAGTGTTCGGCCATCCGATCACTGACCTGGCCGAGGTAGGTGCGGATATGGGTGAGGCTGGCGCCGGCGCGCAGCAGGTTGGTGGCCAGGGTGTGGCGGGCCTGATGGGCCACCCATCGGCCGAGGTCCAGTGAGTCCACCCAGGCCTTGAACCGACGGTGAAACCATTGATGGCTGATCGGCATGCTGGCGTCGGGGTTGAGTCGGGTGGTCGGAAACAGCGCCATCGCCGCGCGTTGGGCGTCGGTGGGGCGGCGCCCGTGAGCGGCGACGAATGCGTCCATGGTCTTGTGTTGGCGTTCGGCCAGCCGCTCATAGAGGCGTTCGGGGATCCGGATGGCGGCGTCGTAGTTGCCGACCTTGGTTTGGTCGTGCCAGAACATCGGCAGCCCGCCGTATCGGCCCAGGCAGTCCCACCGGGCACCGATCACCTCGCCGATGCGGCGGCCGGTGAGCACGGTGGCTTCCCACATGTCGCGCAGTCCACGATCGAGCGGGTCGTGCTCGGCGGCCAGACGCGCGAGATTGTCCGGGTCGGCCAGCGCCCGGGCGACCTCGTCGGTGAACGGGCGGCGCGGGGTTTGGCCGGTTGTCTTGCCCGCGGCGGGGGCGGCGACGACGAACTCCCGACTCAGGCCGATCCGGTCGGCGGCCCCGTCGTCGGATGCGTCGCGCAGCAGCTTGCGGACCGCGTTGAACACCAGCGACCGGGTGGTCGTGGTGACGAGGCTGGCCGACCCGTCGGGGCGTTTCATCGCCAGCGACGGCAGGCCGTCGCGTTCGCGGTGACGTTGGTCGGCGACGAACCGGCGCAGGTGCTCGCCGTCGAGCAGGCGCGGGTCGTGCCCGCCCTCGGGCGCATCGATGGCCAGGAAGACGCCCAGTTCCGTTGCGGCCCTGCGGGTTGCGTCGAATACGCCGCCGGTGCGGGGCGGCCGCGGCGACGCCAGCAGCCCGGTCAGGTGATCCCAGAGCAGATCCCGCAGCCAGCGTTGTGGGATGCCGGTGAGGTCGAAATGGCTGCCCCGGTGCGGAAACCGGATCCCGAAGTGGTCGGTCTCGATGAATCCGGCGTCACGGGTATCGGCGGGCGTGTAGTAGACCAGCCGCAGCTCGCGTTGGATCTCCTTGGCGATCGCGCCGGCCATCTGCGGGCAGCCGCTGATGTCGGGCGGCACGCCGACCAGCGAGTCGAGCTCCAGGTCGCGGCAGGTGGTCACCAGCGAACGGAGCCACCCGAGCTGCCAGCGTTGCGGCCGGGCGCGGCGAGCGTGGACGAACAGTCCCCACTTGATCTCCGCGGCCACCAGCGGCCGCAGCCCGAGTAGATTGATCCGGCCGCCCCCCGGTGGCGCCGAGGTGGTGGCGCACCAGCGGCGAAACGTCTGCTCGTCGGCGTAGTCGATCGGCACCGGCTCGCCGAGCCGCTCGTAGCGATTCCACCACCGCACCGGCAGCATCGCCCCGCCCGGGCGCCCGTCACGCGCGTAGCGGGCGTCGTGGCGCGCGCACAATCCCAGCGGGGCGTGCGCGCGGCTCAGACACACCGCCACCACACAGGTCCCGTATCCGGGCAGCGGGCTCTGACTGTTCAGCCATTCGTCGAACTGGGCGGCCTCGCCGACCGACTGCTGGTAGCGGAACCAGCGCATCTGGTGCGAGCGACACAACAGCAGCTCCGACTGCGCGATCGGCCGGCCCGGGCAGATCCGGCACGGGGTGTCCTCGACCCGCACGTACCGCGGTAAACCCGTTGCGGCGGACAGGAACGCGGCCTTGCCGACGCCGCGGACCCGCTCCCGGCTCCACTGAACCTCGTGCTCCCCGCACAGATCCCCGCTACCCGAGCCCGGCCGCTGGCACCCCTCGACAATGCAGACCCACCGGTAGATCGGATGCTCCGGCGGGACGTCGATCACGTCCGGCCGGAACATTGCATCAAACGACGGCCCGTCGATCAACGCGGTCAGGATTTCCAGCCGGTCCCGGCCTTCCCGATCTGGCCGAGACGAACACGACTGCAGCAGTTCCACATGCACGATCGTCACCGCTGCTCACCCCACACCGTGCGCAACGCGGCGTCGAAAGTCGGGTCGTGCACGTCGACGTGGCCGTAGACCTCGTCGACCATCGTCGCCGACGCCCAGCCGCCCGCGTCACGCGCGATCACCGTGTTGCCGCCGGCCGCGTCGAGCACCGCCGAGGTGAACGAATGCCGAAACGCGTGCGGACGCACCAATCCGAGCCCGGCGCGCTGCCCGGCACGGGCGAGCATCCGCCGCGCCGCCACCGGCGCCCACGGCTGGCCCGCCCGATCGCCGTGCAGCTGCACCAGCAGCATCCCGTGATCAGTTTCGCCGCAGGGGTATTCGGTGGTGATGTAGTCGAAGTAGGTGTGGATCATCGCCGGGCTGACCCGTTTGACGAGCCCACCCGTCACGGTGTCGTCATCGACCCGCCAGGGGTGTTTGGTCTTCGCCTCGGCGCGGTTCAGGTTGTCCGGGCGGTGGCAGACATGCAGGTGCGGGGTGCGGCACTGCCCGCAATTCGCGTCGTCGCGTAGGTGCAGGTCGACCAGGTGCAGCCCGCACAATTCGCCGATCCGCAGGCCTGCGTCACTCAGCCAGGTCACGGCGAGGCGATCCCGCGCTGACGTCACCGTGGTGAGCAGCGTGTCACGCGCGCCGTCGGGCAGCATCTTCGGATGCCGCCGCCGTGGGCCGTGCGGCGCCAGCGGGTTCGCCCCCAGCGTCGTCGTGGTGTGGCCGAGGAACCGGCGGCGACGGTCGGCCCGCGACGGTAACCGGGCGCTATCAAGCGCCTTGCCGAGCTCCGCGTTCACACCCAGGGCCGCTTGGTGTGCGTAGAAGCCCTTCAAGCAGGAGGCCGTAATGGACAGTGCCGCAGGCCCGTACGGGCGTTTCCCTTCCCGCCACGGCGCACCGAGCGGCATCCGCACCTCGGCGCCCAGCAGACCCATGTAGCGCTGCAGATCCCGCAGCCCGACCCGGTCGAGCGCGAGGCACTCGCGGTCCAGCCAGCGCAGGTGATCCACCAGCAGATAGGCGTAGGTGCGCTGGGTGCCCGACCCGTCGTGCTCGCGCAAGAAGCGGTCCGCCTCCGAATACTCGTTGCCGTCCGGGCACACGATCGTCCACGACCGCCGCCCACTGTCGCGGTCGATCCGCTGCACTCGCATCTCGCCGAGCAACACTCGCCGCGCCATACCCTGCCTCCCGATCCGAACGTGACCGACATTGCGAATCCGGTTGGTAAATAACCACGCGACGAGGCCAAAGTCACGTAAGACGAACGGCGTGTACAGGTTTAATCGCGGTCGGTAATATCGACGAAGCTCACCTGCTCGACAACGCGCAGATGGAAGCGATCAGGATGCTCACCAATCACGACATGGATTCCGGGGCGCCGTTCGCCGCGCTGCTGGTCGGGCAACCAACCCTGCGGCATCGCCTGCGCCTCGGAGTGCTCGCAGCGCTCGATCAACGGATCGCGGTCCGGTATTCGCTGACCGGCATGGAACCCACCGATACCGCGGACTACATCAGCCACCACTGCAAGATTGCCGGACGGGCCGATCCATTGTTCTCCGATGATGCAGTCACGTTGATCCACAACGCCGCCCGCGGATATCCACGAGCGGTGAACAACCTAGCGGTGCACGCGCTGACCGCAGCGTTCGCCGCGAAGACCTCGATCGTCGACGAGAAATCCGCCCGCATAGCCGTCACCGAAACCGGCCACGACTGAATCACCGATCGTGCGACGTCACCATGCAGAGGACGCCGTCACCACACCGACGAAGGCCCCATCCGCCACGGCGAATGGGGCCTTCCTCACATCTGCAGCATCCGCAACCACCGCGACGGCATCGTCTGCATTCTCAGCGACGGCCAACAGCCAAGCGCCGGGAACGTTCACGCCCATGGGAAGTGCACTGCCGTGCCGGCGCCGACCGGCCAGCCGTCGTTGCCCCGCCGGACCTGATCTACGACGCTGCCCTGACGTGTCACAGACGTTCTGCGATGCACGCTGCAAACCGTTTTCCGCCTGACGTCGAGAACCCCAAACTAAGCGAGGGCTCGCAAATTTCCATTTCGAGGACCAACGGGTGATTTGGGTCGTCGGTTCGGAGGAGGTCCACCCGGCCGTAGAGCAGCGGTGCATCTAGGCTGAAACGCCGCTCGACAAGATCGAAGGCCGCTGCTGCAGTGTCGATTTCAGAGTTCGATGGTGCGACCGTCGCTCGCTTGTCCATCGTCGGTTCGTCCACCCGTCCGTCGGCGTGAAGAAGTGATGCCTTCCGTATCGCGTGGCTAAACTGGCCATCGAAAAACACGAGATCGACTTCTCCGTGGGTATCGACAGAAGGTAGGTAACCCTGCAGCAGCGTAACCCCGTCTGTCTTTTGGAGTCGTCGATGGTGCTCTAGCAGTTCGGCTGTCTGGGTAGCGGCGAAGCGGCGGACGTGCGACGAGCTGGCACCGACGGATGGTTTGAGCACCAAGTCCGCCTCGAAGGTCGTCGAGTCGATCAAGGAACGGAGACCGTGGTGTGTAATTCGATCGGGCACGATCACGGTCGGTACGATGCCGATGCCAGCTTGTTCGAGATCGAGTAGGTAGCGCTTATCCAGTGACCATAGAGCGGGTTCTGGTGGGTTGTGCACTCGGTCGCGGACTTCCTGCGATTTCAACCATGTGCTGAAAGCGCCACGCCGGTGCACGTAACTCCACGGAGACCGCAGCACGATGAGGGTGAAGGCGGTCCAGTCGACGTTCGGGTCATCCCAATACACGACTCGGCAGGCCAGACCCTGGTCATGAAGTGACTCGATCAGGGTATCCATATCGAAATCGTTTGCGCGACTGTCGCTATCCGAAACTAGTGCAATCATGGCGCGGCACTACCCTTCCTAAGGCGAGCGTTTTCGCACCGCTCTGCGGCGCTCACCACGGCACCACGTCTCCGTGGTGAAAGAAACCGCCAGTAGGGCCGTCTGGACCGAGCGTCGCGAGCCGATACGGGGTGTATGAACCTTCGTGGGCGGTGAAGTCGCCGTCCCCGTCGTTCATATCGGTTTTCGAATAGCCAGGATGAGCGGAATTGACTTTCAGACATGAATCCCGGAACTGATAGGCCAGGTGTACGGTCCAGGAGTTGAGCGCGGTCTTCGAGGCGCTGTACGCGGGTAGCGATTTGAAGCTATTCGTGTACGTATAGGAGGAATTGTCTGACTGAGTTGTCAGCGACCCCAGCAGGCTTGACACGTTCACGATCCGCGGCGCGTCCGCGCACGTCAGCAGAGGCAACATTGCCTTGGTCAGGTCCACGGTGCCGAAAAGGTTGACGCGAAACGTTTGAGTCCAAAGATCAAGGGACTGATCTGATGGTGCCGTCCCGTACGGCTCGATCCGCTGTGCGGCGTTATTGACGAGTACGTCTAGAACGCCAAACTCGCGTTCCACACGCTCACTGAACGCTTTGACACTGTCGGGCTCAGCTATGTCGAGTTGTGCTGGTATCGCCTCCCCGGCGCGCCGGCGGGGAATTCGTTTACAAGCAGCAGCGGCGTCGTCGATGTGGCGGCCAGTCATGATCACGGTATGTCCGTCAGTGACTAGGCGTTCGGCGGTCGCGAAGCCGATGCCACGGGTTGATCCGGTAACTGCGCAGGTTGCCATGGCGTTTGTTACTTCCTAACAAGCTGGGACTTGACGGTGGCGGCTATTGCCGCAGGTATTCCGACAGGACGGTGCCGAGTCGGTCGTTCTCGACGAGAAAGGCGTCGTGACCTAAATCCGATTGGAGTTCGTGGAACTGTGTGTGCACGCCGGCCCCACGTAGTCCGTGCAAGATCTGGCGTTGCTGATGCAGCGGGAACAGCATGTCACTCGATGTGCCGACGACCAGCGCTCCGTCCGGGATGACGAGGTCGGACAGCGTCGTCTCGACGCTGCTGCGAGAGTGCTCGGTGAGGTCGAATTGGTCGAGTGCGTGTGAAAGGGCCAGAAACGAGTTGGCGTCGAAGGTTCGGGCAAATCTGCTGGCTACGTGTTCGATATAGCCTTCGACCTCGAAGGTCAGCGGCCCGCCCCGCGTGGAGTCGCAGCTGGAGTCAAGTCGATTGCGAGCGAATCGCCGTTCCCATTCCGCGGGGGATCGGTACCACATGAGCGCTACCTTGCGTGCGTTCTTCATCCCAACGTAGGGGAACCGCTCTTCGGTATAGAAACCGTTGTTGTACTTTGGGTCTGAGCGGACCAGGCTGCGTTGGGTCGAGCGCAGCGCGAGCGCGTGAGGCAAGGAATGTGCTGCGCCGGAAATGTTCACGTGGCGTCGCGCCAATCCCGGGTGGCGGGCCAATAGCGACAGGGCGACCATGCCTCCCATCGACGTGCCAACGAGGGTGTTGATCGTCTCGATACCGAGATTGCGAAGCCCTAAGAAAATCGCGTCGGCGATGTCTTCGACTGAGATGACGGGAAATCGTCCCGCGTACGGTCGGCCATCGCCGGGGTCGGTACTGGTGGGGCCGGTCGACCCGCGGCAACTGCCGAGGTAGTTGAAGCACAGCACATACCAACGTGAGGTATCGATTGCCCGCTCGGGGCCGATCATGGGTTCCCACCAGCCTGGGGTGGGGTCGGCCGCGCTGGAGCTGGCGTGCGCCCCCGTGGACAGGCCGGTGAGCACGACGACGATGTTGCTGCCGTCGGTGGCCGGCGTCCCCCATGACTCGTAGACCAGGACCGCGTCGGTGAGCCGTCCGCCCCGGTGCAGCGGCAATGTGGGTCCCAGGTCGCAAGTTCCCTTGTTGCGCAACAGGTCTATCGTGGCGGTCACGATTTCAGCTCATGCAGTAGCGGCTCCTGGGTGGCAAGCCATTCGTCGTCGGATTCTTCGGGCAGTCCCTCCATGAGGAACGTCGAAAGGTACCGTTCGCCGGTGTCGGGTGCGATCGCGAGAATGGTTGTGCCAGGTGGGGACTGACGGGCTACACGCAGGGCCACTGCCGCGGTGGCGCCGGCTGAAATGCCGACGAAGATGCCTTCTTGGCGGGCGAGTTCGCGGGCGGTGTCGCGGCCCTCGACCTCCGAGACGGTGACGAGCTCGTCGATGACGTCGTGTTCGAGCAGCGGGGGTACGAAATTCGGCGCCCAGCCCTGGATTTTGTGGACGCTCCAGGGGCGGCCGGAGACCACTGCTGCGTTCTCCGGCTCAGCAGCGACGATGCGTACGTCTGGCCGCGCCGTGCGAAGCATTCGTCCTACGCCGCTGATGGTGCCGCTGGTGCCGAACCCGGTGACGAAGTAGTCGAGGCGTCTCCCGGCAAAATCCGCCAGGATCTCAGATGCGGTGGTTTCCCGGTGATAGGCGGGGTTGGCGGTGTTGGTGAATTGGTTGGTGCGGAACCAGCCGTACTTTTGGGCCAAGTCGTCGGCGATCTCGTTGCCGCCCTGGGTTCCGAGATGGCCGGGGAAGAGGATGACCTTGCCGCCGTAGGCGCGGATGAGCTTTCGGCGTTCAACTGAGTAGGTGTCACCCATGACGGCGACGAAGTTGTAGCCACGTGCGGCTGCGACCATTGCGAATGCGATCCCGACGTTGCCGGATGTGCACTCTACGAGGGTGTCCCCTGGAGTGATGAGGCCGCGTTTCTCCGCGTCGAGCACGACGGCGAGGGCGAGCCGGTCCTTTACTGAGCCGCCTGGGTTGAACGATTCGAGTTTGAGGTAGACGTCTGAGGTGGGTGGGTTGAGCGCATTGAGCCGAACGATCGGTGTGCGCCCGATTAGGTCCAATATATTGTTGTGCAGTGTCATCTGGTGATCAGCCTTCCTTCGTAGACCAGCGTGGCGGGGCCGGTGATGTGTATGTCGTCCGTGAGCAGCCCTGACCACATCGCGGCGAGTTGGCCGCCGGGCTGTTCGATGGTCAGTGCGACGGTCTTGGATTGGCGCAGTGACGCAATGTGAATCGCTGTGGTCGCGCACGCCGCCGATGCACAGGAGTTCGTTTCGCCAGCGCCGAACTCGTACGTGCGTTGGATTATGTGCGTTGGTTCGGCGGCGTAGGCGACTGTGACGTTGGTGTCTTCGGGGAAGATGCCTCCGGACTGCACGGCACGGGCGACGGTTTGAAGGGGGAAGCGGTCCCAGTCTGCGACGGACTCGACGAAGGTCACCAGGTGGGGATTGCCGACCGACACGGGTGTGCACCGCAACGCCCCGCATTCGAACAGATCCACCATGAGCGCGCGGGGCTCGCCCGGGCGTGAGTCTCGGTCGGCGTCCGCTGATGTGGGTGGTGTTGTCAACCGGATATCGGCGAAGGACGGGGGCCCCATCGCCGTGCGGTAGATGTTTGCCGTCTCGGCGATGACCTCATGCCTTCGGCTGGGGCTATCGATGTACATGAGGTGCCTGCGCATCGGCGCCGGGTCAATCGTCGTGAGAAGGTGTGCAACACAGCGCAACCCATTTCCGCACTGGTCCGAAGACCGGCCGTCGGGTGTCCAAATGGCGAATCGCGCGTCCGCGCCGGGAAGTGGCGGCTGCAAGGTCAGTATCAAATCGCATCCCACGCCGTGATGTCGATCGCCCAACGACGCCAATGTATCGGCGCTTAGGCGGCCGCCGCCAGAGCGCAGGTCAACCACGGCGAAGTCGTTGCCCAGCGCAGACAATTTCCAGAACGGCAGGGCGTATGAAGAATCGTCGGTCCGTCGGTGTGGATGGATATCGGTACTAGTCATCGATCAGTGGGGAGATCGTGTCCAGGAGGCAGTCCAGCGCCCGGCGGTTGACTGCATTGTCGGTTGGTGAGGCCTGAAACTCGGCGAGCTCGACCGCAATGATCCGTGCGTCGGTGAGCGCGGCCAGGATGTCGGAGACTTGTTGTGGCATCAATCCATTGGGGACTTCGTAATCGGCGGGAATGTTGCCCGGTTCGAGCACGTCCCAGTCGATGTGAAGCCACACGGGGTCGTCTCCGACGAAGTCACGCAGTGCCGTCGGCGACACAGTCTGCGGGGCGATGACGCTCACCCCGTCGGTGTCGATGAGCCGGCGCTCGGTCTCGTCGATGTCGCGTGCGCCGACTAGCGCGACATTGGTCGGCTTGACCCCGGACCCGTACCCGGAATCCCATGATCCGGTTGCTGCTGCCAGCGCCATGCCGCCCAGGTAGCCGGTTTGAGTGCTGTCAGGGTTGTTGTAGTCGCCATGGGCGTCAATCCACAGCACTTTGAGGTCGGGTAGGCGTTGTGCGGCGACGGGAAGGGTGGCGATGCTTATCGAGCACGTGTTGTTGGTGAAGAGGCTCAGACCGGGCGTACTGAGCGCGTCGTGGGTGGCTTGTTGCATCGCCGTCAACGTCGTGCGGGCTTCCTCGAGCGCCTGGGGCCAGTTGTCGTCAACGGGCTCAGTACTGCCGACGCCTACGTAGAGGGGGGCAAGGCCGGTTCGGCGCTGCAATTCGCGCGCGGTGAGGCGGGCACCGTCGACGAGGCCGGCAGCGCGATCGCCGACTCGTGCGTTGCTGCATATAATCTTGAGTTTCATTGATGGCCTTCCTATTTGGTGATGTGCGGTCGCGTCCTGGCGGGGTTTCAGCCTGCGGGGCAACTGTCGATGGTGCGGGTGGCGTGGCCCCAGAATTGAAAGGGGCAGCCGCTGAGATCGGGTTCGACGAGATTGTCCTCGTGAAGTCCGTACTGCTTCCACTCGAGTTGGCCAGACCCGTAGGTGGCGAGCGCTGGCGACGGAGGGAGCAGGTCATAGCTGGCGACGCGGGTCCGGATGCGCCTGCGAGTGTTTCTGCCGCTGACGGTGTCGCCAGCGAACTGATCGAAACGCTCCCGCGGGTTGATCACGATCGTCAGGTAACGCCCCAGATTGCGGCTTTTCCGCAGACTGTGTGCTGGGCTGCTGATGTTGCAGAACAGCGGCATACCCGCGAAGCACATTGACCAGCCCGGCGATTCGGGGTCCAGAGGAAGGGATGACGGCCATGGTTCGGTGTCGTAGGCGGTCAGGCGAGACAAGATGGACCACGCCGTGTGGTGATGGTCGACGGCGGTCGCGGTCGCTGCGGGTACCGCGCCAAGGATCACGACCAGGGGGTAAGCGGTATCGAGCCCGCCGTCCCACTGCCGGGCTTCGTGCACGTAGTCACTCAGTCCCTGTGCTAAGCGGGAAACGCATAGTTCGTCGATGGTTTCGATGAATAGAAAGCGTATGAGGCCCTTCTTGAACGCGTTGCGTGAAAAGATGCACGGGAATTGGGGATCGATGAGTCGTTCGGCGATATCGTCGAATGCGTCTCTGCGCCAACCATCTTCAAGGAGCGCTGCGGCGGCCTGAATGATTGGCGAGGTGGCGTTGCGGGCTGTCGACATTGCGGGATCTTCTCTCTGAATGCGATACGGAGCGAACGCCTCGAGGAGGAGCTTGGACCTGCTGAATCTCTTCGGGTGACGTGCACCGGTCGGGTTTGGCGGGTCTAGGAGCTGTGCGCCGATGCCCGGGCATCGGTCGTCGTGGATGGTCGAGCAGTGTTTCGTACACGGACTGCCAGGGTGGCGCAGGCGATCACCGCGAGCCCGCCCAGCGCGGTCGCCGGGGTGATGTGCTCTCCGAGAAGCAGTGCAGCCCAACAGATGCTCAAAACGGGCTGGACAAGCTGAATCTGGCTGACGGTCGACATCGGCCCGAGGGCCAGGCCTCGGTACCAAGCAAAGAACGCGAGGAACATGCTGATCAACGCGAGGTAGGCAAAGGCGCTCCAGTGTTTCAGGTCACCGTCGGGCAGGCCAGCCCTAATGGTGAAACCGGTCAACATGGTCATCACCGGCAGTGCAAGGACCAGGGCCCAGCATGTGGTTTGCCAGGCGCCCAGCTCGCGTGCGAGCAGTCCACCTTCTGCGTACCCAATGGCGGCCGCGACGACGGCGCCGAACAGGAGTAAGTCCGGCCAGCCAAAGCCTCCGATACCCCCTCCGCTGATGTAGGCGAAGGTGATTGCCGCTGCGGCACCCAACGACGCCGAGGTCCAAAAGATCTTGGTGACGGGTTCGTGGGTGCGCAGCACCACAGCGATGGCTGTCGCTGCGGGTAGGACGGCGATGATGACGGCACCGTGGCTTGCTTCGGTCGTGGTCAACGCAAAGGAGGTCAGCAGGGGAAACCCGACCACAATGCCACCTGCCACGATCGCGAGTCGGATCCACTGCCGTGCCGTGGGCATCTGCTGACGCGTCAGGCTCAGTGCCAGCAAGGCCAGCAGGCCCGCGATGACCGCCCGCCCAGCGCCGACGAACAGGGCCGGCAGGTGCCCGCCGTCAACGGCGACGCGTGTCAGTGGGACGGTAAGCGAGAAGCCCATCACGCCGAGCAAGCCCCATCCGACACCGGACTGTAGCGGTAGCCGTTTTTGAATGATAGCGCTATCATGTTCCATCATGAACGACGGTAGCACGGGACGAATACGTCACGACCTTGAGAAATTAATCAACAGCGCATTGCCAGGAACTAGGCTGCCATCGACTAGGAGCTTGGTTGACACATACCGCGCAAGTCCAGTCACGGTACAGAAAGTCATGCAGTCCCTAGTCGCGAGCGGTTTGATCGAAACACGGCCTGGGACAGGTGCATTCGTTCTCAAACGCCCAGGCGTGTTGGCCGTCGACTACAGTTGGCAGACCGGGGCCTTGGGACCGCAAACGCTAGCAGCCGCCTCGCTTTCTTCGTCGCTGCGTGCGGTGGGGCCGGAGGTCATCGCCTTTCATGCAGGTTACCCGGAAGAGCAACTGCTACCCCTTTCTCTAGTGCGGGCGGCGTTCAAGCGGGTGGTCCGCGACCACATTGCGACTCGTCCACCGGCAGCCGGGCTCCCCGAACTGCGGTCGTGGTTCGCCTCCCAGCTAGCCACCCACACTCCCCCTGAACTGCAACCCCCTACCCTCGACGATGTCGTTGTCGTTCCCGGTAGTCAGAGCGGGCTCAGCGCCGTGTTCCGTGCGCTCGTAGGCCCGGATCAGCCGCTCCTCGTGGAATCGCCGACCTATTGGGGAGCACTCGTTGCGGCCCGTCAGGCAGGGGTTCGCCTGGTGCCTGTTCCCTCTGGACGAGAGGGCCCCGACCCGGACGAATTGGAGCGAGCCTTTAAGCATTACGGCGCACGCGCGTTCTACGCCCAGCCAAATTTCGCCAACCCTACCGGGGCGGTCTGGTCTACCGACGTTCGCCGCCGAGCACTCGAATTGGCCAAGCAGCAAAGAGCATTCGTCATCGAAGACGACTGGGCTCACGATTTCGGGATAAGCGCCGCCTCCGTTCCTCTCGCCGCCCTCGATCGGGGCGGACACGTCGTATACATCCGCTCGCTAACCAAGAGCGTGAGCCCGTCGGTGCGGATCGCCGCGATCACAGCGCGGGGTCCCGCTTTCGACAGGATCCTCGCGGAGTCACAATCGCAGTCGATGTACGTCAGCGGAGCTCTTCAAGCCGTGGCCTACGACGTGGTAACCCAACCTGGCTGGAAGACTCACCTCGGGCGGCTCAGAACAGAGCTCGGCTGGCGCCGCGATCTCCTGCTCGACGCCATAGGGCAACATGCGCCGCAGTTCGCAATCGACGTCGTTCCCGCCGGCGGACTGAATCTGTGGATTCGTCTGCCCCGCGACATCGACACCTACCTGCTCGCCAGCCGATGCGAAGAGGCCGGTGTCAGCATCGGCCCGGGCCGCGAGTATTTCCCGACTGAACCGCCGGCCACCTACATCAGGCTCAATTACTCCGGCCGCAATCCCGAACTGTTTCCCGAGGGGATTGTACGGATCGCGGCAGTTGCGGCCGGCCTAGCCTGATCCGCTGTTACGACAACGAATTTCGGCTGGACATTTCGTGAGTGGACCAGCCCGCCGCCTTGCAGCCGCGAACGTCGACAGCATCGTCCTTAGGTCGAGCCCAACACCGCGGAGGCGGTAAAGCAGATAACTAGACGGCATGGACGGCGACCGCGCCGACCTAGCCCCTCTCGTCGGCCCGACTGTGATCAGGACGCTGCGGTCGAAGGCCTTATGCCCCTCGGTGAGCGGGCCCGGGCGACATCGGCCAGACGGGGCCGGAAGATTGGTACGTCCTGGTCGACGCCTCACTGTTTTGCCCGACATTTTGGACAACCATGACGGTTGTGTCGACAACTGTCTAATGGGCGAGTGAACTCCCGGACCATGGCGCCACCTGGCCACTCCCAGCGTCACCGCGGGAACGGTGTTCTGCGGAATCGCCGACGGACGCCCCATGGTGGCCTGGACCAACGACGCCAAGCTGGTGCTGGCACGCACCCAATCCGACAACGCCGACATGAACGCGCTCTACACCTGGTGGTCCTCACACTCCTAACGGGGTGCACCCGCAGGCATGAGATGAGCAAGCGGACGCGGACGTAGAAGATATGCGGATGTGTAGGTTCTCACGGCTCGCCTGCATACGGCCGGGGCGCTGGCGTCGGGTGACTGCATTTGTCTCACGCCAGCTGCACCTGCGGTTGTCTCAGAGAATGCTTCATTTCCTACCAACCTGCCCGCGGAGCGGGACGGCCGTCATTCCGGATTTACGAAGACCTTCGGCCACTCTCGGTGCCAGTTCCGCCAGTCGCGCTCATACCGCTGGTTAGCTCGGGTCGACTCCGCGAGTTGCTCGGCGGGGGCACCCGCTTCCAGTAGCAAGTACAGGGTCAGAACCCAGCGCAGCGATCTCGATATGGCGTGCATCTTCGCGAGGTCGATGTCGTTTCCGCCTGGTGGTAAGCCATGCGCCAGCGCATTTCGCAGTTCGGTCACTGCCTGCTTCCACTTGTTCACCTGCCCGACGCAGCCGGGTAGCCTTTCGCCCACTCGATCGGCCAGCGCCTGGATTCGCGTCGGGAACGACGGCTCGAAGAGATACTGGCGCAGCGCCTGACGCAGCGCTTCCTGGACTTCATCTGGCAGTGTGGCCTGCGCCAACCCAGATAATCCCGCGTCCACAGTCTCAGCGCTCCACCGCCGCTCATCCGGGTTCAGTCGGCGGTGCAGGGTCTCCGCGGCCGTGTACATATAGAGCGCCTCCACCTCGACCGTGGCGAACTCCCCGGAATAGGCAGCGGCCAAGATCTGTGGGACCGGAGAGGTGCGCTTCGCCAACTCGAGCCAGCGACCGATGAAGTCGGCACCACCGACCCTCCCCAGGGTGGTCAGAAGACTCCCGGTGGCGTCGCGAGCCGCGTCCTGATCGACGAGGTACCCGTACACATCTGCCGACTCTCCAGTCGGCGTCGACACGTTCAATCGACGCACCCGACACTTTGAGCCGTACAGGATCGTCAATAGGCTCATGATCGGGATCGCGATGTCGGCCACCACCACCGGTAGCTGTACGGCGCCGTCAAACTTGACCTTCAGAACGGTATGCGTGGTGACGCTGATGTCCGGACCGCCGAGCATCGGCAACTTCGCCCGAGGATCGAACCTCACCTCTCCCGGTATCGGTGTCGAAGTCGTTCCGGTCGCGGCATCCGGCGGGTCATACACAAACGTCATCGGCACCATGCCGCGCTCGGTGAACTGGGTATAGACACTCGGCATGTCGGCGAACGCATGGAGCCCGGTCAGATCGAGTTCTACTGCACCGAAATCAGTTTCGTCCTGCGGGAGGAGTGCTCCGACAAGGCACCAGTCCACCGCCAGCACCTCACGGCTGCGCTGTTCCTCCTGCTCCGGTGATGGAAATCCCAACACCTGGCGGTCCACACTGCGCACGCCCCACAGCGACACCTCCCCCGGCTGACGGGCGATCGCTCCGATAACAACGCCATCGTCGGTAATGCGTTCGTCCGGCGGCCTACCGGCCCACGAACCCGCCCCCCGCTGAGTCCAGGACACCATCGGATTGAAGCCGGGACTCACTTCGAGTTGGACCCTGTTGTCTTTGAGACGCAAGACACCGGTGCGACGCGGCACATCAATTTTCTCGGCTTCACCATCCGAGGAAGAACGCGGCACTAACTCAAACAGACCGATTGTCTCGGCAACCTGCTCCGGAAAACGGTCGACCATCCACCGAATCTAGGCCACGTCGCCGAAGGATAACTGAAATTCTGTCCCAAACACCCTGCTGGGGATGCGTTGGTACGTAATGCGATACCCAAATCCATGCCTTGCGGTGTCAGACGCATTCGCCGCGCAGTACGGGACTAGGGAAGTCCCCTCCGGTGTGCCCGGTGCATTCACCTCGCGACAGCATTCTGCCACCAGCGACGGGTGTCTAATCTTCGCTGCACAAGTGCAGGCTTGGTGCAGCCGTACGTGAGAAAGTGCAGTTAAGTTTGAGAATCTACAGGATGCGATGCGCCTGCGGCGCAACAGTATTCCCTGACAAGCAGTGTGCCTTTCTGGCCATGAGAATAACCCGCCAGACCGGCCTGCAGAAGCGGCACAGGCAGGAAAAGCAATGAGCACCAACGCAGTAGCCGACAAGAAGTCAGTCGCAGCTCGTCTGGTTGGCATGGCCCAAGAACGGTACGTCCTTGGTGTCTCCGAGGACGGAGAGCCCTTCGGCGCAGACCGAACTCGCCCTCATCTGTCGATGTTGCTACGTGCCGGAAAGGCCGGTCTACGCGCCGAACTCGCCTCCCGCTACTTCGCTGAGACAGGCACCGTCGCCGGCGGCCAAGCTCTCACCGACGCCACCCTGATCCTCGAAGGCCTTGCCGCCAGCCAGACACCCGAGAAGCTGTACCTCCGTATCGCTGACCACCAAGGAACTAGCTACATCGACACCGGACGCACCGACGGGAAGGTCGTTCGTATCCGCGCAGGCACATGGTCGGTCATCGACACAGCCCCGGTACGGTTTCTCCGTACCAAGCTGACCGCCGCGATGCCGTTACCTGCTCCAGATAGCGACCTGGATCGGCTGTGGGATTTCATCAACGTCGCCGTTGCAGACCGGCCCGTCCTGCTGGCAGTGCTTGTTGCCGCGCTGATCCAGTGCGATGTGCCGCATCCCGTGTTGGCACTGTTCGCCGAGCAAGGCAGCGCCAAGAGCACCACAACGCGCATGTTGGTCGACCTCATCGATCCGTCCCCTGTTCCGCTGCGCCAGGCACCCCGCGACGCCGACACCTGGGTGCATGCCGCCTCCGGCTCCTGGGTTGTTGCCCTGGACAACCTGTCTGCAATCCCGCCCTGGTTGTCGGACTCGCTGTGCCGTGCCGCCACCGGCGACGGCAACGTCAAACGCGCGCTTTACACCGACGGCGACTTAGCGGTCGTGAAGTTTCGTCGCTGCGTCATCGTCAACGGCATCGACGTCGGTGCAGTCCGCCCCGACCTCGCGGACCGCATGGTGCTGGTGGACCTGCGACGCATCGATCGCCATATGCGACAACCGGAGGCCACGCTGCGACAACAATGGCGCGAGGCTCTACCAGGGATTTTGAGCGCTACATGTCACGCGCCGACCAGCTCTCCGAGGACAGCCTGTCCGCCGATCCGTTCATCGAACAACTGCGCCGCTGCCTCCATGAGCCCCTACGCGGACAGTCCGGTGCCGACCTGCTCGCCCTCATCACCCCGACTGGCGATCACCGGCGACAGCCGAAGGAATGGCCCAAGAACGGCCGAGACGTGACAAGCCTGCTCAGCAGGCACGCGCCGGCGCTGCGAAACCTGGGATGGGCAATCGACAACGACGGAGCACAACCACCGCAACGTCCTGCTGTGGACCATCTATCCACCGCACAAAGATGTAGCGGCCCATCATGCCTCGCAGTCCTCGCGTCCCTCGCTGCTACGGCCCAGCCCCACCGCAGTGCCCGCTCCCGAGCACCCAGCGACCTCGCTCACCGACGAGCGCCGCGACGACCTCTCCGCATAACGGCACTCCGCGGTCCCAGATTCGACGAGCTGTCAGTGCCTGCAGGCAGTATCAGGACAAGCCTGGAGGGAGCGACTGCGATGAGCCTTGATGACGACCTGGAGAACTTGGCCACTGCCGCGGTCAGCGATTGGCCCGAGATCGCGTTCTCCGGCCGGCTCGATGGCGCGATCCGAGAGCTTTACCGAATGCATCTGCCGTTCCCGCCGTCCTGGACCCCCGACGAGTGCGAGGAGTTCATCGAGGAACACGCCGACACCGACGCACAACAGCTGGCCACCCAGTTCGATGATGCCATCGACGTCGTGATCGACGACTTCGGCCGACAGAACGGCCACCTACCTCATCATGAAGATGCGTCAGAGATGATCGACGCGTCACGCAGGACCATGGTCTACGAGCTACTGGCCAACATCGAGTACCTGAAAGATGAACTCGCCCAGCTGACGATCCACACCGCAGGCCGTAGCCCAGCGAGCATGACCGGATGCAGCCCCGCCGCACGACGTTCCCACAGAACCACGATCCGCAGGCCTCGCGGCATCCGGTGACACTTCACCAATCACGGTGCGGATGAACGGCATTGGACAGGTCACGCGCAGCCGTCAAAGTGGCACGATCTAGTTTCTTGAGCCGAGCCTGCTCTGCCAACCGCGCAAGCAGCGTCCGCAGCGCCTCACTGTCGGCGAGAACTCTGTTTGCAGTATCCATCGGCACGACAGGCCCATCCGGCCCGAGATTCACTGCAGATCGCTCCTGAGACGCAGCGACTCTTGGGACCTCGATCACTCGAATCGGCGCCCCGTAACGCTCCGCGGCTGTCCGCGCCGCCGACGCATCCCTACGACAAGTGTCCGAGCGATAAAGTCGGCGACGGCCCCGCCTAGGAGCGACGTCCTCATCAAGCATTGCAGCATCGCAGCGGACACACCGGCTTGGATCGTAGGCGTTGTACTCACTCTCATTCGTTTCAACACCCACCGGCAAACTGGTCCTGCCGACCACCCGCCCCAACCGCACAAAGCCTGACCATGCCCACCCGCAGCCACACCCGAAAACAACAGCGGGACTACCGCATCCAGACAGAACGCGCTCGGCCGCAGCACACAAATCCTGGCCGGCGGCCGCAACCGGGTGCTTGTCGAGCATCTGGCCCACTACATCGACGTGCCCGGATATCAGGTCATCACCGACCTCGACGCGATCCCACGGGAGTTGCGGGGCCTGCACCCCGACAACCCGGTAAACCGCGTCCGTTTCGGCGGGGCGCAGTTGGAGCTCTCGTCCGGGGTGCGGGGCGCGAGTCCGCGCAACTCGATCGTTTCCAACGACTCCACCGGCCTGTCGCCGAAGACGTCGGCGCTGGTGGACGGCCTGACGAAAGCCGCAGACGCCTGGCATTCGCCAACTCGCCAACTTAGTAATACCTGAGGGCGTAGGCGAAATTGACCGTCGTGATAATCCCGGCGTGTGAGGCGCCGTAGTTTCATCGCAGGCGGTGCAGGCGCCGTCGTCGTACTGTCCGCACAAACCGCTGTTGCGTTTTCGTCGCCCCCATCGCCGGGGCCGCAGCCTGCAGTTACGGCTGACGGTCTACCCGAGGCTGTCTCAAAACTGCGCGCGCAGTACATGCCTCAGTTCGATGCCGACTACGTCGACCACGTCATCGTGCCCAGCTTCATGAACAGCACGTTCGACGGACAGCCCAGGCCCTGTCCCGGGGCCGGACCCAGAAATCTTGCCGGTCGGACCTGCCACCGTCATCAAGGACGACATCGGGTTCAAGCGACCGTAGATCGGCCCGGGCGGCGGTTATCCACAGTTGGGAATTTGTCCATAGATCGCCGGTTGGGAAGTCGGCGAATGCAGCGGTCTCTGATTAGCCAGAGATCTCATTCTCTGGCCGGTGCGGATGAAAGGCGGCCGCTGCCTTCAGGTTCGGGTCGAGAAATGCATTGGGTTCGCCTCGGCAACGCTCATCACAAGCTCCTTTGCTCAGCTCGGCCGTAGCTGCTACTGGGCGGTGTACCCGCCGTCGATGACGAGTTCCGAGCCCGTCATGAACGACGACTCGTCCGATGCGAGGAAGAGCGCGCCGTAGGCGATTTCCTCGGGTCTGCCCATCCGTCCGAGCGGTGTGGCCGCGGTCAGCGCCGGCAGGCCCTCGGCCGGGATCTCCTCGTCCACCATCCCGGTGTCGATCACACCCGGATGAATCGAGTTCACCCGAATTCCCTCGGATGCGTACTGGACGGCGGCGGTCTTGGTGAGCAGGCGCACCGCTCCCTTGGTCGCCTGGTAGGCCGCGGCCGCACCGCTGCCGATCAGGCCGTAGATCGACGAGACGTTGACGATCGAGCCCCCGCCGGCCCTGCGCATGGAAGGAATGGCGGTCTTCATGCCCAGCCAAACCCCGGTCTGGTTCACCGCGACAACCCGTTTCCACACCTCCAGCGAGGTCTGCTCAACGCCGGCCATGTCCAGGATCCCGGCGTTGTTCACCAAGACGTCCAGTTCACCGAACACCGCAGTCGCGTGTTGGACCGCGTGGTCCCAATCCGCCTCGTCGGTAACGTCGAGGCGGGTGGCTGACACCGACGCCCCCCCGTTCAGAAGTTCCTTTTCGAGGGACACCAGCGCGTCGTCACGAACGTCGGTGATGACGACGGAGGCACCTTCGGCGGCAAACAACCGGGCCTCCGCTGCCCCTTGTCCGCGCGCGGCTCCGGTGATGAGCGCAACCTTGCCTTGGAGTCGGTTCGTCATTTCTCGGTCGCTCATTCCTGTAGTGGTGGTTGGCCCGCTCAGCTGAACTGAAAGCCCTTGTAGCCAGCATCCTTGCACTCCGAGAGCGCGTTGCGGTAGGCGCCCAGACCCGCGAGGTAGAAGTAGACCGTGTTCTTCTTGCCGGGAATGTTGGCGCCGAAAATCCACGACTGTGCCTTCGGGAACAGCGTCGCGTCGGCGATCTCGCGGCAGGTGGCGGTCCAGTCCTGCTCGGCGTCGGCGGTCGGCTCCACGGCGGCGAAACCGGTCTGCTCCACGTGCTCGATCAGGTCAGTGGACCACTCCACCTGTGTCTCGATCGACGGCGGCAGGTTGGTGAAGGGGCCGTTGGGCCCGAGCACCATGAACATGTTCGGGAAGTTCGCGACCGCCACCCCGAGATAGCTGGACGGTCCGTCCTTCCAGTGGTCCGCCATCGTCAGGCCATTGCGGCCTCGCAGGTCGAAACGCTTGTAGTTGCCGTCAACCGCATCGAACCCGGTGGCGAAGATCAGGATGTCGATCTCGTGCTCCACCCCGTCGGAGGTCCGGACACCGGCGGGCGTGATCTGCGCGATCGGATTCTCCTTGACGTCCACGAGTTCGACGTTGTCACGATTGAAGGTTGCGTAATACCCGCTATCGCACAGCGGCCGCTTGGCGTAGAGGTCCCGCGGCATCAGCTTGCGGGCCGTCTCGGGGTCCTCGACGATCTCTGCGATCTTGCCCTTGACGAAGTCCTGTGCAGCCTTGTTCGCGACCTCGTTGGTGGAAATGTCGGCGAAGGTCTCGAACATGAAGCGGAAGCCGCCGCCCTTTTCCCACGCTCGCTGGAAGATCGCCTGCGCCTCCGACGACGACACGGACTCGTAGCTGGTGGTGCTCTCCTCGAAGCCGAAGGCGACAACCGAGTTGCGCACCTGCTCCCAGATGGCCGCATAGTTCTCCTTGACGTCTGCGACGTACTCGCGAGAGACCGGCCCGTTGCCCACGGGGACGGTGAACTGGGCCGAGCGCTGGAACACGGTCAGATGGTCGACCTCGGGAGCGATCGCGGTGATGACCTGGACTCCGGTGGATCCGTTCCCGATCACACCGACCCGTTTACCGGCCAGTTCGAGGTCGGCCGGCCACTGGCCGGTGTGCACGTGCACGCCTCGGAACGTGTCGATGCCCTTGAGGTCGGGGAGGTTGGTGGCCGACAGCAACCCCACCGCGGTGACGAGGTACTTCGCCGTGTGCAGTTCACCGGTGTCGGTCTGGATGTGCCAGAGGTTGTCGTCGTCGTGGAAGTGCGCCGCGACGACGCCGGTGTCGAGCTGAATATCGGGCCGCAAATTCCAGCGGTCGGCCACCTGCTCGAGGTAGCTCAGTATCTGCGGCTGGGTGACGTAGCGGGTGTCGAAATCCCACTCTTGCAGCAAGTCCTTGTCGCAGGAGTAGCAGTACACGAACGACTCGGTGTCCGAGAGCGCGCCCGGGTAACGGTTCCAGTACCAGGTACCGCCCACGCCACCGGCCTTGTCGAACAGTCGCACGGTCAAGCCATGCTCGTCGCGCAGCTTCTTCAGGGCATACATCCCACCGAAGCCCGCGCCGATGACGACCGCATCATGGTGAGTGCTCATATCAGTCGGTCCTCTGTTCTCTTCGTGCCTAAGTTTGGTCCGTCCTCGTTCTTCTGCCGGGAGGGTCAACGGCGGTACCAGCTGCAGATCCGGGAGATTTCCGCATCGGCCTCCGGGGCGCGCCCGGCGAGGAAGGGAAACACGTGCTGCATGCCGTCGACGACCGAGAGCGTCACCTCGGCGCCCGCCGCCGAGGCCCGGTCAGCGAGCCGGGTTGCGTCATCCAGCAACGTCTCCGCCGAGCCGGCGCTGATGTACAGCCGCGGGAAACCGGTGTAGTCGGCGTACAGCGGGTTGGCGAGCGGATCATCGGGCTTGCCGGTGTCGCCGAGGAACATCGCCGACATCCCCTCGAGGATCTGCCGACTGACCAGGCCGTCGGCGGCCGCGTTGGTGGTCAAGCTTTCGCCGGCGAGCTCCATGTCGAGCCATGGCGAGAGGGCGATCACTGCTTCAGGCAGCGGCGAGCCGTCGGCGCGGAGCTGTAATACGGCGGCGATGGCCAGGTTGCCGCCGGCGGAGTCGCCGGCGGTGACGATGCTGCCGGGCGCGAAGCCTCGGTCCAGCAGCGCGCGATACACCGCGGTGGCGTCCTCGATCTGCGCGGGGAAGGGATGCTCGGGCGCTCGCCGGTAGTCCATGACGAACGCCGTCGTCCCGAGCGCTTTGGCGAGGTGTGCGGCGAGCTTGCGGTGGCTGGCCGCGGATCCGACACAGAAGCCGCCTCCGTGGGCGTACAAGATCACCCTCGACGTGTCCGCGTCGGCCGGGAGTGCCCAGATACCCTCGACGCCGGCGACGGCGTCCGACCGGTACGTCACGGCCTCGGGCTCCCTGGTCGGCTGGTGCCACTCGTCGAACATGCTGCGCAACGCCCCGATGGACATGTGCGGGTCGGCGGCCATGCGGCTGGACCAGGCCCTGTAGAGCGCCTCGAGATAGCCGGCTTGTGCAGAGACGGTCATGAGCGTTACCTTCCGGATCACAGTTGCCTCGGGATTGTGATGTGCGCAACTGAATTACAGTGTGCCAGCGACGCGGAACCAACGACTGTTCCGATGTGAAACAGGGGCGGCAACACCACACGTTTCCGGGCTTGACTGTCTTTCCGGGCTTGACTGTCGGTCAGCATCGCCTGGATCAGGCGGAAACTCGCGAGCTTCTGCCCGCCCCGAACTGGATGGACCGCCCGATCACCGAGATCGCTGAACACCTTCAGGGCCTTTCTGGCAACCCGACCAAATGGTGTTGCGGTGCCGCAATGGCCCGCTCGGGCCAGGGTTTGGCCCGAGCGGACCATTGCGGCACTGTGAGCGGCGTCATACTGTGGCGTTACCGAGAGATTAGGCACTCCGTGAGGGAAGGACCATCACATGACCGAGATACTGACCCGGATGCAGGCACTGCCGAGCGAAAATCCGCTCGCAGACGAGGCATTGGCTGCTTACGAGAAGAAGTTCCGCGAGGACAATACCATCTGGGCCGAGCTCTTGCAGGACAACCTCGACCGCCTCGGGCGCGGGTCGTTTTCGCTGCACTGGATGGATACCGACAAAGCGAATTGGGGGGTGCGGGCGCGGCCGAGTTCGCGGGGATTGACCTATACCGACATCAACCGTTCGCCGGCCTACGGCACGCTGCCCGAGCACAATGCAACACGCAACTTCGCCCCGCGCGGCTCGGTGCGCGACCCTTACGCCGAGCAGATGCCGACCATCGACGCCTACGACATCCTCGACAAGAAGGAAGCGTGGGCGGACAACGTGATGACGCTGTACGAAGAGGCCAAGGCGCGGCAGTGGAACTCCACCAGCGACATCCCGTGGAGTGAACTCGAACCGGTCAGCGAGGACCTGGAGAAGGCCGCGTGCCAACTGGCCACCTCCCTCACCGAGGTCGAGTTCGTCGCCGGCGACTTCCCGTCGCGCTGGGTATACCGCACCTCACCGGACTTCTACGAAATCAAAAACTTCCTCGTGACGCAGATGATGGATGAGGCCCGTCACATGGAGGTGTTCCGCAAGCGCGCGCTGGCCGGCGGCGGCGGCTTGTTACACGCCAGCCCGGCTCTGGAGTGGGCGCTGAAGGCCATCCTCGAATCGCCAAGCCACACCCAAGGCACATTCCTGCTCAATGTCCTGGGCGAAGGGCTTGTTCTCACCATCTTCCGGGCCGGCGAATACCTGTCCAAGACCCATGTCGACAAGGAAATCTTCCGGCGCTGCATGCAAGACGAGGCCCGACACGTCTCGTATGGCACGTTGGAACTGAAGAACTTCCTCGACAGCTCCACCGACCGGGACAAGGCGCTTTCGGATATGCACCGCTTCGCCGACCTCGGCGAGCAGATCATCCTCACCGCGCTGAGCAGCCCCGGACTGCTGGAGCCGCTAGCCGTTCTGATGGGCGGCGGAGTCGACAAGATCGATGACGGCATGGAGGGCGTGTCGTTCCTCTGGGGAACCATTATCGAGGAGTATCTGCAGCGCTGTGATCGTGCTGGGTTTGACCGCCGCGACAAGGTGACGATCCCGTTGGAGATGCCGTGGATGGCGTGAGCACGACCACAGACCTTCCCACCGTCGGCTGGATGACCAGGCTCGCGGAGATCAACAAGGCAGACCTCTCCGAGTTCCGCAAACTCGGCGAGGTCGATTGCAGGTTCGCCGTCAATATCTTCGACGGCGGCCCCGACGGGTCCGCGCTGATCGTCCAACTATGTTTCGACGGCTTTGACGTCGGCGAGATCAAGCAGATCAGCGACACGGACCTGGAGTCGATGGATTTTGTCATCGAGACCGACCAGGACTCGTGGCTGGAAATGGTGGACAACATCCGCGCCGGAGACGGCCGGCCGGACCTTGACCACACCCTCAACGCGCTGAGCATGGCGGCGACACCGATACGGGTCTGGTCGTCCGATCCGCTGGGCCGGGACATGTTTTTCCGCTACAACCAGAGTTTCCAGCAATTTTTCAACAACTGTGCTCGGCTGTGAATCGCCCATCAGGGAAGAGAAACACTATGAGCCGCATTCGGCGAGGCAACTTCTACATCGATGACACCTGCATCGGATGCGGAGCGTGTGAGCATGCGTGTCCGGGACGGGTGGATGCCATATCGAAGAATACCGACGATTTCCTGGGCCGATTCGTGATTGACCTCGAACAGTGCATTGACTGCGGGAAATGCGTACCGCTGTGCCCGGTCGACTGTATTCACGACGGCCGAGTCGAAGTGGGATTTGTGCCGGACAATGGCTACACGAAGATCGCCAAGCTGCACGATTGGGCGGCGCGCAAGGACAGCTGAGTGCATTGAAGGATTCAGGAAGGTTCAGGGACTTACCATGGGCGTTTTCAAAGACAGCGACGAGGCAACGAAGTACATTGCCGGGATCTTCGAGGAGGCGATGGCAGACGAATCGATCGCCGACCAACTCGCAGCGTCCGGCGTTGTACTACAACTCAACTGCACGGACCCGAACACCCAGATCACGGTCGACATGCCCAATAAGAAGGTGATCACCGGGAGCTGCGACCTTTCACCCACTGTGACGATGTCGATGACCTCCGACATGGCCAACCGGTTCTGGCAGGGAAAACTCAACCTTGCTGTCTCGATGGCCAAGGGCCAGGTCCGCGCCAAAGGCCCGGTGCCGAAGATCCTCAAACTCGTGCCCGTCGCCAAGACGCTTTTCCCCCGCTACGAGGAGTCGCTGCGCGCCGAGGGGCGCACCGACTTACTGGCTGTTTGACCGAACGCCGGCGCGCCGGCGGACCCGAACCCTCACTGCGACCAGTCGGCCTCGGAGAGGTCATCGAGCAACCGGAGCCGCCCGGCCATCGCCGCGGCGGTGATGCGGTTGGTCACACCGAGCCTGTGCAGCAACGCGGCCACCATCCGTTTGGCGGTCCGCTCCGAGACCACCATCCGCCGCGCGATATCGCTGGTCTCCATGCCCCTGGCCAGCAAGGTCCACAGCTGAAGCTCCTGCGTGCTGAAGTTGTCCAGCAACGCTGGCCGCGGTTCGTGGGACTTCGCCAGCAGAGCGTCAAGCAGCGTGCCGTCGATTACCCGCAAACCTTCGGCGACGGTCCAAAGCGGACCGGCCAGCGCTTCGGGCCGCGCCGTCTTCGGCAGGAATCCGTCGGCGCCGGCGCGCAGCGCCTCCTCGGCCAGCTCGAGGTTGCCGGTTCCCGACAGCGCCAAGATCCTGGTCTGAGGATGGCGCGCCTCAATATGCCGGATGGCGGCTATCCCGCCGAGCGGAGGCATCGATAGGTCGATGATCGCGACGTCGGCAGCGCAGCGGGCCACCAGGTCGGCAGCCTCCTCGACGTAGGTGGTCTGCCCGCCCACCGTGAACAACTCGCCCCATTGGCGGTTGAGCAGCAAAGCCAGGCCTTGTGAGAAAAGCTCGTGGTCGTCGACGATCACAACAACGTACGGCTTGCCACTCATTGCTGCGACGCTACCCCGAGCCCTAACGTTGGCCCGGTGAGACCGGTCGGTCAGCACCGTTGGATGGCGGAGGGATATGGCGGCGGCTACGGGCTGACCCGCACAGTCGTCGCCGTGCGGGTCGCAGTGGTGATCTCGATCGGGGTGCTGCTGGCCGTCGAGCCGCCAGGGGTGCGCGTGCACCTCGCGGTGCTGCTGGGGGCGGCGATGGTCTATTCGGCGATCGTGTTCGTCCGTCCGCAGCTGGAGGTGCGCCGCACCCGTTACCGTTGGCTGGTCACCGGCTTCGACTCGATGTTCACGCTGGTGTTCATCGCATTGACCGGCGGGGTGCACAGCCCAGCGGTGTCGGCGCTGGTGCTGGTCGTCATCGCCTCCGCGGCCCGGCTGTCGTTCACCGAGACGCTGGCGTTGGGGACGCTACTCGGCGCCGCGTACATCGCCGTCGCGTTGCTGGCCTCCAATGCCGCGAGTGCCGCGCTTGCACCGGTGCCGCTGAGTAGTTGGTGGGCGCTGTACCTGCTGTTCGCCGCGATCATCGCGGCAGGGCTGTCGTCCCTGGCCGAACGCGAACACCGATCCAACGTTCGGGCGTTGGTGGAGGCCGAAGCCGAACACGCCGCCGCCGAAGAGGAACGCGATCTGAGGAGTCGGTTGTTGCAGTCCTACCAGTCGCAGCAGGACGGACTACAGGTGCTGGTGCACGAATTCCGCACCCCTGTCGCTTCCTTGGAGGCGCTGATGGACGCGCTCACATCGGCGGGGCCGATGACGGAGTCCGACCAGGCCGCCGGCATGCGGCTGGCCGGCCGCCACGTTCAGCACCTCGGTGACATGCTCGACGCCTTGTCCGACGTCGCGTTGAGCCGGCGCCCCACCTTTTCGGCGGGCCGGGTCCGGCGCGTCGACATCGCCGGTCTGATCACCGCTGCCGCCGACGCCGTGGGCCTGGTCTCACCGCAGCTGCGGTTGACGGTCGGAGGCGACGTCGGCACGGTAGCGGTCAACGCCCAGGGGCTGCGGCGCGTGCTGACCAACCTGCTGGAGAACGCTTCCCGGTATAGCCGTGATGGCCCCGTCGACGTGACGTGCGCGCGCACCGGCAATGAAATCGTCATCGAGATAGCCGACCGCGGTCCTGGCATACCCGCTCGAAGTCTGGGCGAGTTGACGGCCAAATACATCAGCGTCGGCGACCGGCGCGGCACCGCCGGGCTGGGCCTATGGATCGTGCAGCAAATCCTCGAGGCGATCGGTGGGCGAGTCGATTTCAGCGCGCGCGCCGGCGGCGGGCTCGTAGTGACCGTTCGTGCCCCGATCGATTAACTCTCGGTCGGCTGGGCGATTGGCCCACGAAGGCCGCTGAGGCGGGACTGGCTTTGGTCGCACTGGCTGGTTCGGCTGGCAGCTTGGGGTGCCCAACGGGGCTCCCTCAGGAGTATGCCGCAAACCGCCCCACTTCGAAGGACATCCGTTCGGAGGTAGCAGGCAGGCAAGTGCGACGTACATCATGGCCATCATGGCGGCTGACACCGACCTGTACCGCCGCGAGGACCTGGAAGGTGAGCGATGAGGTGGTCTTACGACGCAGGTCCGACCGACTGCCCCATCCTCGAGGAGACGATTGGGGACAACTTCGAACGCGTCGTTGCGAACAACCCCGGCGGCGAGGCGCTCGTCGATGTCGCGAGCGGCCGACGGTGGACCTATCGCGAACTGAACGCCGAGGTCGACCTCATCGCCCGGGCGCTGATGTCCCTCGGGGTCGCCCAAGGTGAGCGAATCGGTATCTGGGCGCCGAACTGCCCTGACTGGACTATCGTTCAGTACGCCACGGCGAAGATCGGCGCCATTCTGGTCAACATCAACCCGGCCTACCGCACCCACGAACTCGCGTATGCGCTGCAGCAGTCGGAAGTTCGGGTGCTCATCTGCGTAGCCGCCTTCAAGACCTCGGATTACCTCGGCATGGCACAGCAGGTGCGCCCGGAATGCCCCGCGCTGACCGATGTCCTCGTCCTGGGTACCGACGACTGGGATGGTCTTCGGCGTCGCGCTGAATCCGTGCCGGAGGTCACCCTCCGGAACCGCATGGCCACTCTGAACAACACCGACCCCATCAACATCCAATACACCTCCGGGACCACCGGATTCCCCAAGGGTGCGACATTGTCGCACCGCAACATCCTCAACAACGGATACTTCGCAGCCGAGCTGATCGGGCTCGGCCAGGGCGACCGGCTGTGCATTCCGGTGCCCTTCTACCACTGTTTCGGCATGGTGATAGGCAATTTGGGCTGCACCACGCACGGCGCAACCATGGTCATCCCTGCACCAGGCTTCGATGCCGGGTTGACGCTCGCCGCGATCGAGCAGGAGCGGTGCACCGGTGTTTACGGCGTACCGACGATGTTCATCGCGATGCTCGGACACCCCGACTTTGCCGATCATGACCTGTCGTCCTTGCGCACCGGCGTCATGGCAGGATCGGTCTGCCCGGTCGAGGTGATGAAGCGCTGCGTCGACGACATGAACATGAGCCAGGTAGCGATCGCCTACGGCATGACCGAAACGTCGCCGGTGTCCTGCCAAACACTCATCGACGACGACCTGGACCGACGCACTGCATCCATCGGCCGCGCCCATCCCCATGTCGAGATCAAGATCGTCGACCCCGAGTCGGGAGATATCGTCGAGCGGGGACAGCCCGGTGAATTCTGCAGCCGCGGCTACTCGGTCATGCTGGGCTACTGGAACGACAACGAGAAGACGCGTGAGGCGATTGATGCCGACGGGTGGATGCACACCGGCGACCTGGCGGTCATGCGGGCAGACGGGTATTGCAACGTCGTCGGCCGCATCAAGGACATGGTGATCCGCGGCGGGGAGAACATCTACCCACGCGAGATCGAGGAGTTCCTCTACACCCATCCAGATATCGAAGACGCCCAGGTCATCGGCGTCCCCGACAGCAAGTACGGCGAGGAGATCTGCGCGTGGATCCGGATGAAGCCGGATCGGCCCGCCCTCGACGCCGATGCACTGCGCGCCTTCGCCACCGGCAAGTTGGCGCACTACAAGATTCCCCGCTATGTCCACGTCGTCAACGAATTCCCGATGACCGCCACCGGCAAGGTGAGAAAGGTCGACATGCGTGCGGAGAGCGTCAGGCTTCTCGGCCTCGACACCTGATAACGCCGCCGGGTGAGCCCCGCCTGGCCGGGCGTGGGCGCTAGTGTGATGATCGCCGGCTACCCGTCGTCTGGGAGGGGGTCTGTCGCCATGAATGTCTTGGGTATCGACACTGATTTGAGCGCTGTGCTCTCGCTGCTCGACAAAACAGCGGCATTGCGACGCGGCGCGGAAATCGTTCTCCGGGAGCTCGGCGCGGACTTGGCGGCCGGTGCGAACCGGATCGCCGAGGACGACACGATGGAGGTCGTCGCTGTGGTGGGCGGGAGCACGGAGGCGCTCAACGGTCTCGTGGTCGGGCCCCAGGAAGGCCTCGGCGGTCAGGCAGCGGTGTTGCGGCGGACCGCGGCGGTTGCGGACTACTGCTTGAGTCGGGCGATCACGCACGACTTCGACGACGCAGTTCGGGCTGAGGGTCTACACGCGGTGATGGCCGCTCCGATCGTGCGCGCCCACCGGCTCTATGGGCTGCTCTACGCGGCCCGTCGGTCGGCCGTGCCGTGGTCCGACGGCGACCGGACCGCTCTGCTGGGTCTGGCGCGGCAGACTGCGGTGGCGATGGAGGTCGCCGACAGTGCCCGCGAGATGGCGGAGGTTGCGGTCTTCGGCGAACGGCAACGCCTCGCGATACGGTTGCATGATTCGGTTGGTGCGACGTTGTTCAGCCTCCGGGTGGCGTTGACGTCGGCGCGCGCGCAGGCGCAGGCCGACGCCACCGTGGAACTGCTGACCGATGCCTTGGCTTTGACCGAACGGGCAACATCGGAGCTGCGGGATCAGGCGTACTCGCTTCATCAAGCACCCGAGGATAAGGCACTCGCGGTCGCCTTGCAGGGAGATTGCCGTGACTTCTCCGAGCGAACCGGTGTTGCAGCGGAATTGGTAGTGCTGGGCGATCTGCCGCTGCTGGACAGGGGCCGCACCGACGTGTTGCGGAGGACCGCCCGCGAGGCCCTGCTCAATGTGGAGAAGCACGCCGGCGCCCACTCCGTGGTCGTAAGCCTCTACTCCCACCAGGAGGGTGTTGGCATGGCCGTGGCCGACGACGGAGCGGCCGGCGACATCACACTGCAGGACGAGCGCGGCTTGGGTCTTCGGGTGATGGCTGAGCGCATCGAGCGGGTCGGAGGCCAGTTGACGTGCGTTGGCAACGACGAAGGCGGCGGCACGGTACGGGCGTGGGTTCCGGCGGCTAGAGCATTCCAGCCTGCTGCGCCTTGACCACCGCGTCCAACCGGTTTCGGGCGTCGAGGTGGGCCAATAACGATTGAACGTAGGACTTCACGGTGTTCGGCGCCAGGCGCAGATGCTGCGCGATCTCGGTGTTGCTCTCTCCCATGGCCAGCCGCTCCAGCACTTGATACTCGCGCCGCGACAGTGCCAGCGGATCCCCGGAGCTGATGACGGGGTCGCAGTAGCGTCGTCCGGCGGCGACTTCGGCGATCGCTGTGACGAGCACTGCGCAGGCGTTGTCCTTGTGCACCACAGCATCCATGCCGACCAGTCCAGCGATCTGGCCGACCGAACGTTTGCTGTCTCCGGTGAAGAGCACCAGCTTCACTCCGGGGCACGCCCCGCGGAGTGCGGCGGCGGCGTCCGGCAACGCCATGTCCGGAAGATGCAGATCCAGTAACACCACGTCGGGTCGTTCCGATGCGGCGATTGCGACGCCGTCGGTCGCGGTGCGCGCCCCTTGACACATCTGCACGCTTGGCGCTCCCTCGACCAGGCGTTCGACCCCCAAGTGCACGATCGGATGATCATCGACGACCATCACCCGCACCGACCCGTCACTGGTCCCCACCGCACCTGCAGTAGCGGCGCAAAACGGTCGCGGGTCGCTGTGACCTCGCCGGTGCAGGACCATGCTTCTACGGTAACCCCTTGCGTTGCAACCACCGTCGATCGCAGCGATCGCCAACCTCCGTTCGGAGGTAGTCGACCGCAGACCAGCGTGTGATGCTGGTCTCAACGCGACGGTGATCGGCACCGTCGTCACAGCCCGACGGGAGCGATAGATGACTGCATCAGTCACCACGCAGCACGAGAAGATCAAGTCCTTCGATTGGGAGCCGAGCTACTTTCATCGCGACGCGCTGTATCCGACGAAGTACAAGATTCCGCCGAAGACCAAGGACCCGTTCCGCACCCTGGTCCGGGATTACGTCGGGATGGAGGAGGAGAAAGACGACCGCCAGTACGGTGCGCTCGAGGATGCATTGAGCCGGATGAACAACTCCGGGCAGGCCGAGCCGCGCTTCATGGAGATCCTGAAGCCGGTGCTGGCGATCGTCGACTTCGGCGAGTACGCCGCGATGAAATGCACTGCGATGCTTGTGGACACGGTGGAGAATCCGGAGCTGCGCCAGGGCTATCTCGCGCAGATGATCGACGAGGTGCGCCATACCAATCAAGAGGCGTACTTGATGCGCTACTTCGCCAAGCACGCTCCGGACCCGGCTGGGTTCAATTCGGGGTTCCAGATGCGGGCCTACGACCCGATCGGGCGGCCGGGGCGGGCGGTGTTCGAAGCCTTCATGAACGACGATCCGATCACCAATTCGCTCAATCTTCAGGTCGTCACCGAGACGGCGTACACCAACCCGCTGTTCGTGGCGGTGACTGAGGTGGCCGCCGCCAACGGAGACCAGGCAACCCCGTCGGTGTTCCTGTCGATCCAGTCCGACGAGGCTCGGCACATGGCCAACGGCTATTCGACGCTCGCCGCGGTCTTGAGCGAGCCGGACAACCTGCCGATGCTCCAAGAGGACTTCGACACGGCGTTCTGGCGTCAGCACGCCTTCCTGGACAATTTCCAGGGCGCGGTTTACGACTACTTTTCGAAGGTTCGGCTGAAGTCGTATAAGGAGTATTGGGACCAGTGGATCTGGGACGATTGGGCCGGAAGCTACATTGAACGGTTGGAGCCGTTCGGCCTGAAGGTGCCGCGTTGGATTCATGATGCGAAGCGGCACGTGGAATGGGGCGGGCATTCTGCGGCGATGGTGTCCGCGGCGCTGTGGCCTGTACATGCCTGGCGGTCGGATTACATGGACGACGAGGACTTCGCCTTTCTTGAGGAAAAGTATCCGGGCTGGGAAGGGTATTTCGGCGGGTTCTGGAAGGCCTACCGGGAGATGGGCGACCCGCGCAAGGGTCATCTCGCGTTGGAGCTGTTCCCCACTATGCCGCCGATCTGTCGGGTCTGCCAGATGCCGTGTGTGGTCCCCCGCCCGGACATCAGTGAGGTCCGGTTGTCGGTCGACGCGGCCGGCCAACGGCATGCGTTCTGCTCGGAGGCGTGCCAACACATCTTCCGCCAGGCCCCGCAGCGCCACACCGGGATGACCTGGTGGGAGGTCAACGACGGGATCGAGCTGGCCCGCTACATCGAAGACGCCGGCCTGCTGCGCGCGGACGGCCGCACCCTGATGGGCCAGCCCCATGTGCACACCGAGGAACGGTGGCTGTGGACGATCGAGGACATCCGGCGGACCGGATTCGTCATCCAGGACCCGCTCAAGACGTTGCCCGCCGACGCGTTCAGCGATATCTGATGAGTGCCGAACTGATTTCCGAGGGTGTAGAGGCCGAGACGATCGGAGAGAGTTTCTACTCGGCCCGGGATCTGACCTACATCCGCCCGCAGAAACGCCGGCTCTCCGAGTACGAGGCGGTCATCTGCAACGCGCAACCGGACCTCGGCCAGTTCGATTCCGGTGGCTGGTATCTGCTCAGGCCCGACGGTTTGGGCTGCCAGGATGCCCGGACCACCGCACTGGTGCATCCGAACTGGTTTGAGTACCGCGATCCGTCGGGGCTGTGGCAGCGTCCTTATATCAAGCTGCAGGCCCAGCAGGAACGGTCCATCGAAGGGGCAATCGTCAGCGCGAAGGCCAACGGAGCGTTCGGCGACATCGCGCCGCAGTGGCTCGATCTCGTATCGCGCTACTACGAAGCGTTCGCGTCGTTTCAGTGGGGGATGTTCAAGGCGCACGCGTTCGTCACCCGGGAAGCGTTGTCGGACACGCTGTCGATGACCTACACCTTCAGCGGCATGGATCGGCTGCGTCACCAGCAGGACATCGCGCTTTACAGCCTGGATCTGCACGAACAGGCGCCCAGCTACACCGAGGGTGCCGGCGCCGAGGCCTGGCTCCGTGATCCGGCGTGTCAGGGCGCGCGCCGGCTGGTGGAGAGGCTGCTCTCGCTACACGACTGGGGGGAGATGATTCTGATGACGAACCTGGTGGTGGAGCCGCTGTGCACCGCCTTGATCGGCAGCGAGTTCTTTCGGCGCCTCGCACCGCTGCACGGTGACGTGGTGATCCCGGTGATCGAGATGACCGCGGAAGCGGACCGGCGCCGCAACCGCGCAGCCACCCAGGCTGTGGTCAAGATGCTGCTCGCCGATACCGACCGTGCCGGTCGTCCCGTTCCGGCCGCACGCAACCGTCAACTCATCCAAGGCTGGGTCGACTCCTGGTATCCGGATGCGATGGCGGCGGTCGAGGCGTTCCTGCCGGTCTTCGACGCTGTTCCCGCGGGAACAGGGCTCGGCGAACGCGCGCGACAGCAGGTGGTCGGCACGACCGCTGACATCCTCACGCTGGCCGGTCTGCAGGTTCCCGCGGCGGTGACGTCATGAGCGGCACCCAGGTGCACGGACGCAGGACGATCGGGCTTGTCCTGATGAAAAGCGAAGAGGCGCAGGCGACAGTGCATTACGTCACCGAGGAATGCCCCCAGATTCGGGTGCAGGATCGCGGCACGTTCTACCTGCTGGAGGCCGAGGGCACGATACGCATCCCCCTGGCCGAGGTCGAGGAATATCTGGGTAAACCGTTGACGATGTCACGGTTCCTGGTGTGCATGTCCAGTTACTACGGGCGGGCGCATGTCGAAGACGAAGCGTTCGTAGTCACTGCCGACATGTCTCAGCTCGAACCGGCGACGATCTGACAGCTGATGGCGCACGTCACCTTGAAGCCAACCGGGCAGGAGTTCTCGGTTGGCGAGAACGAGGACATCCTCACCGCTGCCCTGCACCACGGCATCAACCTGCAATACGGATGCCGGCACGGGAACTGCTCCTCATGTAAGCACTGGTTGCTCGACGGCGACGTCGACGATTCGGCGGCGTCGGTCTATGCGATCCCGCGCGACGAACGCGAGGACGGCGCCATCCTGCTGTGCTGCACCTACGCCAAGAGTGATCTGGTGATCGAGATCGACCAGCACGACGGCGTGGAGGCGCTTCCGCCGATGACACCTCCGAGCCCGCGGCGGGCCACGGTGTTGGAGCGGCTTTCCCGGACACCGGACCTGGTCGAGCTGCGGGTGGCCCTGGACGAACCATTGAACTTTCGGGCCGGCCAGTACGCAGAATTCACCCTCGACACCGGACAACGCCGCTCATACTCGCTGCTGAGCTCGCCGAGTTCGGGAAGCGAACTGACCTTCTGTATCAAACGGGTGCAGAACGGACTGTTCGCCAACGTGCTCGACCGGCTCGAGCCGGGATCCCACCTGCAGCTGGAGGCGCCGTTCGGCACGATGTTCCTGCGGGAGACCGCTCGCCCGGTAATTGCGGTCGGGATCGGCTCCGGAATCGCGCCGCTGTTGTCGATGCTGTCGGACGCCGCCGAGCAGAACAGTGAGGTTCCGATCCGGTTCTACTACGGAGCGCGCACCAACGATGATCTGGTGTACCTCGACGAGCTCGCCGAACTTTCGACACGGTTGAGGGATTTCCAGTTCATCCCGTGCTTGTCGCAGGGCACCCCCGACACGCTGCCGCCAGGCGGCCGCAGCGGCCGGGTCACCCGGGCCATCGCCGAAGACATCCGGGACGCCTCGCCCTATGACGCCTACCTGTGCGGGGCACCCGAAATGTGTGACGCCGTCGGGCGACTGCTGGAAGCCAAGGGCCTGCCGGGGGCGCGCATTCACGCCGACAAGTTCTATTCGGCCGTCGAGTCGGCCCCAATATCCGCATGAGCGACAGGCGATCCTACCGGCGCCCGACGCACCACCACATTCAGATTCCAGTCACGAATTACCGCTAGGAGATTGCCATGACAGCTATCGCAGAGCACCCCGTCCTGCCCGAGGTTCTCGGGTTCCTTCGCGGCAGTAAGCAGCTGCTCATCGGCGGCGCGTGGGCGGATGCCGCGTCGGGCAAAACCTTCCCCACCACCGACCCGGCCACCGGAGCGACACTCACCGAGGTCGCCCACGGGCAGGCCGAGGACATCGATCGGGCCGTGCGCGCCGCCCGAGAGGCATTCGACACCGGCCCGTGGCCGGCGATGAAACCCAACCAACGCGAACGCTTGTTGTGGCGGGTGGGCGACATTCTCAGTGAACGCGCAGCCGAGTTCGGCCAACTCGAAGCACTCGACAACGGCAAGTCGGCGGGGATCGCCACCGCGGTGGACGTCGCGTGGGCGGCCGATGTTTTCCGGTACTACGCCGGCTGGGCTACCAAGATCGAGGGTTCCACCGTCAATGTCTCCATGCCGTTCTCCCCCGGACGAGAGTTCCACGCCTACACGCTGCGCGAGCCGGTCGGTGTATGCGGACTCATCGTGCCGTGGAATTTCCCACTGTTGATGGCGACATGGAAGCTGGCCCCAGCCCTGGCTGCCGGGAACACCGTCATCCTCAAACCCGCCGAGCAGACACCGCTCACCGCCCTGCTTCTTGGAGAAGTGTTCCAAGAAGCAGGATTCCCCCCCGGGGTGGTCAACATCGTCACCGGATTCGGGGACGCGGGAGCAGCGCTGTCCGGACACAGCGACGTCGACAAGATCGCGTTCACCGGCTCCACGGAAGTCGGCAAGAAAATCGTCGACGCGGCCAAAGGCAACTTGAAGAAGGTCTCGTTGGAACTCGGCGGCAAGAGCGCCAACGTGGTCTTCGCTGACTCCGACTTCGACCTCGCCGTCGCAGGTTCGCTCAACGCCTGGTTGTTCAACCACGGGCAGTGCTGCGTCGCCGGTACGCGGCTGTACGTGGAGGACAAGATCTTCGGTGACTTCACCGAGGCGGTGGCCCAAGCGGCGAGCAAGGTCAAGATCGGTCCAGGGATGGATCCGTCGACCGAACTTGGTCCGCTGATTTCACAGGAGCAATTCGACAAAGTCACCGGCTACCTGCGCGAAGGATTGGCCGACGGGGCCCGGGCGCTGACCGGTGGCAAACGGTGGGGCGAGACCGGGTACTTCGTCGAGCCGACCGTATTCGTCGACGTCAAACCCGAATTCAGTGTGGTCCGCGAAGAGATCTTCGGCCCCGTGGTCGCCGCGCTGCCATTTGACGCGGACAACGGTGTCATAGCCGCGGCCAACAACAGCATTTACGGTCTCGCAGCAGGAATTTGGACCAAAGACATCTCCAAGGCCCACCGGACCGCCAAGAAACTCAAGGCGGGTTCGGTGTGGATCAACCAGTACAACGGTTTCGACACCGCGATGCCCTTCGGAGGCTACAAGCAATCCGGCTGGGGCCGTGAACTCGGCGCTGCTGCGCTGGATCTGTACACCCAGACCAAAGCCGTCAACATCGCGCTTTGATCGTCCATCAACCGACAACGTCCATCAACCGACAACGTCCATCAAACGACAACGTGTAAGGGATAGCACCATGAAGACCAAAGCGGCCGTGTTGCTAGAAGCGGGAAAGCCGTTCGAGATCATGGAACTCGAACTCGACGGTCCCGGCGTTGGCGAAGTGCTGATCAAGTACACCGCCGCCGGGTTGTGCCACTCGGACCTGCACTTGACCGACGGTGATCTGCCACCGCGATATCCAATCGTCGGCGGCCACGAGGGATCGGGCGTCATCGAGGACGTCGGACCCGGGGTCACCAAGGTCAAACCAGGCGATCACGTTGTGTGCAGCTTCATTCCGAACTGCGGAACCTGCCGATACTGTTCCACTGGACGGCAAAACCTCTGCGACATGGGTGCCACCATCCTCGACGGGTGTATGAGTGATGGGAGCTTCCGGTTCCACAGCGGCGGTTTGGATTTCGGCGCGATGTGCATGCTCGGCACATTTTCCGAGCGCGCCACCATCTCGCAGCACTCGGTGGTAAAGATCGACGACTGGTTGCCGCTGGAGACTGCGGTACTGGTGGGCTGCGGCGTTCCGACCGGCTGGGGCACCTCGGTATACGCCGGCGGCGTGCGGGCTGGTGACACCACCGTCATCTACGGGGTGGGCGGCTTGGGCATCAACGCCGTGCAAGGGGCCGTCAGCGCAGGGGCCAAACATGTCGTGGTGGTCGACCCGGTGGCGCTCAAGCGTGACACGGCAATGAAATTCGGTGCGACCCATGCCTTCGCCGACGCGGCCAGCGCCGCGGAGAAGGTCAAGGAGATCACCTGGGGACAAGGCGCAGACCAGGCGCTCATCCTGGTCGGCACTGTCGACGCGGAGGTAGTGAGCGCCGCGACCGCGGTGATCGGTAAGGGCGGCACGGTGGTCATAACCGGACTGGCAGATCCGAGCAAACTCACCGTGCAGGTGTCGGGTTGCGATTTGACTCTTAATGAGAAGACGATCAAGGGCACATTGTTCGGCTCGTCAAACCCGCAATACGACATTGTGCGCCTGCTCCGACTCTACGACGCCGGCCAGCTCAAACTCGACGAGTTGATCACCACTCGGTACCAGCTCGAAGACGTCAACCAGGGCTATCAGGACCTGCGCGACGGCAAGAACATCCGCGGCGTGATCATCCACGTGAGGTGAAATCTTCGGCCACGGATCGGCACCCGTTGTGGGCAGTCGTCACGGATTGGATTTCACGGCCCTTTAGATTTCACGGACCTTTAGATTTCACGGACCTCACCGGGCACCACGGCGACTACGTGTTCACATGACCCAGCAATACGGACGAATATTACGAAAGGGTGCGCAGGCAACGTGGCCAAAATGATCGCGTACAACGAAGATGCCCGGCGTGCGCTCCAACGGGGAGTGGACGTGCTTGCTGACGCGGTCAGGGTCACCCTTGGCCCCAAAGGGCGCAACGTCGTCCTCGGCCGCGACCCTGCCAACCCTCTTGTGACCAACGATGGTGTCACCGTGGCCCGCGGTGTCGACCTCGAGCACCCGTACGAAAAGATGGGTGCCGAACTCGTCAAAGAGGTGGCGAGGCGAACCGACGATGTCGCCGGCGACGGAACGACCACCGCGACCGTTCTCGCGCAGGCCATGGTGCGCGAGGGCCTGCGGAACGTCGCCGCCGGCGCAAATCCCCTGGCGATGAGGCGCGGTATCGAAGCCGCTCTGGTTAGGGTTGTCGAGGCGATCCACGAGGCGGCCAGACCGATCGAAACGAGCGAACAGATCGCGGCGACCGCCACAAACTCCTCAGGCGATTCGGCTATTGGCGACATCGTCGCCGAGGCGTTGGACAAGGCTGGTGAGCAGGGCATCATCACCACCGAGGCGTCAGACGCGTTCGGCCTCACCCTCGAATTCGAAGAGGGTCTGCGATTTGAACGCGGCTATCTCAGCCCGTACTTCGTTACCGATACCGAACGACTCGAAGCCGTTATCCACAACCCCTACATCCTGCTCGTTCCCGCGGCCATCGCCGCGGTCGGCCAACTTGTTCCCATTGTCGAGAAGGCGATGGAGGTCGGTCGCCCACTCGTCATCATTGCCGAGGATGTCACCGGCGATGCTCTAGCGACCCTGGTCGTCAACAACGTCCGGCGCACCTTCACCTCTGCCGCGGTGAAGTCGCCCGGATTCGGTGACCGACGTGACGTGATGCTGCGCGATGTCGCCATAGTGACAGGTGGCCAAGTCATCTCCGATGCGATCGGTGCGACCCTCGAGACCGCCGGGCTGGATCTACTGGGCAGCGCGCGCAAAGTGGTCATCACCAAGCAGGAAACCTCGATCATTGGCGGAGCGGGTGACACCAGTGCGGTAGCCGCGCGAATCCGAGACATCGAGGCCGAGATCGCGCACGCCACATCGGATTACGACACAGACAAACTTCGGGAGCGTCTCACGACGCTCAGCGGCGGGGTAGCCGTAATCAAGATCGGCGCAGCCACCGACATCGAACTCAAAGAGCGCAAACATCGGATCGAAGATGCGGTACGCAATGCGCGCTCGGCGGCGGAAGAAGGAATCGTTGCCGGCGGTGGCGTTGCGCTATTGCAGGCATCCGCCAGCGCCTTCGACGGGCTCGATCTCACCGGCGACGAGGCCACCGGCGCCAACGTGTTGCGCGCAGCTCTGGAAGCACCGTTGAAGCAGATCGCCACCAACGCCGGATTGGACGGCGGCGTCGTGGTCGAGAAGGTCCGGAATATGACTGCGGGCCACGGTTTGAATGCCGCGACCGGGGAATACGGCGACATGATCGCCGCCGGAATCATGGACCCAGTCAAGGTAACCCGATTGGCGCTGCTAAACGCCGTCTCGGTTATGGCGATGTTCCTGACCGCCGAAGTCGTCATCGCCGACAAACCCCACATCCCATTGTCGGAGATGCCTCCGCTCTAAAAGAGCAGTGATAGCCGCGAACGAACACCCGCCGACGCACCGACCCGTTGATTGTAGAAATTCAGACAACTGACGAATGAGGTCCCACATGAATATCGACGGCAGCACTCGCGCACCATCGACACATGCGGTAACGAGTCGGCGGGGCGGCGCCGTCGTGAAGGGGCGCTGTCGTGAAGGGGCGCTGTCGTGAAGGAGCAGCGATGACGGCCTCGACCGGGCTTGCCGGCTACGTCGGTGAGCAGTTGAGGCGTCCGCTGGGACACGTCGGTGGTTTCGCCCGGATGTCGGTGCTCTGCGGCAAGGCCCTTTGTCGGCGGCCGTGGGAGTGGCGCGAGCTGATCGGACAGTGCTGGTTCCTGCTCAGAGTGACGATGCTGCCGACGGTCATGGCAGCAATTCCGCTCACGGTGTTGTTGACCTTCACGTTGAACGTGTTGCTTGCCGAGTTCGGAGCGGCCGACGTCTCGGGGGCCGGCGCGGCCCTTGGTGCTGTCACCCAGTTGGGCCCGTTGACGACGGTGCTGGTTGTGGCGGGTGCGGGATCTACCGCCATTTGCGCCGACCTGGGTGCGCGGACGATCCGGGAGGAGATCGACGCCCTCGAGGCGATGGGCATCGATCCCATCCTCCGCCTGGTGCTGCCGCGCGTGCTCGCGGCGACGGTGGTCGCTAGCTTGCTCAACAGCCTGGTCATCATCGTCGGCCTGGTCGGTGGCTTCATCTTCAGCGTCTATCTGCAGCATGTCTCCGCCGGTGCCTACCTGTCGACGTTGACGCTTGTCACCGGTCTGCCCGAGGTGATCATCGCGATGGTCAAGGCCGTGTCCTTCGGTCTGATCGCGGGACTGGTCGGCTGCTACCGGGGGCTGACGGTGTCCGGCGGCGCCAAGGGCGTGGGCATCGCGGTCAACGAAACGGTCGTGCTGTGCGTGATCGCCCTGTTTGCGGTCAACGTCATCTTGACCACCATCGGTGTGCGGTTCGGGACGGGGCACTGAGATGGCCGATGTTGCCGTGGTACGCGCCCGGTTCCCACGGTCGGTCGCCGGAGTCGACCGTTATGCCGGTAGCCCTGCGCGGGGGCTGGACGCATTCGGTCGGCTGGTCTGGTTCACGCTGGCCAGCGGTGGCGCCATCCCCTTGACGCTGCGGCGCTACCGCGCCGAGACGGTGCGGCTCATCGCCCAGATCGGTATGGGCGGCGGTGCACTGGCGGTTGTCGGCGGCACTCTCGCGATCGTCGCCTTCGTGACGTTGACAGGCAGTTCGCTGGTCGCGATTCAGGGCTTCTCGTCGTTGGGTGACATCGGGGTGGAGGTGTTCACCGGGTTCTTCGCCGCGCTGGTCAACGTGCGCATCGTGGCGCCGGTCGTCACCGGCATTGCGTTGGCTGCGACGGTGGGCGCCGGCGCCACCGCCGAGCTGGGAGCCATGCGAATCAGCGAGGAGATCGACGCACTGGAGGTGATGGGCATCAAGTCGATCGCATTCCTGGCGTCGACCAGGATCATCGCCGTGGTGGTGGTGATCGTCCCGCTGTACGGGCTGGCGATGGTGATGGCGTTCATGTCACCGCAGCTCGTCACCACGGTGATCTACGGGCAATCGCGCGGCACCTACGACCACTACTTTCGTACCTTCCTGCGACCCGACGATGTGTTCTGGTCATTCGGTGTGACCGTGATCATCGCCGTGATCGTGATGATCACGCACTGCTATTACGGCTACACCGCGGCCGGCGGACCGGTCGGTGTCGGTGAGGCCGTCGGCCGATCGATGCGTTTCTCCCTCGTCGCCGTGGTGGTCGTCGTCATGCTGGCGTCACTGGCCCTGTACGGCGCCGACCCCAACTTCAACCTCACGGTGTAATCACGTGACGTCGCAGATGACTGAAAACCCAGAGCGCACACCGCCGTACAAGACACTGGCGGTCTTGGGTCTGATGGTGCTGGCGCTCATCGCTGCGCTGGTCTTCGTGGCCTTCCGTGGTGGGTTCACCCCGAAACAGTCGCTGACGTTGATCACCGACCGGGCCGGACTGCTGGTCGGACCGGACTCGAAGGTGACCCTCAACGGGGTCGAGGTCGGCAAGGTGGCCTCGATCGACGAGATCGAGCACGACGGCAAACCGGCGGCGAAGTTCACCTTGAACGTGGCGCCTCGCTACGCGTCGTTGATTCCGGTCAATGTGGTCGGGGCGATCAAGGCGACGACCGTGTTCGGCGGGAAATACGTGGCGTTGGCGTCGCCGAAGAATCCCGGGCCGGCGATCAGCGACAATGACGTGATCGAGGCGAGGTCGGTGTCCACCGAGGTCAACACGGTCTTCCAGACCTTGACCTCGATCGCTCAGTCGGTGGACCCAGTCAAGCTGAACATGACGCTGAGCGGAGCCGCCGAGGCGGTGTCCGGGCTGGGCGACAAGTTCGGCGCCGCGCTGGTCAACGCGAACACGGTCTTCGAGGACCTCAACCCGCGCATGGACCAGCTGCACCATGACGTGCACCAGTTTGCGGCGCTGACCGACACCGTGGCCGACGCATCGCCCGACCTGTGGAGCGCGTTGTCGAACCTGACCACCACGGCACGGACCCTCAACGATCAGCAAAGAGATGTGGACGCAACGCTTCTGGCGGCGATCGGATTCGCCAACACCGGTGCCGACGTGATCGACCGCAGTGGTCCCGCGTTGGTGCAGACGCTTGCCCAGCTCGCCCCCACGAGCGCCCTGCTGGACACCTACAGTCCCGAATTGTTCTGCACCATCAGGAATGTCGCGCAGGTGGCCCCGGCGGTCGCGGCGGCGGAAGGCACCGGCAACGGGTACTCGCTGCGGGCCCACACGCAGGTCATCGGTGGTGCGAATCCCTACCTCTTCCCCGACAACCTGCCCCGGGTCAATGCCCACGGCGGCCCCGGCGGGGCACCTGGCTGCTGGCAGCAAATCACTCGGGACCTCTGGCCGGCACCGGGTCTGGTGTTGGACACCGGCGCCAGCCTGGCCCCCTACAACCACTTCGAGATCGGATCGCCGTGGGCCACGGAGTACGTGTGGGGCCGTCAAGTGGGGGAGTACACGATCAACCCATGAAATCGACCTCGAATGCCGTCAAGTTCGGCGCGATCGCGGTGGTCCTGCTGGCTTTCACCGCGTTCACCATCGTGGTGTTCGGCCAGTTCCGGTTCGACCGCACCAACAGCTACCAGGCGGACTTCTCCTCTGCCAGCGGACTGCGTAAGGGCCAGTTCGTGCGCGCCTCGGGTGTGGAAGTCGGCAAGGTCACCAACCTGCGTCTGATCAACGGCGGCAGGAGCATTCAGGTCGACTTCGATGTCGATCGTTCCCTGCCGCTGTATCAGTCGACCACCGCGCACATCAGGTACGCCAACCTGATCGGCGATCGCTACCTGGAACTCAAGCGTGGTGACGGCGACGGTGCTCAACGCATCCTGCCGCCCGGCGGCCTCATCCCGATGGCACGTACGCAGCCCGCCCTCGATCTCGACGCCTTGATCGGCGGGTTCCGGCCGGTGTTCCGCGCGTTGGCGCCCGAGAAGGTCAACGCCATCGGCTCGGCGATCATCACGGTGTTCCAGGGGCAAGGCGGCACGATCAACGACATCCTCGACCAGACCGCACAATTGACCTCCGCGTTGGCCGATCGCGACGAGGCCATCGGTACTGTGGTCAAGAACCTCGGCACCGTGCTGGACAGCATCGTCGCCAAGGCGGGGGAGGTCGACTCGACCGTGGTCAACCTGGAGACGTTGATCACCGGCCTGTCGGGGCAGGCCAATCCGCTCGCCGACAGCGTCAACAGTTTGAACCTCGCGACCGCTGCGCTGGCCGATCTGCTCGGCGACAACCGGCCGCTGCTGCAGTCGACCGTCGCTTCGGCTCAGCAGGTGTTGGGGCCGGTCGTCGATCAGCGTGGGCAGCTCGACGACCTGCTGCACAAGCTGCCGACCGCAGTGACACTGCTGGGCCGCAGCGCCGGTACCTACGGTGACTTCATCAACCTCTACCTGTGCGACATCACGTTGACGCTGAACGGTTTACAGCCGGGTGGACCGGTTCGAACCGTCCGGTTGACTCAGCAGCCGACCGGAAGGTGCACGCCGCAATGAGGGCGCTCGAACCGGAGAACCGGGTCAGAACCGGGGTGATGGCCGTCGTTCTGGCGGTGGTTGCCACGCTGGTGGGTCAGAGCTTCACCAGTGTGCCGATGCTGTTCGCCCAAGCGCAGTATTACGGCCAGTTCACCGATGCGAGCGCGTTGCATGCCGGCGACAAGGTGCGCATTGCGGGGATGGATGTCGGGTCGGTACAGGAGATCAGGCTCGCAACCGGCCACGTGGTGGTCCGATTCACCATCGGTGACAACGTCATCGGCGCCAACAGCAGGTTGTCCATCCGCACCGATACGATCCTGGGCCGCAAGGTGCTGGAGGTCGAAACGCTGGGCGAGCAGACGCTACATCCGGGCGGAACACTGGCGCTGGATCAGACCACCACCCCGTATCAGATCTACGATGCGTTCCGCGACGCCACCAAAGCCGCGTCCGGCTGGGATCTCGACACCGTCAAGCAGTCGCTGCAGGTGCTTTCGGAGACGGTCGACCAGACCTATCCGCATTTGAGCGCCACCCTCGAGGGGGTGCAGAGGTTCGCCGACACGGTGGGCAAGCGTGACGAGCGCATCCAGCATCTGCTCGGCGAGGCCAGCAAGGTTGCCGGGGTTCTCGGTATCCACGGCGAGCAGATCAACCGGCTGCTGGTCAACGCGCAGGCACTGCTGTCGGCGATCAACCAGCGCAGCCAGGCACTGGAGGCGTTGCTGGGCAACGTCGCTGCAGTCGCCGCCCAGATTCAGGGCCTGATCAACGACAACCCCAACCTCAACACGGTTCTCCAGCAGGTGAATTCGATCAGCGACCTACTGGTCGAGCGTAAGGACGATCTGGTGAACACGGTCGGCGAACTCGGCAAGTTCGTGGCGTCGCTGTCGGAAATCGTGTCCTCGGGGCCCTACATCAAGGCGGCCATCTTCAACTTGGTTCCCCACCAGCTGTTGCAGCCGTTCGTCGATGCGGCATTCAAGAAGCGCGGAATCGATCCCGAGAACTTCTGGCGCGGAGCCGGGCTACCGGCGTTCCAGTGGCCTGACCCCAACGGCACCAGGATGCCCAACGGTGCACCGCCACCGGCCCCGACGGTGCTGGAGGGCACCCCGGAACACCCGGGCCCGGCCGTCCCGCCGGGTTCACCGTGCTCGTATACCCCTGCGGCCGACGGGTCGCCGCGTCCGGATGATCCGCTGCCCTGCGCCGCCGCCGGCGCCGGCCCATTCGGTGGTCCCGGATATCCCGGCGGTAGCGGAGGCAACTGATGAGCACTACCTTCGCAACCGATCGTAAGTGGCTGTCCCGCAGGATGATCCTGGCCGCGCTGGCGGTGGTTCTGGTTGCCGTCGTTGTCGTCGTGGGCTGGCGGCTGTTCCGCGCGGCGACCACCAATACGATCGTCGCCTACTTCGAACAGGCCAACGCGCTCTATCCCGGCGACGAGGTCTCGATCATGGGGGTGCCGGTCGGTTCGGTGGACAAGGTGGAGCCGGCCGGCGACAAGATGAAAGTGACGTTCCACTACCCGAGCAAGTACAAGGTGCCGGCCAAGGCCGAGGCGGTGATCCTCAACCCCAGTCTGGTTGCCTCCCGCAACATTCAGCTGGAACCGCCGTACAACGGTGGGCCGGTGCTCACCGACAACACGGTCATCCCGATCGAACGTACCCAGGTGCCGGTGGAGTGGGATGACCTGCGCGACAGCATCGGAAGAACCGTGTCGGCCCTCGGTCCCACGCCGCAGCAGCCCAAAGGGCCGTTCGGCGACACCATCGATGCCCTCGCCACCGGGTTGGCGGGCAAAGGCGAGGCAATCAACACGTCACTGAACAGCGTGTCCACCGCCCTTACCGCGATCAACGACAGCCGCGGTGAAACGTTCGCGATCGTGCGCGGATTGGCGACCTTCCTCAACGCCCTTCAGATCAACGAGCAGCAACTGGTGTCGCTCAACGGAAATCTGGCACAGATCACCACCAGCCTGACCCCCAACGACCATGCTGTAGCCGACGCAGTCGGGCAACTCAACACCATGCTGCCCACCTTGCACAGCTTCCTCGACGCCAACGGCCAGGTACTCACCCGTGACCTCGGCAACCTCGACGTGGCGACCACCCCGCTGGTGCAGCCCGACACCGCCAACGACCTCGAAACCTTCCTGCACGTCTTCCCTACCTTCGCGGCCAACACCAACAACGCATACCACCCCGCTCACGGTGCGCTGACCATCATTCCGGCGGTCACCAACTTCGCCAACCCGCTCGCGTTCGTGTGCAGCTCGATTCAGGCCGGCAGCAGACTCGGGTATCAGGATTCGGCCGAGTTGTGTGCGCAGTATCTGACCCCGGTCCTCGACGCGATCAAGTTCAACCACCTGCCGTTCGGCCTGATGCCGTTCAGCACCGCAGAGACACTGCCCAAGCACATCGCCTATTCCGAGCCGCGGCTGCAACCCCCGCCGGGATACAAGGACACCACCGTGCCGGGAATCTTCTCGCCGGACACCGTGTTCTCCCACGGCAACTTCGAGCCCGGATGGGTGAGTGCACCGGGAATGCAGGGCGTGCGGCCCGGCCCCTCGACGTCCAACTTGCTTACACCACAATCGTTGTCGGAGTTGATGGGCGGACCCGACGCCGTCGCACCCGGCCCGGGGCAGAACCTGCCCGGCCCGCCGAACGCCTATGACGAGAGCAACCCGCTGCCACCGCCGTGGTATCCCCAGCCCGCCCGGGCACCGATGGCCGCCGAAGCGCCGACGGAGCCGGGCCGATGAGCGCGGTAGGCGCCGCGCGCCGGGTCCGGCAGGCGGCCCGGCTCGGGCTCGGCGTGATCGCCATCGCGCTGTCGGTCACCTCCTGCTCCCAGTGGCGAGGCATCGCCAACGTCGCAATGCCCGGTGGGCCCGGCTCGGGGCCGCGCAACTACACCGTGTACGTGCAGATGCCCGACACGCTGGCGCTCACCGTGAACAGCAAGGTGATGGTCGCCGATGTCGTCGTCGGGCAGGTGCGGGCGATCACGCTGAGTAACTGGGTCGCCACCCTGACCGTTGATCTGCAAGACGGTGTGACGTTGCCCAGCAACGCCGCCGCCAAGATCGGACAGACCAGCCTGCTGGGCTCTCAGCACCTGGAACTGGCTCCGCCGCAAGACAATCCGCTGCGCCAGAGGCTGGACAACGGCGACACGATCGCGCTGAAGAACTCCTCGGCGTACCCGACCACCGAGCAGACGCTGGCCAGCATCGCGACCCTGATCAACGGTGGAGGCGTCGGGAATCTCGAGGTCATCAGCAACGAGGTCTACAACATCGTGAACGGGCGGGCGGACAAGATCCGGGCGCTGCTGACCAACCTCGACATCTTCACGGCCAAACTCGACGAACAGATCGGCGATATCACCCACGCCATCGACTCCGCCGATCGGCTGCTGGCCGTCGCCGCTGACCACACCGCCACCCTCGACGGGGCCCTGACCGCGCTGCCGCCGCTGGTGAAGTATCTGAGTGACTCGCGCGGACGGGTCATCGATGCCGTCGAAGCAGTGGGCCGGTTCAGTGACGCGACGCTGCAGACGGTCGGGCAGTCCCGAGACAACCTGCACCGCAATCTGGTGTCGTTGCAGCGGCCGCTCGCTCAGCTCGTCAAGGCTTCGCCGTACGTGGTGCCGGCACTCAAGCTGGCTCTGACGGCACCGTTCGACATCGACGCGGTGCCCAAGACGTTCCGGGGCGACTTCATCAACACCTCCCTCAACGTCGACCTGACGCTCAGCTCCATCGACAACGGGTTCCTCACCGGCACCGGGATTTCGGGCTCCCTGCGGGCGCTCGAGCAGAGCTGGGGACGCGACCCGGCCACCATGATTCCGGACGTGCGGTTCACCCCGAACCCGAACGATGCGCCGGGCGGGCCGCTAGTGGAGCGGGGTGAGCGATGACCACCCGACTCGTCCGAACTCAGATCATCGTGTTCACCATCCTGGCGGTGGTCACGCTCGCCGTACTCGGCCTGTACTACCTGCGCCTTCCGTCCGTAGCCGGCGTCGGGCAGTACACCTTGCACGCGGACCTGCCGACGGCCGGCGGGCTGTACGGCACCGCCAATGTCACCTATCGCGGCGCCACGATCGGCAAGGTGACCGCGGTGGAGCCGACGAAGTTCGGCGCCAGGGCGACCATGAGCATCGAAGACCGCTACAAGATCCCGATTGACGCGACGGCCAATGTGCATTCGGTGTCCGCAGTCGGCGAGCAGTATCTGGATCTGGTGTCCGACCGGGATTCCGGCGCCTACTTGACCACCGGGCAGACCATCACCCACGCCACCGTGCCCGAAGACATCGGGACAATGCTGGATGCGGTGGATCGCGGTCTGGCGGCGCTGCCGAGGGACAAGATCGCCTCATTGCTCGACGAGACATCGGCGGCGGTCGGCGGTTTGGGACCGGCGTTGCACCGCCTGGTCGACTCGGCGCAATCGCTGGCCGGCGAATTCGAGGCGAACACCACCGACATCAACGATGTGATCGCCAATTCTGCTCCACTGCTCAACAGTCAGGCCGCCTCGGGCGAGGACATCAGGCAATGGATCCGCAACCTGAACACGATTTCCGCTCAGACCGCCCAGCAGGACCCACAACTCAAGAGCGTGCTGTCCAACGCCGCTCCCACCCTCGACACCGCCGACAACGTGATCGGCGGCGTGCGCGAATCGCTGCCGCATACGCTGGCCAACCTCGAGGTCGTCACCGGCTTGCTGCTGCGCTACCGCCAGGGTGTCGAGCAGGTGCTGGTGCTGCTACCGCAGGCGGGTTCGGTCGCCCAGGCAACCACACTGGCATTTCCGGGCGAAGTCCAAATCAATCTCGGACTGGCGATCAATCAACCGCCGCCCTGCCTGACCGGCTTCCTCCCCGCCGCGCAATGGCGTTCCCCGGCCGACACCAGTAGCGCGCCGTTGCCGTCGGGGACCTACTGCAAGATTCCTCAGGAGACCAGAGCCAACGCCGTGCGCGGAGCGCGGAACCTCCCGTGCGTGGACGTTCCCGGGCGAACGGCGGCGACGCCGCTGGAGTGTCGCAGCGGGCAACCGTATACCCCACTGGGGACCAACCCGTGGTACGGCGACCCGAACCAGATCGTGAGCTGCCCGGCGCCGGCAGCGCGCTGCAACCAACCTGTCAATCCGGGCCTGGTGATTCCCGCGCCCACGATCAACACCGGCCTCAACCCGCTACCGGCGGACCGGCTGCCCGGGACACCGCCGCCGGTGAGCGACCCGCTGACACAACCCGGTTCGGGCGTTGTCGAGTGCACCGGGCAGCAGCCAAACCCATGCGCTTACACACCCGTCGGGGCGCCGGGCGCCCCCGTCAGCAGCCAGAGCGCAGAGATCACGGGACCCGACGGTGTGAAGTACTCCGTCGACAACTCGATCGAACCAGGAGACGACGGATGGAAGAAGATGCTGGCACCAGCAGGGTGACCGGCGACGCGGGCCTGAGCCGGCGTTGGCTGATCGCCATCGCCGTCGGTCTGACACTGCTGGCCGGCGGCATGGGGGTTGGCTGCTATCTGGCAACCGACACCCATCGCCACAGCCAGGCCCTCGCCGGCGCCGAGGCTGCGGCGATCGCGGTCGCCGAGGAGTGTGTCGCGGCAACACAACCGCCCGACCTGGCCGGGCTGACCGCCAGCCGGCGCACGCTCAGTGAGTGCACCACAGGAGATTTCGCCAACCAGACCGCCTGGTACGGCGAAATCCTCAGCGAGGCCTATCAGGCGGTCAACGTCCGGGTCCGAGTGCCCGAAATACATGCCGCGGTGGAGCGCAACAACGAAGACGGGTCCATCGTCGCGCTGGTCGCATTCCGCGCCACCGTGTCGCAGGCCGGTATGGCCGACCGGGACAACAGCTATCGGATGAGGGTCCGGCTGGTGTCTGAGAACGGACAGTTCAAGGTCTCTCAGCTCGACCAGGTGGCCAAGTGACGGTGATCCGGTGACCGCGGGGTGGGCCCGGCGCGCGGGGGCACTGGTCCTCGACGTGGCGCCCGGGGCCGCGGTGATCGCGACGACGGCACTTGTGGCGCTGTCGGTGCCGCTGCACAACGCCTGGTGGTGGACAGCTGTCTCGGTTGGCGCGGCCGCAATCCTGGCGACCGCGTTCAACCGGATACTCCTGCCGAGTGTCCGTGGACAAAGCCTCGGGCGCGCTGTCTTCGGCATCACCGTTGTCCGGCGGGACGGTGACCCGGTAGGACCATGGCAACTGCCCCGTCGGGAACTGCGCCGCCTCGCCGTGGGCGCGGTCCTGACCGCAGCGACGGTGTGCGCCACCGGTGCGGCGATCAGCTATGGCGTTGTGCAACACCATGATCGGTCGGTCGCCGACGCCGGTACCCAGATCGCTGCGAGCGGGCCGCGAATGGTCGAACAGATACTCGGCTACCGCACCGAGACCGCCCGGCAGGATTTCGACCGCGCGCGATCCCTGGTGACCGACAACTACGCCGGCCAGCTGTCGAGTCAGCAGCAGGCGGTGCAGAAGGCCGGTCTGGTGCGCAACGAGTACTGGGTGACCAACAGCTCCGTGCTCACCGCGACACCCGAGCGGGTGACCATGCTGCTGTTTCTGCAGGGCGAGCGAGGGACCCCACCCAATCATCGCTACCTCAGCGCGTCTGTGCAGGCGACCTTCGTCGATGCCGGCCGAGCGGGATGGCGCGTCGACGACATCACCGTCGTGACCGCGCCACAACGCGTCGAGGCCAAACCGTGAGTCCGCGCAGGAAATTCGAACCAGGCGGTGACCTCGCGGTCGGCGCCGAAGCGCCGCGTCGACGACGTCGCCGCGGCCTACCGGTCGCCGTCGTGATCGCAGTGGTGGTGTCGGCGGCCGCGATAGCAGTGTGCTCGGTGGTTCTCGTCTCACACGTGACACGACAGCGGGCAACCATCCGGGATGCCTTGGCGCTGGGCTACGTACGTTCGTTCATGACGGAGTTCACCTCCCCTGACCCCATCCACGCCAATGCCTACACCGACCGGATCCTGGCCGAGGCCACAGGGGATTTCGCCGAGCAGTACCGGGCGAATCAGAGCGAGATCCTCATCGGAGTGGCCACATCCGAACCCACGACCGGGACCGTCCTCGACGCGGGGGTGTCCAGACGCAAGGACGACGGCAGCATCGACGTGCTGGTGATCACCAAGCTCACGTCGGCATCGCCCGACGGGAAACTGAAAGCGGAAAGAGCAAGCCGATGGGTGGTAACAACCAAGCTGGACGGGGACCGGTGGAAGATCAGCAGCCTGATCCCGATGATCTGAGCGGCACCAGGCGGTTTCGCCGCCCGCTGACGGTCGTGATTGGTGTCGCGGCCACACTGTTCGTCATCGCGACGGCCGCCTTCGCTGCCGCGCTGCAACCCTACCTGGCCGATCGCGCCGCGGCGGCCAACCGGATCGAGGTCGCACGCACCGCGGCGGCAGCCGTCACCGCGCTGTGGACCTACAGTCCCGACACCGTCGACACGCTCGCCGACCGTGCCGCCGAGTATCTCGGCGGCGACTTCGACGCGGAGTATCGCAAGTTCGTCGCCGCGGCAATGTCACCCAACAAGCAAGCTCAGATCACCGACAGCACCGAGGTCGTCGGCGTGGGTGTGCAATCGCTGCACGGCCGGGACGCGGTCGTCGTCGTGTTCACCAACACCACCGCGACCAGCCCACTGACCCACAACATCCCGTCCCTGAAGTTCGTCGCCTACCGATTGGCGATGCAGCGTGAGGGGTCGCGTTGGTTGGTGACCAAGATGTCGACCATCAGTTTCATGGACCTGACTCCAACGCTCTAACTGCCAACCCAAGGGGGGCTCGGATGGGCCGCAAGACATTGCCGCTGGCGTGGGCCGGCGTGACGACGCTCGGCGTGATCGTGGTCATCCTCGTGGTGTCCTGGCAGCTCTTTCCCCGGCTGACCGCCGCGCAGACGATGGTCGACGACCTCGACCCGGCGTTCACGGTCGGCCGGGTCGAAGGCGCCCGCGGGGGCATCGAAATCGTCTCCGCCGCAACCAATGCCGCCGACGCGATGATGCATGCCGATGGCGCCGCGGCCGAGTTGCCCAAGCTGATCGACTTCGTCGCCGCCAAGACGGGACGATCCAGAGCCGACGCAGAAGCGTTGATGCACCTAGGTTTCCCGGCGATCAACGGGTTCCTCACGTCGTTGCCCCTGCCTGAGGTCAGCGCCGAGCTCCCCAAGCTCGTGCACTACCTGGGCACGGTGTTGATGATGACGCCGGAGCAGGTGGACCACATGCTCAAGACCGACTACCCGATGATCGCACAGGTCATCGACAGTCTGCCCAAGCTCACCGACGGCTGGGACGCGATCCCCGGCACCGAGCGATTGACCCGTTTCGACGGCACCCCCGTGCGGACGATGCCGCAACTGCGCACGTATCTCAGCGAGGAACTGATCGCTCCCGTCGAGCGCCAACAAGGCAACTTCCGGCCGTTGGGTGTTCGCGGTGGCGTCGGCTTCCTTGCTCCGCTGTTGCTGGTGCTGGGCATCGTGGTGATCCTCTTCGGCACGCTCATGGTCGCGGCGACCTGGCGCGGTGTGCCTCGCAATCCGCTGCGGTTCGCGTGGGCGGTGGTACCGGTCGTGGGTGTCGGCGTGGTGGCCCTCGTGCTCGGGCTGAACCTGTTCCCACGGCTCATCGGCGGCCAGACTCTGCTGAACGACACCCGGTCGGTCTTCGCGCTGGACCGAATCCAGGGCGATCGCGCCGGGATCGAGTTCATCGACATCTTCGTCGACTCTCTCGGACCGGTCATCCTCCCCGATGGCGGCGTCACCGACGAGTATCCCAAACTGCTCGACCGTATCGCGGCGAAGGTGGGAGTTCCCCTACAGGACGTCAAAGACCTTGTGCACCTGTACTTCCCACACACGGCGAAATTGCTGGACGGCGTGCCCTTCTCGGCGTCGACTGCCGATACGACGACACTGGTGGCGCTTCTGGCCGATGAGTCCGGCGTGACAACCGACCAGATGTGGAACACCCTGAGGGCCGACTTCCCGCAGACGTATCGGTTGTTCACGAATCTCCAAATCGTCACCGACGGCTGGGCGGCGGTGCCCGGTACCGAGAATCTGACCCGCTTCGACGGCGCGCCGGCCCGCGCCGGTGTGGTGGTGCGCGACTACTTCCGCGACGACGTGATCCCGGCACTCGAGCGCCAACAGAGCAACTACGTAATCGTCGACACGAACTGGCCCCCGCTCACCGTATTCGCCCCATTACTGACAGCTGTCGGCGTTCTGGTCATCGTCTACGGCTGGCTGCTGGGCATTCTGACCCGACGGCAACTGCGACGGCAAAGTGACGTCGGAATTCCGCCCACGCCGGCTCCCGACGTCACTGTGCCCGTCGGCGTGTCCCCGAACTGAAGCCAGACAGCCGAATGTCACGCTAGGAAACCGACCGGAACCGTCAAGATTACGTAGGGAATATGGTGCCTCCCGCGATACACCGCGCACCGTGGAGTGATGACCGAAAACAGCGGTGCGCTCTCCCCCAGCGGCCACGAGGCCTCCTGGTGGCACGCCTACGCGCAACCCGAATGCAACACCCTCATTCCCACGACCCTCATTCCCACGATCGGCCGTTATTACGGACATGTCCGGTGACCGAGTTGCTCGCCGTCCTCATCCTGCTGGGTGTGCCCGCCGTCATGCTGTTCGCGATCCGCTGCTGGATCAAGCGGCAGGACCACCGGTACTGGGCCGCTACTCGCACGCCGGATAGTGATCTTTGCTCTCCGGTCACACCGCCGACGGCGCGAACGTCACCGAGGGCCGGGGCAGTCGCCACCGTGCGCATCCCTCATCGATCGCGTCGTCAACCGCGGCTGCAATGGCACGCAACTCGGACTTGTCGCCCTCGATCCAGATCGCGGCGGGGCCACCGGTCAGACTGATCCGCGTCAACGCAGACCCTCCGGTGCGCATCAGCGCGATCCGGCCGAGCAGCCGTTCGGCGGCCGCACCCCAGTCCAGTGGCCCGGAAGCCTCGACGTCGCAATGCAATCCGACGACGTCCAGGCAACCCTCCCCCGCCACCGCCGGGCACTGGTCATCGACATGCACGAAGGTGCCGCGGTGCGCGCAGGCCATGAGCACGTCGACATGCCGATCCGAGGACACCACGAACCGATTCACCCCGAGCGCCACCGCCCCCTGGATGGGCGCCGCCGCCGCACCGCAGCGCAACACGACCCGACCCGGTTGCACACCGCACCTGCAGGTCATCTCCAGTTCGTCGTCATCGCCGGCGTACACCGTCATGCCGTGTGCCCGCACCCATGCCGCCACGGACGGGTCGCTCAGCACCCCAGCGGGCAACCCGCAGCCCGCCAGCGGAAGCAGCCGCCTGATGGCCCGCATCGACACGGGCAACCGGTGCCGCGGTGGCGCTGAGGGCATGCCCTGATCTGTCATCAATCCGGTCTACGCGCACCGGCTGGGCGAACCCTGTGCAGTTGCGCAGACCTCGCCGAGACCACGGCCGTGCCTGGAGACCGTAAAGATGTCCATAGGCACCGTCAAGGAACCGTCAACGCCCAGTTCAACGACTAAAAAAGCTCTTACATTCGGCTACGCAACCGACCGATTCCGGCGGCTGCGTCAACAAGTGCAGGAGTGCTGATCTCACCGTGACGACCGCCATATCCACCGTCATCTACCTCACGCTGACAGTGGCGATTTTCGCCCTGCTCGGCCTGGTGCAGAAGTTGGTCGAGCGGCTGTGAACTATGCCAACTCCGTCGGCCTGGTGCTGGCGGTCCTGATTGCGCTGTTCCTGTTCGCCGCGCTGCTCTTTCCGGAGAGGTTCTAGTGAGTACGACAGTCGCGGGGATCGTGTTCCTCGCCGCGCTGGTGCTCGCCCTGGCGGTGACACATGCCCCCCTCGGCGACTACATGTACCGGGTCTATGACAGCGAGAAGCATTCTCGGGTGGAGCGTGGCATCTACCGGGTGATCGGCGCCGACCCCAAGGCCGAGCAGACCTGGGGCGCCTACACCCGCAGTGTGCTCGCATTCTCGGCGATCAGCGTCGTATTCCTGTTCATTCTTCAACTGCTGCAAGGCAAACTGCCGCTGCATCTGAACGATCCGGGCACCGAGATGACACCGGCCCTGGCCTGGAACACCGCGGTCAGCTTCGTGACGAACACCAACTGGCAGGCCTACTCCGGTGAATCCACCCAGGGCCACCTGGTACAGATGGCCGGCTTGGCGGTGCAGAACTTCGTCTCCGCGGCGGTCGGCATGGCAGTGGCCATCGCGTTCGTGCGCGGGCTGGCCCGGCGCAGCACCGGCAACCTGGGCAACTTCTGGGTCGATCTGGTGCGCGGAAATCTGCGAATCCTGTTGCCACTGTCCGTGATCGGTGCACTCGCGCTCATCATCGGCGGCGCCATCCAGAACTTCGCCCTGCACGACACCCTGGTCAACACCCTCGCCGGCGGCCAGCAGACCATTCCCGGCGGGCCCGTCGCGAGTCAGGAAGCGATCAAGGAACTCGGCACCAACGGCGGCGGCTTCTACAACGCCAACTCCTCGCATCCGTTCGAGAACCCGACGACATGGACGAACTGGCTGGAGATCCTGCTGATCGGCCTGATCCCGTTCGCCTTACCGCGCACCTTCGGTCGCATGGTGGGCAGCAAGAAGCAGGGTTACTCCATCATCGCGGTCATGGGTGTCATCGCCACCCTGAGCGTGAGCATGCTGATGTTCTTCCAGCTGCAGGCGCACGGTACGGTGCCCACCGCGGTCGGGTCGGCGATGGAAGGTGTCGAACAACGCTTCGGGGTCGCCAACTCGGCGGTGTTCGCCGCCGCGACGACACTGACCTCCACCGGTGCAGTCGACTCATTCCATGACTCGTACACCAGCCTGGGCGGCATGGTCACGATGTTCAACATGCAGCTCGGTGAGATCGCTCCCGGCGGTGTCGGATCCGGGCTCTACGGCATGCTGATCCTGGCCATCATCACCGTCTTCATCGCCGGCCTGATGGTCGGACGGACCCCGGAGTACCTCGGGAAGAAGATCACCCCGCGTGAGATCAAGTTCGCTGCTGCGTATTTCCTGATCACGCCGTTGCTGGTGCTGATCGGCACCGCGCTGGCGATGGCCATGCCCGGGCAGCGCGCCGCCATGCTGAACACCGGCCCGCACGGATTGTCCGAGGTGCTCTACGCCTTCACCTCGGCATCCAACAACAACGGATCAGCGTTCGCGGGCCTGTCGGTCAACACCGAGTGGTACAACACCGCGCTCGGCCTGGCGATGGTGTTCGGCCGGTTCCTGTCGATCATCCTGGTGCTGGCGCTGGCCGGTTCCTTTGCCGCCCAGGCCAGGACACCCGAGTCCGTCGGTACGTTGCCCACCCACCGCCCACAGTTCGTCGGGATGGTCGTGGGCGTCACCGTGATCCTGGTCGCCCTCACCTTCCTGCCCATGCTCGCGCTCGGGCCCCTCGCCGAAGGAATTCACTGATGCCTGTTCCCACAATTGATTCGGCGGTTCCCGCCCACTCGAGGACCGATAAGAAGACGGTGCAGGGCGGCCTGTTGGACCCCAGGATGCTGTGGAACGCGCTGCCTGACGCGCTGCGCAAACTCGACCCGCGCACGCTGTGGCACAACCCCGTCATGTTCATCGTCGAGATCGGCGCGGTGTGGTCCACGGTGCTCGCCGTGCTGGATCCGTCCTGGTTCGCCTGGCTGATCGTCGGCTGGTTGTGGCTGACGGTGATCTTCGCCAACCTGGCCGAAGCCGTCGCCGAAGGTCGCGGCAAGGCGCAGGCCGACAGCCTGCGAAGGGCCAAGACCGACACCATGGCACGGCGGCGGACCGTTTCGGGCGGCGAGGAACTGGTCGCCGCGCCGCTGCTGCAGCAGGGTGATGTCGTCGTGGTCGAGGCCGGCCAGACCATTCCCGGTGACGGTGACGTGGTGGAAGGCATTGCCTCGGTGGATGAGTCGGCGATCACGGGCGAATCCGCACCGGTGGTGCGCGAATCGGGCGGCGACCGGTGTGCGGTCACCGGTGGCACCACCGTGCTGTCGGACCGCATCGTCGTGAAGATCACCCAGAAGCCCGGTGAGAGCTTCATCGACCGGATGATCAACCTCGTCGAGGGCGCCAACCGGCAGAAGACACCCAACGAGATCGCGCTCAACATTCTGCTCGCCTCGTTGAGCATCATCTTCGTGTTCGCCGTGGCCACCCTGCAGCCGCTGGCGATCTTCTCCAAGGCCAACAATCCCGGGGTGCCGGATTCGTTGTCGCTCACCGGTAACGGCATCACCGGCATCGTCATGGTGGCGCTGCTGGTGTGCCTGATCCCCACCACCATCGGCGCGCTGCTGAGCGCCATCGGTATCGCCGGTATGGACCGGTTGGTGCAGCGCAATGTGCTGGCCATGTCCGGACGTGCGGTCGAGGCCGCCGGGGACGTGAACACCCTGCTGCTGGACAAGACCGGCACCATCACCTTGGGCAACCGGCAGGCGGCGGCGTTCGTCCCGCTCACCGGCGTCACCGCCGAGGCGCTGGCCGACGCGGCGCAGTTGTCCAGCCTGGCCGACGAAACCCCCGAGGGTCGTTCCATCGTGGTGTTCGCCAAACAGGAATTCGGGTTGCGGGCGCGGGCGGCCGGCGAGCTCGACCACGCCATCTGGGTCGAATTCAGCGCCACCACAAGGATGTCCGGCGTCGATATCGACAGCCACAAGCTGCGCAAGGGCGCCACCGGTTCGGTGGCCGAGTGGATCCGTGCCGAAGGCGGCACCGTGCCAGACGAACTCGGCGAGGTCGTCGGCGCCATCTCCGCGGCCGGTGGCACCCCGCTGGCAGTCGGCGAGGTCCGCGACGGCACCGCGAGCGTCCTGGGCGTCATCCACCTGAAGGACGTCGTCAAGCAGGGCATGCGGGAACGCTTCGACGAGATGCGCCGGATGGGTATTCGCACGGTGATGATCACCGGCGACAACCCGATGACGGCCAAGGCGATCGCCGATGAGGCCGGTGTGGACGACTTCCTCGCCGAGGCCACCCCCGAGGACAAGATGGCGCTGATCAAGAAAGAGCAGGCCGGCGGCAAACTGGTCGCGATGACCGGTGACGGCACCAACGACGCTCCCGCGCTGGCCCAGGCCGATGTCGGTGTCGCCATGAACACCGGCACCTCGGCGGCCAAGGAGGCCGGCAACATGGTGGATCTGGATTCCGATCCCACCAAGCTGATCGAGATCGTCGAGATCGGCAAGCAATTGCTGATCACCCGCGGCGCGCTGACCACGTTCTCCATCGCCAACGACATCGCGAAGTACTTCGCGATCATCCCGGCGTTGTTCGTCTCGCTGTTCCCCGGCCTGGACCTGTTGAACGTCATGCGGTTGCACAGCCCGCAGTCGGCCATCCTGTCCGCGGTGATATTCAACGCGCTGGTCATCATCGCGCTGATCCCGCTGTCGCTGCGCGGTGTGCGCTACACGCCCAGCAGCGCATCGAAGTTGTTGTCCCGCAACCTGTGTATCTACGGGCTCGGCGGCATCATCGCGCCGTTCATCGGCATCAAACTGATCGACCTGGTCATCCAACTCTTCCCGGGAATGTGACATGAACTTCGCCAATATCGTTCGCCAGCACACTGCGGCGCTGCGTGCACTGCTGGTACTCACCGTGATCCTCGGCATCGGCTACCCGGTGTTTGTCTGGCTGCTCGCGCAGGTTCCCGGTCTGCAACACAAGGCCGACGGCTCACTCATCGAAGTCGACGGAAAACCTGTGGGCAGCAGCCTGATCGGGCAGCTGTACACCGACGCCGAGGGCAATCCGCTGCCACAGTACTTCCAGGGCCGGCCGTCGGCGGCCGGGAACGGCTATGACCCGATGTCGACCGGTGCGAGCAACCTGGGCCCCGAGAGCGTCGTGGACCAACCCGACAAACCCAGCCTGCTGACGCTCGTGTGCGAGCGCAGTGCCGCCGTCGGAGAGTTCGACGGGGTCAGCGGAGCCCGGCCGTTCTGCACCGGCGACGGCGTGGGTGCGGTGCTCTCGGTGATGGGTCCCCGCGACGCCCGCGGCAATGTGCTGCAGCCCACCCGGGTGATCAGCGTCAACGAGGCCTGCCCGTCAGCTACTGATTCCCGGGTCGCTGCGCTCCCACCCTCCGGGCCGTTCCTGGCGATCTATGACGGTGTCCGGGTCGAGTGCGCCACAGCTGGAGAGGACTACAGCGCCGGGCAGATCGTGCCGATCCACGGTGATGCCACCAACCCGGCCGTACCCGCCGATGCCGTCACTGCCAGCGGCAGCGGCCTGGATCCGCACATCTCGCCGGCCTACGCCGATCTGCAGGTGGACCGGGTCGCCGCGGCTCGCGGCCTGACCCCAGAGCGGGTGCAGGCGCTGGTCGACGAGCACACCGAGGGCCGAACGCTGGGCTTCACGGGTGAGCCGCGGGTGAATGTCCTGCAGCTCAACCTCGCCCTCGACGGTGGATGATGGGCAGGTGAGCCCGATCGAACCGCACAGCAGACGCGGGGAGCTGCGCATCTACCTGGGCGCGGCTCCCGGCGTCGGCAAGACGTTCGCGATGCTCGCTGAGGCGCACCGCCGGCTGGAGCGCGGTACCGATCTGGTGGCGGCAGTCGTCGAAACCCACGGCCGCGCGAAGACCGCCGAGCTGCTCGAAGGCATCGAGAGCATCCCGCCGCGCCACATCGACTACCGCGGCGGCAGCTTTGCCGAACTCGATGTTCCCGCCGTGCTGGCGCGGCGCCCGCAGGTGGTGCTCGTCGACGAACTGGCCCACACCAACACCCCGGGCAGCGCCAATCCCAAACGCTGGCAGGACATCGAGGAGCTGCTGGCCGCCGGGATCACCGTGATCACCACCGTCAACGTCCAGCATCTGGAAAGCCTCAACGACGTGGTCGCCCAGATCACCGGGATCGAGCAGCAGGAGAAGGTGCCCGACGAGGTGGTGCGCGCCGCCGATCAGATCGAGCTCGTCGACATCACCCCGGAGGCGCTGCGGCGCAGGCTTTCTCACGGCAACGTCTACACCTCCGAACGCATCGACGCCGCCCTGTCGAATTACTTCCGGCGGGGAAACCTGACCGCGCTGCGTGAGCTCGCGTTGCTCTGGCTCGCCGACCAGGTGGATGCCGCACTGGCGAAGTACCGCTCCGACAACAAGATCACCGCGACGTGGGAGGCCCGCGAACGTGTCGTGGTCGCGGTGACGGGTGGCAAGGAGTCCGAGACGCTGGTGCGCCGAGCCTCCCGCATCGCTTCCAAGTCCAGCGCCGAGCTGATGATCGTGCATGTGGTGCGCGGTGACGGGCTGGCCGGGATGTCCGCGCCGATGATGGGCCGTGTCCGCGATCTGGCGGCCAGCCTGGGCGCCACCCTGCACACCGTCGTCGGCGATGACGTGCCCGCGGCACTGCTGGATTTCGCCCGCGACATGAACGCGACCCAGCTCGTCGTCGGCACCTCACGCCGGTCGCGCTGGGCGCGCATCTTCGATGAGGGCATCGGCGCGACGGTGGTGCAGCAGTCCGACACCATCGATGTGCACATGGTCACCCATGAGGAGGCCAAGCGCGCCTCGGCACGCAACCGGGCCAGACCATGGCAACGCCGTGCGCTGTCCTGGCTGGCCGCCGCAGTGGTGCCCTCGGTGCTGTGTGTCATCGCCGTGCTACTGGACCCCTATCTCGGTCTCAGTGGTGAGAGTGCCCTGTTCTTCATCGGTGTGCTGACCGTCGCGCTGCTGGGTGGCGTTGCGCCGGCGGCGCTTTCGGCGGTGCTGGCCGGTCTGCTGATCAACTACTTCCTGGTCGAGCCCCGCCACACCTTCACCATCTCCGAGCCCGACAGTGCCATCACCATCGCCGTATTGCTGATAGTGGCCGTCGCGGTGGCAGCGCTGGTCGACGGGGCCGCCAAGCGCGCCAGAGAAGCCCGCCGGGCCTCCCAGGAAGCCGAACTGCTGGCCCATTTCGCCGGTTCGGTGCTGCGCGGCGCCGACCCTGCTGCGCTGCTGGAACGGGTCCGCGAGGTGTACTCGCAACGCTCGGTGAGCCTGCTGCGCAAGGTAGCTCACGACACGGAGGTGGTTGCCTGCGCGGGCCCGGATCCGTGCACCCACGTCGACAATGCCGACACCGCAATCGAAGTCGGTGACGACGAATTCTGGCTGCTGCTGGCCGGACGCAAACTCGCCGCCCGCGACCGACGGGTGCTCGGTGCGGTCGCCAAACAGGCCGCCGGCCTGGTCCGCCAGCGTGAGCTGATCGAGGAGGCAGGCCGGGCCGAGGCCATCGCCCGCGCCGACGAACTGCGGCGGTCGCTGCTCTCGGCCGTCAGCCATGATCTGCGTACCCCGCTGGCGGCGGCCAAGGCCGCGGTCTCCAGCCTGCGCAGCGACGATGTCGGCTTCTCCGAACAGGACACCGCCGAACTGCTGGCCACCGTCGAGGAATCCGTCGACCAGCTCACCGCCCTGGTCGGCAACCTGCTGGATTCCTCCCGGTTGGCCGCCGGTGTGGTCAAACCCGACCTGCGCCGGGTCTATCTGGAAGAGGCGGTGCAGCGTGCCCTGCTGGGGATCAGCAGGCGGACAACGGAGTTGGTGGACCGGGTGAAAGTCGAAGTCGGGGATGCGGTGGCGCTGGCCGATGCCGGACTACTGGAGCGCGTGCTGGTGAACGTGATCGACAACGCGCTGCGCTACGCGCCGGCCAGCCTAATCCGGGTCAACGCGGGGCAGGTCGGCGACCGGGTGCTGATCAACATCATCGACGAAGGACCGGGCATCCCTCGTGGCGCCGAGGACCGGCTCTTCGCACCGTTCCAGCGCCTCGGTGATCAGGACAACACCACCGGAGTAGGCCTGGGTCTGTCGGTGGCCAAAGGTTTTGTCGCCGCCATGGGAGGCAGCATCGCGGCCACCGACACGCCCGGGGGCGGGCTCACCGTCGTCATCGACCTGGCAGCACCCCAGGGACAACGGCCATGACCCGGGTGCTGGTGATCGATGACGAGCCGCAGATCCTGCGGGCGCTGCGCATCAACCTGTCGGTGCGCGGCTACGAGGTGACGACGGCAGCGACCGGAGCCGACGCGCTGCGAGCGGCCGCCGACCACCGCCCCGATGTGGTGATTCTGGATCTCGGGCTGCCCGACATCTCCGGTATCGAGGTGCTGGCCGGGCTGCGTGGCTGGCTGACGGTGCCGGTGATCGTGCTGTCGGCGCGCACCGATTCCTCGGACAAGGTGGAGGCATTGGACGCCGGCGCCGACGATTACGTCACCAAGCCGTTCGGTATGGACGAGTTCCTGGCTCGGCTGCGGGCGGCCGTGCGGCGCGCCAGCAGTTCCACCGAGGATGACCAGCCCGTCATCGAAACATCTTCTTTCACTGTCGATCTCGCGGCCAAGAAGGTGACCAAGAGCGGTGCCGAGGTGCACCTGACACCCACCGAGTGGGGCATGTTGGAGATGCTGGTGCGCCATCGCGGCAAACTGGTGGGCCGCGAGGAACTGCTCAAGGAAGTGTGGGGTCCGTCCTACGCCAAGGAGACCCACTACTTGCGGGTGTACCTGGCGCAGCTGCGGCGCAAGCTCGAGGTCGACCCGTCGCACCCCAAGCACCTGATCACCGAAGCCGGAATGGGTTATCGCTTTCAGGAGTGAGTGCCCCGGGGGGCTCGGTACCCGCGCGACCGTGCCGACGAGGCATTGGGACGGGGCAGACCGGCAGGCAGGGTGCTGGCCGCACTCGGCCGGACCGGATGATTCAGATTGGTGGTTGCACCCGTGTTGCAACGTGATGCAGATTATGGTTTGGCCCATGTCCGGCTATCGCGCACTTTTCGACGCCAGTATCACCGACCCGTCGGCCTTCTGGGCCGACGCCGCCAAGGCTGTCACCTGGATCCGGGAACCGCAGCGGGTGCTCGATGACAGCAACCCACCGTTCTACCGCTGGTTCCCCGACGGCGTGCTCAACACCTGCGCCAACGCCCTCGATCGGCATATCGCCGAGCGCGGCGATCAGGCCGCGCTGATCTACGACTCCCCCGTCACCGGTACCAAACGCGTCTACACCTACCGCGAGTTGCTCGACCAGACCGCCCGGTTCGCCGGCGTGCTGCAGGGGCTCGGCGTCGCCAAGGGTGACCGGGTGGTCATCTACATGCCGATGGTGCCCGAGGCCGTCATCGCCATGCTCGCCTGCGCCCGGCTCGGCGCCGTGCACTCGGTGGTGTTCGGCGGGTTCGCCGGGCACGAACTGGCCGCCCGCATCGATGACGCCCGGCCGACGGTGGTGGTGTCGGCATCCTGCGGAATCGAGCCCACCCGCACCGTCGAATACAAGCCGATGCTCGACGCCGCACTACGGCTGGCCGAGCACAGCAGTCCCAAATGCGTGATCCTGCAGCGCGAACAACACCCGTGCGAGCTGGTAGAGGGCCGCGACGTGGACTGGGCGCAGGCGATGGCGGCCCCGCGACCGGTAGACCCGGTCGCGGTGGCGGCCACCGACCCGCTGTATGTGCTCTACACCTCGGGCACCACCGGCAAACCCAAGGGCATCGTCCGCGACAACGGCGGCCATGCGGTGGCGCTGATGTGGACGATGCGCCACCTCTACGACATCGAGCCCGGCGAAGTGTTCTGGGCCGCTTCGGATGTCGGCTGGGTGGTCGGGCACTCCTACATCGTCTACGCCCCGCTACTGCTGGGCGCGACGACCGTCATCTACGAGGGAAAGCCGGTGGGCACCCCCGATGCCGGTGCGTTCTGGCGAGTCGCCGCCGAGCACAACGTCAAGGCGTTGTTCACCGCGCCGACCGCAATCCGGGCCATCAAAAAGGAGGATCCGGACGCCAAACTACTTGCCGACTACGACCTAACGGGTCTGAAGTATCTGTTCCAGGCCGGTGAGCGCCTGGATCCCGGCACCTACGCGTGGGCCTCGGAAAAACTCGGTATCCCTATCATCGATCACTGGTGGCAGACCGAGACCGGCTGGGCCATCGCCGCCAATCCGATGGGCGTGGAACCACTACCGGTGAAGCCCGGTTCGGCGACGGTCCCGATGCCCGGCTATGACGTCCGGGTGCTGCGCCTCGACGGCTCGGAATGCGAACCGGGCGAAGAGGGTTCGATCTGCATCAAGCTGCCGTTGCCGCCGGGTACGCTGCCTACGCTTTGGGGTGAGGACGACCGGTATGTGTCCTCGTATCTGAGGGCGTTCGACGGCTACTACCTGACCGGGGACGGCGGGCACATCGATTCCGACGGCTATCTGTTCGTCGTCGGGCGCACCGACGATGTCATCAACGTCGCCGGGCACCGGATGTCCACCGGGTCCATCGAGGCCGTGCTGGCCGGGCATCCCGCGGTGGCCGAATGCGCGGTCATCGGAGTGGCCGACGAGCTGAAGGGACAGGTGCCGCGCGGTCTGGTGGTACTCAAGTCCGGTTTTTCGGCCGACGGGGTGGCCGGTGAGTTGATCGACGCCGTCCGCAACGACATCGGCGCCGTGGCGAGCTTCAAGTTGGTGGATGTGGTTGCCGCACTGCCCAAGACGCGGTCCGGCAAGATCCTGCGCAAGACCATGCGCGCTATCGCCGACGGACGCGAAGAACCGGTGCCGTCCACCATTGAGGATCCGGCGGTGCTCGAGGCCCTCAAGGCGACGCTCAGAAGGTGATGCGCACAGGCTGATGGAGGCCCCCCAGACAGCACAATCCCCCCAGACAGCACAATACGGTTTACCAATTCACGGTTTACCAATTCGCCGTCGTGACCTCGACGGCCTCGTAGCTTTCGAGTTGATGCCGCTCCTGGCCGCACCCGGCGGCCACTGACGCCGCCCACCGCGCAGGGTCAGCGCTGCTTAACGCGCCGATAATTGCCACTGAGTACCATGGCTGGATGCGAGGCGAGCCGCCGCGAACGATGGGTGTCGAAGAGGAGTTCCACCTCGTCGACTTGAGGACGAGGCGCCTTACGACCCGCGCCCCCGAGCTGCTCGCCAAGCTGCCGCCGGACTACGTCGCCGAGCTGCAGCGCTGCGTCATCGAAACCAACACCGGCGTCGTCGGCAACCTGGACGCGCTGCGCACCGACCTGCTAAGCCATCGGCGGGTGTTGGTCGACGCGGCCGACGAAGTCGGCGTCGGCGTGGTGGCTGCCGGCGCCGTGCCGCTGTCGGTGCCCGCCGAGCTGCAGGTCACCGAGACCGCCCGTTACCTGCATATGCTCGCCGATTACCAGCTGCTGGCCCGTGAACAGCTGATCTGTGCCACGCATGTGCACGTCGGCATCGACGACCGCGACGAGGCCATCAACGTCGCCAACCGCCTCTTGCCGCACCTGCCGACCCTGCTGGCGCTGTCGGCCAGCTCACCGTTCTGGGCCGACGGGTCAGATACTGGCTACGCCAGCATGCGCACCCTGGTGTGGAGGCGATGGCCGACCACCGGGCTGGCCGCCCCGGTGCACTCGGCAACCGAGTACGACGAATTGATCAACGGGCTTATCGCCAGTGGGGTGATAACCGACTTCGGCATGGTGTACTTTGACCTTCGGCCGTCAAGCCACGTGCCCACCCTGGAGCTGCGGGTATGCGACAGCTGCCCGTCGGTGGACACCATCGTGCTCGTCGCCGGGCTGTTCCGGGCCTTGGTGGCACGGGAGGTCGAGGCGATCCGGGCCGGCACCCCCGCGGCGGTGCTCCCGTCGACGCTGGGCAGCGCGGCGCTGTGGCGCGCCGCCCGCTCCGGGCTCGAGGGCGAACTCGTCGATAGCAGCGGCCCCGTCCCAGCCAGCCGGCCGGCGGGGGAAGTGGTCAATGACCTGGTGTCCTCGCTGCGCCCACAGCTGGAAGACAGCGACGACTGGGAGATGATCAGCGAGCTGACCCATCAGATACTGCTTCTCGGCACATCCTCGGCTCGGCAACGGCGGGCGCTGCGCCGCCGCGGGCGCCTCACCGACGTGGTGGACCAACTCATCGCCGAGACCGCCGGGCGCTTCAAGCCAACAGCCTTGGCGGCGAAAGCGGATCCCACGCTGCTCTTCGGGTATCAGCCCTCCGGCCACGCCGACAAACCCGCCGGCGACATGTTCGCCAGCTACGACGAAGCCGTCGATGCGAGCGGCCGCTCACGCCCGCGCTACGAGAAGGTGCTGAAGACGATCGGCGACCTTGGGGTGGCTGCGCTAAGGACCCGGGGGGACGGCATCGAGCAGGAGCTACGTGCCGAGAACGTCACCTTCCCGGGCAGCGACCAAAGCCGGGGGCAGGTATTCCCGCTCGATCTGGTACCGCGAATGGTAGCCGCCGACGAGTGGGCACAGTTGTCCGAAGGCCTCGGGCAGCGAGCCAGGGCACTGGACGCCTTCCTGCGCGACATTTACTCCGAGCAGGAGATCCTGGCGGACGGTGTGCTCGGCGCGCAGGTTCTCGACCGGGCACCGGGTTTCCGCTCGACGGGCCGACTGGCCGGTGACAGCGTGCGCGCGCACATCAGCGGCACCGACCTGGTTTGCGATCGGGCCGGTAACTGGATGGTGCTCGAGGACAACCTGCGCATCCCGTCGGGTACCGCCTATGCGATCGTCAACCGGCGGCTGCTGCGCAAGCACCTCCCCGAGTTGCAGCCGCCAGCCGGGGTCGCCGATCCCGACCAGGTACCGCACATGCTGCTCGACACGCTACGGGCGGCGGCGCCACCGAACCTCGACGACGAGCCGGCGGTCGCGCTGCTATCCACCGGCCGCGAAGACCCCGCCTGGTTCGAGCACAGTTTGCTCGCCGAGGAGATGGGCGTCGCACTGGTGGCACTGTCGGACCTGTCGGTGCGTGATCGAAAGGTATTCCGCCGCATCGGTTCCGACAGCGAACCGGTCGACGTGATCTATTCCCGGATGTATGAGGACATGCTGCTGTCGTCGACCGGCCACGATGGCGCGCCGCTGCGGACCGGGCTGCTCGAGGCACTCACCGCCGGCAACCTGACGATCGTCAACGCGCTGGGCAACGGTGTCGCCGAGGATAAGGCGGTGTATGCGTTCGTCCCCGCGATGGTCGAGTACTACCTGGGGGAGAAGCCGTCACTGACGCAGGTGCCGACGTGGATCTGCGCTGAACGCGCGCAGCGCGACTACGTGCTGGACCACTTGAGCGAGCTGGTGGTCAAGCCGATCGACGGGCTGCACGGCCGCGGTGTGCTGATCGGGCCGGAGGCCACCGACGCCGCGCTCGAGGCCCGCCGCCGCGAGCTGCTGCTCCAACCGGAGCGGTTCATTGCCCAGGAACTGGTGGCACTGTCGACCCACCCGACCTTCGATGACGACGGGATGTACCCGCACCACATCGACCTGCGCGCCTTCGTCCACCTACGACAGGCGCCCGGCGGCCCGGTGGCAGCACATGTCATGCCCGCCGCGCTGACCCGGGTGGCCAACCGAGGATCGCGGATCGCGAACTCGTCGTCCGGTGCCGGCAGCAAGGACACCTGGATTCTCACCGACTGACCGCCCCCGCCGGTTAGCTAAATTCGCCGCCGCTCGACTTTCATAGGGATTGCGTGGCGGTCCTTGTAAATGTCTGCGCAACAACAGATTCAGCCACCACGCTATGCGATCGACAGTGCGATTCCGTCCAGGATGTCGTGCTCACTGACCACGAGTTCGCTCAGACTGGCCCGTTCGGCCATCACCCGGGTCAGCTCCTGCACGATGATCGCCCCACCCGGGATGACATCGGCACGGCCCTCGTGCATCGGGCCGAGCGCCAGTCGCTGTTCGCCGGTCATCGCGATCAGCTCGGCGCACACCGGCAGCAGATCGCCGAAAGCCGTCCGGGACAGATGGATCGCGTCCGGGTCGTAGGCCGGCAGCCGGTGTGCCAGTGCGGCGAGCGTGGTGAACGTCCCTGCCACCCCGACCCAGGTGCGCGCACTGTCGACCGGGACCACCGACAGCGCTTCCTCGAGGCGTTCACGCACCACCGCCCGAGCAGCGGCGATCTCTGCGGCCGTCGGCGGATCCGAATGCAGGCAGCGCTCCTTGATCCGCACGCAACCGATGTCGGCCGAGAACGCCGCAGTCACGCCGGCCGCACCGCCGAGTACCAATTCCGTGGAGCCGCCGCCGAGGTCGATGACCACGAAAGGTGCTGCGGCGCCGTCCATTTCACCGACCGCACCACGGAAGGACAGTTCGGCCTCCTCGGTGCCGGTGATGACTTCGGCGACGGCACCGGGCGAGACCGATCCGAGCAGCCGCGCGGTCATCGCGAAGAACTCATCGCGGTTACCGGCATCGCGGGCCGCCGAGGTCGCCACCATGCGCACCTCGCTCACCCCGTGCTTGCCCATCAGGTCCACATAGTCCGACAGCGCAGCCTCGGTGCGCGCCAGTGCTTCCGGGGCAAACTCACCGGTCGCGTCCACGCCCTGGCCGAGCCGCACGATGCGCATCTCGCGGTGCACATCACGCAGCTGCTGCCCATCGGGTTCGGCGATGAGCAGGCGAATCGAATTGGTACCGCAATCGACTGCACCGACCGTCATGTCCATACCTCGCTGTCCAGGATGCCGGCCATCCCCGGTTCGGTGGCAAGAATCGCGAGCGCCTCATCTCCGAACGGGTTCACCCCCGGCCCTTTGGCCAGCGCGTGCGCCATCACCACGTGCAGGCATTTGACGCGGTCGGGCATACCACCGCCGGTGAATGTGGTGCCCAAGGGCTCGATGGCATCACGTTCGGCGAGGAAGGACTCGTGCGCGCGCAGGTATGCCGCGGCCAGTGCGGGATCTTCGGCGAGCCGGTCGGTCATCTCCCGCATCAGGCCCGAGGATTCCAGCCGGCTCGCGGCGGCGGTCAGCGCCGGGTGGGTCAGGTAGTACAGCGTCGGGAACGGGGTGCCATCAGGAAGTTTGGGTGCGGTCTTGACCACGGCGGGCTCGCCGTTGGGGCACCGGTACGCGATTTCCAGGACGCCGCGCGGCTCACGGCCGAGTTGCTGCGCGACGGCGTCCAGGTCGGCCTGGTCAACCACCGGCGGGCGGGGGGGCGACGGGCAGTGGTGGCGCATCCGGTCCGGGCGGCGCGGGGACGGGTGTGAGGACCGGCGAAACCCCGTGCGGGGCATCGGCAATCGTGTGCCACAGCGAGGTATACCAGGGGTCTCCCGAGACAGCCGCCGGAGCATCCGGGCCCGCAGCCGGCGGGGCGGCCGTAGCGCCCGGCGGCAACTGCACCTGGTAGGGAATGTCACCCGGCATCACGAAGCCCAGCCGCTCACGGGCCTGGGCCGCGATGAAAACCGGATCGGCAAGCTTGACCTTCTGCTGTTCCAGATCCGCGATCTGCGAACGGAGCTGCGCTTCAACCGTTTTCAATTGATTCATCTCGGCTCGCTGGGCGAAGTAGGTGCGCACGGGGCCGGCGATCGTCAACGTCAGCACGCACACCACCGCGGCCAGGATCGCCGCCCGCCGGGCCGCCGAACCGAGCCGCTGCTCGGACTGCTGCTCGGCGGTTTCGGCGACCGATTTCCGGATCGCCTCGGCGACGGTGTCCGGCGACTCGACCCCGGATTCCGGCTCCTGCGCCTCGGCCGCCTCCCGGGCCTCGCGACCTTCCCGGCTCTGCATCACCCGGCTCTGGATCGCCCGGCTCTCCATCGAACGAGGCCGCGCCGCCGACGCACCCCGCGGCCGGCCCGCCCCGCCCGCCTTACCCGGCCGGGGGGCCGGGCCGCGGCGGCGCGGATCGGGCCGTTTCGCGTCGGGCATGGATCGAAGCTACTTGCTCTCCACCGCGAAACGAGGGAAGGCCAGGTCACCGGCATACCGTGCGGCGTCGCCGAGGGCTTCCTCGATGCGCAGCAACTGGTTGTACTTGGCCACCCGCTCGCTGCGGGCAGGCGCGCCGGTCTTGATCTGCCCACTGCCCACTGCCACGGCCAGGTCGGCAATGGTGGTGTCCTCGGTCTCACCGGAGCGGTGGCTCATCATGGTGCGGTAGCCACTGTTGTGCGCCAGCGCAACGGCGTCCAGGGTCTCGGTCAGCGTCCCGATCTGGTTGACCTTGACCAGCAGCGCGTTGGCCGCACCCTTGTCGATGCCCTCTTCCAGACGCTCCGGATTGGTGACGAACAGATCGTCGCCGACCAGCTGCACCCGGTCACCGATGGCTGCCGTCAGCGCGACCCAACCGTCCCAGTCGTCCTCGGACAGCGGATCCTCGATGGAGACCAGCGCGTAGGAGTCGAGCAGACCGGCGTAGAACTCCGCCATCTGTTCAGCGGTCCGGGTTTCCTTCTCGAACGCGTATCCGATTCTCTCGGTGTGGAACTCGGTGGCCGCGACGTCCAGCGCCAGCGCGACGTCGGTGCCGACCTTGAAACCTGCCGCCTCGATGGCGCTGCCGATCAGGTCGAGCGCCGCCTTCGTGCCGGGCAGGTCCGGCGCGAAGCCACCCTCGTCACCGAGGCCGGTGGACAGGCCCTTCTTCTTGAGCACCGCCTTGAGCGAGTGGTAGACCTCCGCGCCCCAGCGCAGGGACTCCTTGAAGGTGGCCGCGCCGATCGGAGCGATCATGAACTCCTGGACGTCCACCCCGGTGTCGGCGTGTGCACCGCCGTTGATGATGTTCATCATCGGCACCGGAAGGATGTGGGCGTTGGGGCCGCCGATGTAGCGGAACAACGGCAGGCCCGCCGACTCGGCAGCGCCGCGGGCCACCGCCAGCGACACCCCCAGGATGGCGTTGGCGCCCAGCCGAGACTTGTCGGGGGTGCCGTCCAGGTCCAGCAGCGCCTGGTCGACCAGCCGCTGATCGTCGGCGGACAGCCCGATGACCGCGGGTGCGATCTCGTCCAGCACCGCCGTAACGGCCTTCTCCACGCCCTTGCCGCCGTACCGGCTGCCGCCGTCGCGCAGCTCCACAGCCTCGTGCTCGCCGGTCGAGGCACCCGAGGGCACTGCGGCCCGGGCGACTGTCCCGTCGATCAGGGCAACCTCGACCTCAACGGTCGGGTTACCACGAGAATCCAGGATCTCGCGGGCTCCGACCTGTTCGATGATGGGCACGGGCTCCTCCTAGGTGAAGACAGATCATGTACTGGGTCTTGTGCTCGCCATGAGCCTAAAGGTTGGTTCCGGCCCAGGTGCGGTCAGCGTGATCAGAGAGGGTGCCCGTCGGCGTAGGCGGTGGCCCCGTCCCGCACACTGCGCGCGTACTGGTTCGAAAGGTTGTAGGCGCGCAACGCCTGCATCCAGCCCCGCGGGGTCGACAGATCCTTGCCCCGCCAGCACAGATAGCCCGCCGCCGACAGCGCCGCGTCGTCGAAGTTGTCCGGGCTGATGACGTTGTCGTTGTTGGCGTCCACCCCGTACAGCCGCCAGGTTTCCGGGATGAACTGCATGGGCCCCATCGCCCGGTCCAGGTGCGGGTCCCCGTCCAGCTCACCGTTGTCGGTGTCGAGGATCTCCATGTTGCCCAGCGTGCCGTCCAGCTGCACACCGCGGATGGGCGGACGGACGTCCCCGTTGGGCGCCGTCGCCGAACCCTTGTAGGTGCCGTGGCGACTCTCGACCATCCCGATGCCCGCCAGCGTCGTCCAGGCCAAGTTGCACGTGGGGTTGACCACCTGGGCCACCCGTGCCGCGTACGCGTAGGCCTCCAGAGCCTTGGCCGGGATACCGACGGCCGGTGCGAGCTCGGCGGCCCACTTGCCGAGCTGATCGGCCGGACGCCCGGGTGCGTTGGTGTCGATCTCGGGTACCGGGGCGCCCGCCGGCGGTGGCACACCCTCGGGGATCGGGTCACCGGCCTGAAAGGAACAGCTCGACGCGAGCAGCAGCAGGGTCGCAATCAGCACGGCGCTGGTGCGCAGCCACCGGGATTTCCACGCGGCCCCGACGGTGGGAGCCGGCGGCACAGGCTCGCCGGCTTCTTCGGGAATGGTCGACGCCGGAGGCGACACACTCCCTACATCCGACAAGGTTCTCCCTAAACGTTCGCCCCTAAACCACGCGCCACATCCAGCAGCGGCGGCGCAATACACCCCGATCAAGAGTAGCGGTGGCACCTACGGGCGCACCTGATCGTTCGAACTGAGACCGGCAACAGCAGAGGTATGCCTAACCAAACTATTGTCGAACAGGTACTGTGCTCGCATTCCCCTAAGGAGGTTTGATGAGACGGCATATCGCCTGGCAGATCCCGGTTGTAGCAGTGGCACTCACTCTCAGCGGGTGTTCGGGTGGCGGTTCGAACAGCGACTCCGACACATCGGCGACCAGCGCCCCCCCGGGCGCGTCGGCAACGAGCTCCGCGGTCGCAGCGCCCAATCCGCTGACCGAGAAGGTCGGCGACGAGTACAAGGCATATGCGATCTCGCAGGTCGATGAATTGGTCGCCGCGGTCAAGGTCTTCACCGACGCGGTCCGGGCGGGCGATGCGAAGGCCGCCCAGGACGCCTACGCGCCGTCCCGCATGCCGTGGGAGCGCATCGAGCCGCTCGCCGAGCTCATTCCAGATGTCGACGGGAAGGTCGACGCCCGCGTCGACGATTTCGCCAGCGAAGGCGATCCGGCATTCACGGGATGGCACCGGCTGGAGTACCTGCTGTTCGTCAAGAACACCACCGACGGCGGCGCCCCGTTCGCCGACCAGCTCGACGCCGATATCGCCGGGCTCAAGGATGAGATGGCCAAGCTCGAGGTGCCGCCGCTGAAGGTGGCCACCGGCGCCGCCGAACTCATCGAAGAGGTTTCCCAAGGCAAGATCACCGGCGAGGAAGAGCGCTACTCCAAGACCGACCTCTGGGACTTCGACGCCAACCTGCAGGGATCGCAGGCAGCCGTGGACAAGTTGACGCCCGCGCTGGAGGAGGCGGATGCCGCACTGCTCGGCAGGATCGACGGCGGCATCACCGAGATCTACGCGACTCTGCAACCGCTGCGCCAGGGCGACGGCTGGGTGCTCTACTGCACCGAGAACGATCCGTACCCGTCGGACCGCTGCCCGGCAGTGACGGTGAGCCCCCAGGTCATCGACACGCTGAAGGCCCAGCTGGCCGGTCTGTCGGAGAACCTGGCCCAGGTCCCCGGAGTATTGGAACTGCAGTGACGCGGGAGTCATCACGTCGCGGGATCTCCCGCCGCGGGTTCGTCGCCGGTGCATTGGGCACCGGTGCCGCGGTGGGAGCGGGAGCGCTCGCGGGCTGTTCTTCGGACAGTCCGGCCCCGGCAGATACCGTGGGACGATTCATCGAATTCGAGGGTCCGCACCAGCCCGGGATCACCGCGTTACCGATCCCTGAACAAGGCCTGGTGGCGTCGTTCAATGTGCACGCCAAGAACCGGGCGGAACTGAAGGCGACGCTGCAGGAGCTCACCGATGAGATCCGCGGCCTGATGGCCGGTAAACCACCGGAGACACGCGATCCCGCGTACCCACCCGTGGACTCCGGCATCCTGGGCGAGAAGCCGCCCGCGGACAATCTGTCGATCGTGGTCGCTGTCGGGGCATCGTTGTTCGACAACCGGTTCGGCCTGGTCGACCGCAGGCCGCGCGAACTGGTCACCATGCCGTTCCTGGCCAACGACCGGCTCGATCCGAAGCTGTCGCACGGCGATATCTCCATCATCTTCGAGTCCGGCCACAACGACACCATGCAGTTCGCCTTGCGGCAGGTGATGCGGCGGACCCGAAGCGACCTCGTGCTGCGGTGGATGATCGACGGGTACGCCCGCGGCATCGGGGCCGGGCGCGCCGCCGTCAGTTCGAACGCCGCCGTCAGTTCGAACGCCGCCGTCAGTTCGAATAGGGAGGCCACCACGCCGCGAAACCTGCTGGGGTTCAAGGACGGGACGTCCAATCTCGACGTGGCCGACGCCGCCGTGATGGACCGCCACGTTTGGGTGGGGCCCGACGACGGCGAACCTGGGTGGGCCATCGGCGGCACCTATCAGGCGGTGCGCATCATCCGGAACTTCGTCGAGTTCTGGGACCGCACCCAGCTCGTCGAACAGGAAGCGCTGATCGGCCGCGCCAAGGCAAGTGGCGCCCCGCTCGGAATGACCGGTGAGTTCGACGACCCGGACTTCCCCGAGGACCCGGAAGGCAAGCGGATCAAGCTCGATGCGCATATCCGACTGGCCAACCCGCGCACCCCGGAGACCGAGCAGAACCTGATCCTGCGCCGCGGTTTCAACTATTCGCGCGGCTTCGACGGTGCCGGCCGGTTGGATCAGGGTCTGGCGTTCGTCGCCTACCAGCGCAGCCTGCAGAAGGGTTTCCTCGCCGTGCAGGAGCGCCTCAAGGGCGAACCCCTGGAGGAATACATCATGCCGGTGGGCGGCGGGTTCTTCTTCGTGCTGCCCGGGGTGACCGGGCACGACAGGTTCCTCGGTGACGCGCTCGTCGACTGAGGTCTTTCGCTGAGCCTGTAGTCATGGACGCGTCCACTCGCACCTTCGATCCGCAACGACAGCCTCGAACCAATCCCCGCCGAACCTTCTACTAGCAAAAACCATGCGCCCCAAGGACGGCGGCATCGTCCTGGCAGCCGGGGGCAGTCACGAACTGGCACCCGGTGGCGACCATCTGATGCTGATGGGTCTCACCGCTCCGCTGGAGCC